>Ga0326728_10006991_pt1 | contig 29721 bp, 1 predicted proteins | sample MB3enrmetagenome_FD_207602 | JGI IMG/M metagenome (GOLD analysis project Ga0326728, IMG submission 207602) | Lab enriched peat soil microbial communities from McLean, Ithaca, NY, United States - MB31MN | ecosystem: Environmental > Terrestrial > Soil > Wetlands > Peat | place: USA: New York... | reverse complement strand
GCTGAGCTTCGGCAACGTGGCGGTCGGCTCCATCGGCGCCATTCAATGGGTTAAGCTGACGAACAACCAGTCGACGGCGCTCACGATCACCTCGCTGGTTGCGTCGCCCGGCTTCGCGCTGGATCCGGCGACCTCGTGCTCCACCACCAGCACAGTCGGGGTAAGCAGCTATTGCGAACTCGCCGTTAAGTTCGATCCCATTATTGGCGGCGTCAGTGACGGCCAGCTCCAGGTATACGACAATGCCGCGGCCAGCCCGCAGGTGGTCAACCTTTCCGGTACCGGAACCTCTCCGATAACCGTTTCGCCTACATCGCTTACCTTCACCGCGCAAAAGGTCGGGACTCTCAGCCCCCCCAAAAACATCACGCTGACCAATCACGAAGTCCAGCCGGAGACCTTCACGTTGACCACGTCCGGCAACTTCACTGCCACCAGCAACTGCACCAACGGCTTGATTGCGGCCAACTCCTCGTGCATCATCTCGGTGGTCTTTGCTCCCAGCGCGAGCGCGGTCGTTGGTCCTCTTACCGGATCGCTGACCATTGCGCATACAGCGGCTATCGGCTCGCCGCTAACCGTGTCGTTGACCGGATCTGCCAGCGCCACCAATCCCGCCGCGGCTGTGTCCGTGGTTTCGCCTGGGGCGGGATCAGCCGGCACCACTGTGTCTGTAGTCATTACCGGCAACGGATGGACTCACTTCAGTTCGTCTTCGGCGATCAGCTTCACCGATACGAGCAGCAATACCATTGCCTCCGACATTTCCGTGCAAAGCTTTACGGCAATCTCAGCCAACCAGCTCAACGCCACGTTGGTGCTCGCCGCACCCGCGTCCGCGGTCTATGGCGCGCGCAATATCTCCATTGTTACCCCGCTCTCGGGCGGAGGAACGGAAACGGCTTCGTTGCTTTCGGCCTTTATTCTCGCTGATCCCAACAATGCGCACACCATCACCACGGCCGCTCCGGCCTTCGGCACACAGGGCCAGACAATGAATGTGGACCTTACCGCCGTGGGCACGAACTTCGTGCAGGGCACCACGTATGCCAACTTCGGTGATGGAATTACTGTCAATTACCTGACCATTACCGACGCGACCGATGCGCAGGCGAATATCACCATCAGCAACACCACCGTCATCAACCCCACCAACCCCAGCAGCTATCGCACCATTACGCTGGTGACGGGCGGAGAGTATGCCACCTCCAGCTCGACGGCCTTCCAGATCGGTCCCAACAACGCCACACTGCTCAGCGTCAGTCCCAATTCGTCAGGGCAAGCATGGAGCGGGACGGTTAGCTTGACGGCTTCCGGCACCCACTTCCTGCAGAATGCGACCCAGGTTTCGTTCACCGGCGGCATCATCACAGGCAACGTTCAGGTGACCAGTCCGACCACCGCTACGGCCAACATTGCGGTGCCGTCCAATGCGACGGTTGGTTTGCAAAACGTAACCGTCTCGACTGGCGGCGAAATCGCGACCCTGGCAAACGCGTTTACGGTGCTCAGCACTACGCCATACCTTGCCTCGGTTACGCCGAGTTCGGGACAGCAGGGCCAGACGCTGAACGTCGAGATCCAGGGCGCCAATACGAATTTCACCTCAGGCGCAATCCAGGCGAATTTCACCGGCGAGATCACAGTGAATTCCATCACCGTGAACTCTGCGACCGACGTGGTCGTCAACATCAGCATCAGCCAGAACGCAAACGCGATACAAATAACGGCGAACCTCACCAGCGGTCCGTCCGGAAGCGCGGTTATCTTCCCGTTCACCTTTACGGTTACGCCATCGAGCGCCTCGATTGTGAGCGTTACGCCGAGCAGCGTGCCACAGGGCGGGCAGTTGACGCTTACGGTGGTAGGCTCGAACACTAACTGGGTGCAAGGCACCACAACCGCCGCGTTCTACCCGGTCCCCCCGTATGTAATACCCATCGTTGATGAGGTCACAATCAACAGCTCGACGAGCGCATCCCTCAACATCGCTGTTCCCACCAATACCCCGCCCGGCAATTACTCGTTTTATGTGGCTACCGGCGGGCAGGTTGTGAGCGCTGCGATCACGGTGACTGCGGCAACGCCGACCATGATGGTAAGTCCCGCCAACGGCCTGCAAGGCACCAACTTCAGCGTCAGCTTCATCGGCCAGTTCACCCATTTCTCGCAATCGGGCACAGTGCCGGTCATCAGCGGCGAGGGCGTCACCCTGACGAATTTCACCGTTACCAGCCTGTCCAGCGCCACGGGTACGCTGACTATCTCGCCCACCGCTCCCGCGAACTTGCGGAAGATTACCTTCACGACCGGCGGAGAGATCGTCTCCACTTACTTCCACGTCGGCGCCGCTTCGATTTATAGCATCTGGCCGTTTGACTCGCCGCCGAGCAATACGTTGGATGTGGCGATTACGGGTTCGAACACGCACTTCACATCTGGTACCACCCAGGTCCTTTTTGGCGCGCAAATCACCGTGAACAGCGTCACTGTCTACGACGCCACTCACCTGACCGCCAACATCACCACCAGCTATCTCAATGGAAGCGTTCTGACTGCGTCTCCGGCCGGATGGCAGCAGGTTTACGTCAACACCGGCGCAGAGCAGGTGCTCAGCAACTTTTATGTCGATGGTCCGACCTTTGTGAGCGTCGTGCCGTCAAGTGCCGCACAGGGCTCGACCGTGGACGTGACCATCACCGGCTCCTTGACGAACTGGGTCCAGGGCACGACCGAAGCCATTCTCGGAGCCGGCGTTACGGTGGCAAACCTGACGATCACCAGTCCGACGACGGCTACGGCGACCATCTCGGTCTCTCCCACCGCTCCGGTGGGCGGCAACAGCGTGGTGATGATCACCGGTTCGGAGATCGAAAGCGGCACCGGTTTCACCGTGACCCCGAGCGCGGCGCAGATCCTCAGCGTATTGCCTCCAGGCTGCAGCGTGATGAATAGCGTCCTGACCTGCAACGGCGTTTCTATTCCGGCGGCCACGCTGCCCTGGCAAGTGATGCAATTGCAAACGGCGACTCTGAATCTCGTCGGACAGGCTACTCACTGGGTGCAGGGCGAAACATCGGTAAGCTTCGGCTCGGGCGTGGCAGTCGATAGTCTCACGGTCACCAGCCCAACGACAGCCACCGTCCAGATCACCGTGCTCTCCGGCTCTCCGGTTGGCTATGCCACGCTGATCGCCAACACCGACGGTGAGGTCGTTACCCTGCCGCAGGCCATCGACATCGAGCAGGGATTCCCAACACTGTTGGCCACCACGCCCAGCGGAGCCCAGCAGGGCAACACCTTGACTCTGCAGATACTGGGCCGCTTCACACATTGGCAACAAGGGGTCACCACGGCCGCGTTCAACCAGGACATCACGGTGAATTCCTTAACTGTGGTCGACTCCGACAGCGCCATCGCGAATATTACCGTGAGTCCGCTGGCCTCCATCGACTGGCCGTATTGCCTGCCCGTGTGGTCCAGCAACCATACCATCACGATCACGACCGGCACCGAGCAGGTGAGTCTGCCAGGGACATTCTGCGTCACGCAAGGCGCGGCAGAAATCACCAGTGTCTCTCCGAACATAGCCAATCAGGGTTCGACTCTGACCGTAACGGTTACGGGTTCGGGGACTCACTTCGTCCAGGGCGAGACCACGGCCAATTTCGGCTCCGGCATCAACGCTGGCAGCGTGACGGTAATCAGTCCTACCAGCGCTACGGTCCCGCTCAGCATTACCACCTCCGCGCCTTCGGGCTTCAAGACAGTAACAATGACCACTGTAGGCGAGGTGGCGAGCCAGCAGTACGGATTCACGGTGGGCCCGTCCGTAGCTACGCTCACTGAAGCTATACCCAACCAGGCCGAGCAGGGCGTTCAGAACCTGAATGTCCATCTGATCGGCCAGTACTCCAACTTCAGCGGCCTGAGCACGGCCACATTCGGCGCGGGGATTACGGTGAACAGCGTGGAGTACACCGATGCCACCGATCTGACCGCCAACATCAGCATCGATCCGCTGTCCTATACGGGCGTCCGTACGGTCACGGTAACGACGCCTCAAGTCCCCTGCGCAAATCTGGCCGGAACCGTCAACGCCTGCCCGCCGGGCGCCACAAGCGGCAGCGAGATCATCTCCAACAACGCATTCACCATCATTCAAGGCCCGGCGATCATCAGCCAGGTTGCGCCCGCGACCGGCAACCAGGGCCAGGAGGTGGTCTTCACCATTACCGGCTCAGCGACGCATTGGGCGCAGAACTTCACCCAGTTCTGGATCCCAGGCGCAGGTTCCGATCTCACCATCAATTCGGTGGTTATCAACAGCCCCACCAGCGCCACGGTGGATTTGAGTATCTCTGCAACGGCTAATCTCGGTCCGCGATCCATCTTCATGGTCACAAACGGCGAATCGTTGACGGATAGAGGCGCCTTTGTGGTGTCCGGCGGCGTTCCGGTAATCACCTATCTCAGCCCCAACTACGCCACGCCTGGAACCAGCTCACTCGAAGTGACCATTTACGGCCTCTCCACAACATGGACCCAGGCAAGCCCTACGGTGAACTTCGGCCCCGGCATCACGGTTAACTCGGTCCAGGTGGACGACGATACCCACATCGAAGCGGTGATCAGCGTCGATCCCGCGGCTCAACTCGGTTATCGCGCAGTCCAGGTGCAGACCGGAACGCAGATCCTTACGGGCAACTTCCAGGTGGTTGCGACGGCGCCCGCGCCTACTCCTTATATTAATTATTACTGGCCGATGTCCGGACTTCCCGGCCAGACGTTCACTATCAATTTCACCGGCTCTTCCACGCATTGGGATCCTGACGTAACCCAGGAGAGCTTTGGCAGCGGTATTCAGGTGAATAGCTTCCAGGTCACCAGCCCGACTACCGCCGTGGCCAACATCACCATTACCGCTACCCAGGCCCAGACAAACCTGTTTATCTTCACCACTGGTGCGGAGGTAGAAACCGTCAACTTCAGCGTGGTTATAGCCCAGCCGACGCTGAGTATCGTCGATCCTAGTTCTGGGATGCAGGGCACACAAGACCTGACCGTCAGCATCATCGGTCAGTACACGACCTTCGACAGCACAACTACGTTCACTTTCGGTTCCGGCATCACGGTCAACGGACCACCGACGATTCTCGGGCCCACCATTGCGACGCAGAGCATCAGCATCGGTCAAGAGGCTCCGCTCGGCGCGTCCAGTGTCATTGCGACCACAGAGGGAACGCCGGTCGGCGGCGTGAACTTCACGGTCACACCCAGCCTGGCGGCGATCTCGGCCATTACGCCCAACACCGCCTTGCAGGGTCAGACCATCCAAGTGGAAGTCACCGGTCAAGACACGCATTGGGACAGCGCGACGACCTTCCAGTTCGGCGCCGGCATCGTGGTGACCAGCACGACCGTGAACAGCAATACGGATGCTACCCTTGTGCTCGCCCTGCCCGCTCTGGCTCCGGTGGGCCCGACCAACGCGAATGCCCAGACCGCGGGAGAAGTTGCTAACATCACGAACGGCTTCGTCGTCCAGGCGGGCACGCCGCTGCTGCTGTCCTCCGGGCCGGGTTCGGCGCCGCAACAAGGCGCCGTCGTCTTTACGATTTTGAGCCAGGCAACGCATTGGCTCTCGAATCCGCCCACGGTCTCCTACGGCACCGGCATTTTACTCACCAGCGTGACTGTTACCGGGGACACTTCATTGACGGTTGACGGGTACGTTCAGCCCACCACCATCATAGGCTGGCGCAACCTCACGGTCAGCAGCGGCACACAGATATTGGGCATGCAGAATGCGTTCTACGTCACTCCAGGTCCGGCGGTGATCAATAGCGTATCGCCTTCGTCCGCAGATGCTGGCGCGACCCTCACAGTGACCATCACCGGCATCAACACAAATTGGGTCTCTGGAGTCACGCAACTCACCTTCCCTGGCGCGCAGATCAATAGCTTTACGGTGAACTCCGCAACTTCGATCACCGCCAACATCACCGTGAACGTGTCTGCGCCAGGAGGGCAGGTTTCAGTGACGGCGACCACCCTCGGCGAGGTTGCCACAGGGACCAATGTCTTCACCGTCACGAACACGAAGTTGACGGCGACCATCACCGTCACGCCGTACAACGTGACCTACGATGGCAACGCGCACACGGCGACGGGCACGGCCACGGGGGTGGGCGGCGTGAACCTGAGCGCTTACCTAACCTTGAGCGGCACCACGCATACTAACATTGGCACCTATCCCACTGATCCGTGGAGCTTCACCGATCCCACCGGAACCTATGCCTCTGCCAGCGGAATAGTATCCGACAATATCTCGCAGGCCGCGGCCACGGTCAACCTGGGCAGCCTGGCGCAGACCTACACAGGCTCGCCACTTTCGGCCACTGCCACCACCACCCCATCAGGGCTGACGGTGAACTTCACCTATAACGGTTCCTCCACCGCGCCGACAGCGGCGGGCAGCTACACCGTGGTTGGAACCATCAGCAACACAAATTACAGCGGTACGGCCACCGGAACGCTGGTCATCTCGCCGGCCACCGCCACGGTCACGCTGACGCCCAGCAGTCTGACGCAAACCTACACCGGCTCGCCTCTATCGGCCGCGGACACCACCAATCCATCCGGAATAGCGGTGAGCTTCACCTATAACGGCTCCTCCACCGCGCCGACAGCGGCGGGCAGCTACACCGTGGTTGGAACCATCAGCAACACGAATTACGTCGGCACGGCCACCGGAACGCTGGTCATCTCGCCGGCCACGGCGACCATCAACATCACGCCCTACACCGTGACCTACGACGGCAACGCGCACACGGCCACGGGCACGGCCACGGGAGTGGGCGGCGCGAACCTGAACGCCGACCTGACCTTGAGCGGCACGACGCACACGAATGCCGGAACTTATTCAAGCGACCCGTGGAGCTTCACCGATCCCAGCGGCAACTATGCTCCTGCCAACGGCACGGTATCCGATACGATTAACCCTGAAGTACCGACGCTGACCTTTGCCACGATTCCCACCCATACTTACGGCGATGCGCCATTCGAGGTGACCGCAACCGACGGGGCAAATACGCCTTACAACGGCCCGATTACCTACGCACTAACCAACGGCTATATTAGTGCGGGAACCGTCATACCATTCAGCACCAACTCAGGCTGGGTGACGTTGACCGGAGCTGGCATGGTCTATCTGACTGCCAGCCAGCCAGCCAGCGGCAACTATGCAGCAGCAACGGCGACCACCAGCTTCGTGGTCAATCCTGAAGTGCCGACGCTGACCTTTGCCACGATTCCCACCCATACTTACGGTGACGCACCATTCCAGGTGACCGCAACCGACTCGGCAAGTACACCTTCCAACGGAGCGATTAACTACGCGCTCACTGCCGGCCAGACCAGCTCGGGAACCGTCACCAGCTCAGGCGTGGTGACTTTGACCGGAGCTGGCACGGTCTATCTAACTGCCAACCAAATGGCCAGCGGCAACTATGCGGCAACAACGGCGACCACCAGCTTCACGGTCGATCCGGCGTTGATCATCACCACCACTAACCCACTGCCTGCGGGCGTTGTGGGAACGAGCTATTCGCAAACACTGACGGCGACGGGCGGTTCGGGCACCTATACAACCTGGGCTGTAACCGCGAACAACAGCGGCTTAACGAACCTCGGCCTGAGCCTCACATCCAGCAGTGGCGTCTGGTCCATTTCAGGATCGTCCGCATCGCTAGTCACCGGAAGCGCCACATTCACGGTGCAGGTGACGGATTCGATTGGCGCAACAACGACGCAGCAGTTGACCATCAATGTTTACGAGCCGCTGGCGCTGCCTGCGCCCAATCCCGCCTCTCTTGGGGCTGCTCTGACTAACCAGTACTACAACGGATCGATCAGCGGATCGGGTGGCAGCGGGAACTATTCCTGGTCGGTTACCGGGCTTTCCTCCACAAGCCTGAACTACAACTCCACCGGCAACCCGTTGACCATCAGCGGAACGGCGCCCGCAACGGCACAAACGCTCACGCTCAACGTCACGATGACAGACACCACTACGGGTAAGTTTGTCACGCAGAACGGGTACATCATCACCGATATCAACCCGAATGTGGGCTACAACGTCTCCGGTACGGTGAGTTACAGCGGGCCGGATACCGGATGGATCTACCTGAAACTGGGCAACAATCTGGGCACGGCAATCTATGGTCCCGGCGCCTTCACCATCCAAGGCGTGCCGCCCGGCACCTACACGTTGCAGGCCTGGATGGACAACCTTGGTTATGGCGGCAGGAACGCCTCCAATCCCACAGGCAGCACCCAAAACGTGACGGTCCCCGATGGACCCCTCAGTGGGGTTACCGTCTCGTTGAGCAATCCAGCAACGGTGACTCTCGGCTCGGCTACTCCCACTTGGGATAGCAGCGAGGGATCCGGCGAATTCAGCGGCGGCGCCTTTGTCTCCTTCGACCCAATTTGTAACGGCAATGGATGCAACAACGGCGGCGTCGAGATGCCTGCCTCCTACGAGGTCCAATACAGTACCAGTTCGTCGTTCAGCTCCGTCGCCGGAAGCCAGTGCTTCCCGGCAACCGGCGAGAAGAGTCCATGGATCGTGAGCGGAATCTCCGGCAGCGGTCCTTACTACTTCCGCGCGGCAGGCAATGTAGGAGCCTGTGGTTCCTCCACCAGCGGCCTGACATGGTCCGCGGCTTCTCCCGCCATGACCATCGGCGCGCCTTCGAGCGGCAACCTGGTCCAAGGCACGGTCACCTTCAGCGCACCGGCCGGCGGGATTACCGGGCCGCTGTATGTGGGCTTCTACGACATGAACACGGGCAATATCTATGCCGACGTGGTGGGTAGCCAGGCGAGCCCGCCGGCCAGTCCGGCATCGTACTCGGTCTACGTTCCCACCGGCTCCAGTTACTACTTCTTTGGGGTCATCGACCAGAACAACGACGGCCTCATGGTTCCGGGAGACATCTCCAATACAAATGAGCAAAACATGGCCTCGGTGGACATCGATCCCGCCATTTCCTCCACGCTCACCCAGAACCTGACTCTGCCCAGCACCAATGGCGCACCCACCAACGCTCAAGCTATTGTGAGGACGAACAGCTCGCAACAGACAAACCTGAGCGGCTACGTCAGCTACAATTACGGCGTCGACCTCCGGGTTGACGGTCTCTACAAACTGCCGGCGTCTGTTGATCTCTACTCGGGACCGAGTTATATCGTCAATGCGCCCGCAGACATCGCCACGGGCGCCTTTAACGGCAACACCGATGAGTGGGACTACAATCCCAGCATGAACGGCGGCACGCCGAGCACCAGCGATGTCTTCATATTCAATGTCACTTACACCGACGGCGCCTCGAACTCAACCGCGAATACTCCGTCCAATCCACTGATCGCTTCGCCCACCGGCGTGCTGAGCGCCTGGGCCACCAATATGTCCCCCACATGGAACACGGGCAGCGCGAGCACGACGCCTACATTTACCTGGAGCTACCCCACCGGCGCCGCCAACTACGCCTATCAGTTCCAGTTGACGGACTCGAACCACAACACGATCTGGTCAATACCCGCTCAGCACTCTAACTCGAACGGCTTCTCCAGTAACATCACGCCGTCCATTACCTGGGGCGTCGATCCGACGGGAGGCGGGAGCAAGCCGTCCGTGATGAGCTTGAACCCCAACTCGACGTACTACTGGACAATCTCAGCCAACGACAGCAACGAAAATGGAGCAACGACGCAGGTGAGCTTCCAGACGGGTGAAGCGCCCTTGTCGCTTCCCGCATCCGGCGCGCTGGGTTCCGGTACCGTCAACCAAGCCTATAACGGGTCGATCACCGCCTCGGGCGGCAGCGAAACGGGCTACAGCTTTACGGTGGGCGTCAACGGAGCCGGGGCCACCGGCGGCACTTCCTGGACGCTGCCCGACGGCCTGAGCGCCAGCAGCAGCGGCGGCACACTTACCATCAGCGGAACGACCAGCACCACGCCGGCCACCATCACGCTCGCCGTTGGGGTAACCGACAGCGAAAGCCACACGGCCAGCGGAACCTATACCATTTCCATCATCAGTTCCCAGGTTGCCTTCCCGGCCTCGGGCAATGTCAGTTACCACGGCTCACAGACCGGCTGGATCTATCTGTCGCTCAACCCCACCAATAACTGCAACAATGCCGGCTGCAACAATCCCAACCCCGGCACTGCCATCTCCGCGGCCACTCTTGCCTCGGGAGGCGCGTTCACAATCAATGGCGTGCAACCCGGCACGTACAACCTGAACGCCTGGATGGACAACTCCACAGCGATTCCCGGAGGCTTTGGCGCCCCGAACGCCTCCAACCCCACGGGCAGAATCTCGAATGTGACCGTTAATAACGGAACTCTGAGCGGCGTCTCCGTCTCGCTGAACAATCCGGGGCCGGTATCTCTCAGTTCGGCTCCCAGCCTGAATGCGGTAAGCGGATTTGACGATGGAGCCATGATTAGCTTCAGCGGGATCTATGGCTCAAATCCGATAGACAATTGGGTGGAACAAGCTGCCTCCTATACCGTCGAATGGAGCAGCACGCAGAATTTCAACACGGTCGCCGGAAGCCACAGTTTTGCGGCAGCAGGCGCGAACATGAACGGCAGCAGCATTTGGATACTGAATACGGCCTCCGTTGCCGGGCTCACGCAGGGCGGCACGTACTACTTCCGCGCCCAGGGCGTGGCGGGAAGTTCGACCAGCAATTGGTCCAATGTGTTAGGCCCTGTGACCATCAGCGCGCCTTCAGCCGCCAATACCGTTTCCGGAACGGTCACCTTCAGCCAGACACCTACCGGGCCGCTCTATGTGGGCTTCTGGAATCAGAGTACGAACAGCATTTACGCCACGGCGATTGGCAGTCAGGCGACCCCACCAACCAGTCCGGCGTCCTATTCGGTCCAGGTTCCCACCGGCAACAATTACTTCTTCATTGGAATACTTGACCAGAACAACGACGGCATCATCGATACGGGAGACATTACTACTACCAATGGGGACAACATGACCCTGACTGCCGTCAATGGCAGCGCGACCCAAAACCTGGTCCTGCCCAGCGGCAACAGCAATTATGAGCTGATGACAGGAAACGTACAGAACGATTATTACTACATCAATATCGATCTGAGCGGTGTGGGCAAGATGCCGGTAGCCGTTACGATGCTCTCCGGCGCCAATGTTCAGGCTCCCGAAGACATCGCCCAATGCGGGAATTGTGGCAACCAACCGTTCAACTTTGTCTTTGTCAATTACGTCAGCCCAACCGTCGGCTCCAGTTACGGCCTCCAGATCACCTACAGCGATGGAACTTCCGAGACGCTGAGTAAGAATGTCAGCGCCGTGCTGGGCATTCCCATTAACCTTTCGCCCGCCGGGATCAGCGGTACGAACACCACGCCCACTTTCACTTGGACCGACCCTGCCAACGCCAGCAACTACGTCTACCAGTTCGGGCTGACAGATGATGTCTACAACAGGATCTGGTTGATACCCAGCAATCCGAACAACCTGGACGGCTTCCCTAGCACATATACGTCCATCCCCTGGAACGCCGATCCGACCGGAACCGGCAGTACGCTCTCGGTATCCAGCTTGACCCCCGGAATGCTGTACAACTGGTGGGTTACTGCCATCGACGCGAACGGCAACTGGTCTGAGACGGGTGCCTATTACGTGCCCGACTATACGCCTTTGGCTCTGCCCACTCCCAATCCCAGCACCCTGGGTACGGCAGTCGCTGGCCAAAGCTACAACGGGACCATCGTTGTCACCGGCGGTTACGGACCTTATTACTGGTCAGTCAACGGCTGTACCTGGAATTGCACCGTGTCGATTGGAAATGGCTTGACCGCCTCCTTCACAACCGCTGACAACAACACGCTTACCATCAGCGGAACGCCCACCTCGACCAGCACGGTCTCGTTCACTGCTTATGTGTATGACTCTACATGGTCAACGCCGACCGCGACCTACACCTACACCATCCATGTCAACGAATATCCGCTCTCACTGCCTGCATCCGGCCCTCTGAATTCGGCTACCATCAACCAATCGTACACCGCGTATATCAACGCCTCGGGCGGCAGCGGATCGGGCTATGTCTGGTCGATTAACGGCACGACAGTCCCCACCAACGGGGGGGGCCTTGCCTTGACGGATGGCTTGAGCGCGTACAGCAGCGGCGGGAATACGTTGAACATCAGCGGAACGCTGGGCAGCAATCCTCAAACGATCACCCTCAACAACGTCTCGGTGACGGACAGCGCCAGCGATACCGAGACTTCAGCCACTTATACCATCCCGGTCATCAACCCGAACGCGGGCTACGCCGTCTCCGGTACGGTGAGCTACGGTGGGCCGGATACCGGGTGGATCTACCTGAAACTGGGCAACAATCTTGGCACGGCAATTTATGGTCCCGGAGCCTTCACCATCCAAGGCGTGCCTCCCGGCACCTACACGTTGCAGGCCTGGATGGACAACCTTGGTTATGGCGGCACGAACGCGTCCAATCCCACAGGCAGCACCCAAAACGTGGTGGTCACCGATGGAACCGTCAGTGGGGTTTCCGTCTCGTTGAGCAATCCAGCTACAGTGACTCTCGGTACGGCGACTCCCGGCTTCGATGCCAACAATGGATTGGGGGCATTCAACGGGGGCGCCCTTATCGGCTTCGACCCGATTTGCAATGGCAGCGGCTGCAACAACGGCGGCGTCGAGATGCCTGCCTCCTACGAGGTCCAATACAGCACCAGTTCGTCGTTCAGCTCCGTCGCTGGAAGCCAGTGCTTCCCGGCGACTGGCGCAAATGGAACTAGCCCCTATATCATCACTGGGCTCACGAACAGCCTAACCTACTATTTCCGCGCGGCGGGCAATGTGGGCGTCTGCGGTTCCTCCACCACCGGCCTGAACTACTCTGCGGCCGTGCCTTCCGGCGGCCTGCTCATCGGCGCGCCCTCGACCGGCAGCGTGCTCTCCGGCACGGTCACCTTTACCTTGCCAACCGGCATCTCAGCCAGCGGGAAGACGCTCTATGTTGGCTGCGTCAACATGAACTCGGGCGCGGTCTATGCCGAACCGATTACCAGCCCGATCAGTCCGCAGGCGTACTCGATCGATGTGCCCAACGGAACAAGTTGCGAGATCTTCGGGTTCATCGACCTGAACAACACCGGCCTCATCGGCGGTGTTGGAGAAATCTCCAATACCAACAATGGGCAAGGCATGGTCGCGGTGACCGTCAACGGCACAACATCCGGTCAAAACATCACTCTCCCCAGCGGCAACAGCATTGCCGTAGTGAAGACTCAAACCAAATCGAGCGGCGGCGGCGCCAATTATAACGTCGGCTTCCAGGTCTACGGCGAGTACAAGCTGCCGGTGGCCGTCGAGCTTGCCTCTGAAACTCCCTATGTGACTGGAACCGCTGCGGACGTGGTGATGCCCGCCGACATTGCCACGGGCGCATTCAATGGCAACAGCGACGAGTTCGACTACTGGCCTAACGTTACCGGAACCCCAGTCGTTGGCGATTCCTACAAATTCAACGTCACCTACAGCGATGGCACCTCGGAGCAGTTGACCGCCGCGGTAACCGGCGTGCTGAATGCCTTTGCCACCGGCCTTTCACCGACGGGAAGCGGCGTCAGCACGATGCCTAACTTCAGTTGGAATTACCCCTCCAACGCCAGCAGCTATGTCTATCAGTTCGAGCTGGATGACAATAACGGCAACAGAATTTGGGAGATACCTGCGCACCACTCCAACTCAAACGGATTTGCCAGCACGATAACGCCGTCTATTACCTGGGGCGTCGATCCGACCAACACGGGCGACCTGCCGTCAGTTTCCAGCCTGAAAGCTACGACAACCTACAACTGGTCGATCGCAGCCTATGACGCCAACATGAACGAGGCGCAGGTGGGGACTAGCTTCCAAACTTGGGGAACGTCCCTGTCGCTGCCTGCCACCAACCCCAGCACCCTGCCGGCGACGACCGTCGTCAACCAGCAATATTACGGATCGGTCAGCGTTACCGGCGGCGTCGCTCCCTACAACTGGCAAGTGAATAATCTCTCCGACAACCTGGGCTGGTACACAGGTTCAGACGGCACCGCACTAATTATCAGTGGGGGTCCCAGCAACACCGGCGCAGTCACCTTCCAGGTGATGGTGACGGACAGCACGGGCGCCAGCTACGGTCCGGTAAGCTATACCATCAATGTCAACCCCTATGCTACGGGCTACTGGCCGGTGTACGGGCAAATCAGTTTCAACGGTTGCCAGGGCATATCTCCTCCGGTTACGCTCACCCTCAGCGGCAGCGGGATTACACTGACCGCGGTCTCCGACGGCACCGGAATGTATCAGTTCCCGAGCGTTCCCAACGGAACGTACACCATCACTCCCTCGATCACTGGGCCGGCTTCCGTCTTCTCGCCCGCGTCGCTGCCCGTGACCGTGGCGAGCTCCTACGTCAACGGCAACAACTTCAACGCCTATCTGGGATATACAGTCTCCGGCACGGTGGGTTACAACGGAGCGAAGACCGGGCCGATTTATCTGGCGATGAACGGCTGCCAGTCGCCTGCGCCCGGCACGGCCATCCTCGCGCCCGGAGCCTTCACCATTCGCGGCGTGCCGCCCGGCGCCTACACCTTGCAGGCATGGATGGACAACCTCGGCTATGGCGCGCAAAACCTTTCCAATCCGCTGGGCAGCACGTCCAACGTTCTGGTTCCCAACGCCAATAACTCGAATATCACCATCGGGATGACCGATCCGGCTCCAGCCATTCTGAGTCCAGCATCAACTATCAATTTCGCTAATGGCTTTGCAAATGGCGCCGTTCTCACCTTCAGTCCGGCCACTGGCTGGAACTCTTTCGGTAATTCCGTGGAATCGGCAACCTCCTACACCGTCGAATGGAGCGCTACGCGGGACTTCAGCTCGGTTGTCGGCAGCACTAGCTTCCCGGCCTCCGGCTGGGCGCCCGGCCACTGGATTCTGAATACAGCCTCCGTCCCGGGACTCACGCAGGGCGACACCTATTACTTCCGTGTCCAGGGGATCGCGGGAAGCTCCACCAGTAATTGGTCCAATGTGATGGGTCCGGCGACAATCAGCGCGCCGCCTACCGCCAACACCGTCTCTGGCCAGATCACCTTTAGCCAGAAAGCGACAGGACCGCTCTATGTAGGTTTCCTCGACCAGAACACATACGGCAAGGTTTACCTCACCCAGGTGGGTAGCGCAGCCGCTCCGCCAACCAGTCCGGCCAGCTACTCGCTCCAGGTTCCCAGCGGCAATAACTACTTCTTCTTCGCTGTTCTCGACCAGAACAACGATGGCATGATTGATTCGGGAGACATCACCAACGTCGATGGCTTCAACATGATTGTGCCCGCGGTGGCCATCTCTGGTTCGGCGACCGAGAATCTGACCCTTCCCAGCGGCAACAGCAGCGCCGTGGTGAGAACTGAGAATGGTTATTTCTCGCTTGAGTGGGGCGCCGGGCCGGGGTATACCCTCTATTTGGATGTCACCCCGGTGGGCAAGCTGCCCATTGCTGTCGAGCTGACCTCGGTGCCCGCGGGATCCAACATCCTGACGCCCGCGGACGTTGCCTGGTGTTTCTCCTGTGGCTTGGACAAGTTCAGCTCCTTCAACCCCAGTTACAATTTTGACTCAACCGCCCCGACGGTCGGCTCCAGCTATGGCGTAAAAGTCAGCTACCCCGATGGAACGTCGGATACGGCCGCGCCGCAGGTGACTGCAATCGTACCCAACTGGACTACCAATCTTTCTCCCGCCGGGCCGCAAAGCGCCATCAATGGCTCGCCCGACTTTACCTGGACCTATCCCGCCAACGCCGGCAGTTACCTCTATAATTTCTGGCTGGGGGACGTCAACTGGAATACGGTCTGGTCGATTCCCAACATTTATTCCGGCTCGAACGACTTCACCAGCGCCCTGTCGCCGTCCATCACTTGGGCGAGCGACCCCACCGATCCCATCAACACGCCCACCATCTCCACTCTGAGCACCGGAGCGATTTATTACTGGGAAGTCCAGGTCTTCGATACTCATGGCAACTATTCCACGTACCTTACGGACCTCGTCTCCGGCTTCACGACTCTGGCCCTGCCCGCCGCAAACCCCAGCTCCCTGGGAGCCGCAACCATTGGCCAGAGCTACTCCGGAACAATTACGGCATCTGGCGGCTACGGCGGCTATAATTATGCGATCAACGGGATCAACAACTGCTACGGCTGCACCAACATTTCGCTGGGAAACGGCCTGACGGTTACCAACGCCAGCAACACGCTGACCATCACCGGAACGCCCATTGCGGCTGGTTCCGTCAATTTCACGGTCTACGTGCAGGACCAGACATGGAGCGGCGCAGTGGGTCCGATCCAATACACCATCTATGTCAGCGAAGCGCCGTTGATGCTGCCCAGCCAGAGTTCCGCATCCCTGCCGACGGCCTCCATCAACCAGTTCTACAACGGGTATATCGTTGTCTCGGGCGGTAGCGGAGAGGGCTATTCCTGGACTGTAAACGGCAGTCCGGTTCCTGTCGCCAACGGAGGCACGCCATTGGCTTTGCCGGACGGCCTAACCGCCACCGTTGACAACGAAGGCGGCGAGTGTGTAAATGGGTCGTATTGCGATCTGCACATCAACCAAACCCCCACCACTGCTGAAAACGTCACCCTCAACGTAACAGTGACCGACAGCGCCAACGACACCACTAGCCAGACCTATACAATCCCCGTCGTTAACCCGGCGGCGGGCTACACCACTTCCGGCACAGCGAGTTACGGCGGGTCAAAGACCGGCTGGATCTATTTGTCGCTCGGCAGTTGCGCCGGCTGCATTGGCAATTATGGTACCGCCATTCCCTCAACCGCACTAGCATCGGGAGGGGCGTTCACCATTCGCGGCGTGAAACCCGGCACTTACTACTTGAATGCATGGATGGACAACTTGGGCGACGGCGTTCAGAACGCCTCCAACCCCACCGGCAGCACCGCGAACGTGACCGTTACCAATTCAACCCTGAGCGGCACTTCCGTCACGCTGGCTGATCCCCCGGCGGTCACTCTGAGCTCGGCTCCCACCTGGTCCGGCACCCAGGGGACGGGCGCATTCAGCGGCGGTGCCTTCGTCTCCTTCGGCACAATCCGGAATAGCAACGGCATCGAGATTCCCACCTCCTACACCTTGGAATGGAGCACCGATTCAACCTTCAACACGGGCGTCACAAGCAAGAGCTTCCCGGCGACCAGCGCGGTCAGCCCCCGGATGTGGCTCTTCGCGAATAGCGACGCTTACTCCTTCAACCCATGGATCGTGACCGGGCTCACGAATGGCGATACCTACTACTTCCGCGCGGCGGGCGTGGTGGGCAGCGGAAGCTCCGCTGTGACCGGCCCCTGGTCCGCAGTCTCGCCCGGCCTGCTCATCGAAGCGCCTTCAATCGGCAACGCGGTCTCCGGCACGGTCACCTTCAGCCAGACAGCCAATGGGCCGCTCTATGTCGGCTTCTACGACCAGACTACCGGCAATACCTATGTCGATGTGATTGCAAGCCCGAAGAGCCCGCAGGCTTACGCGGTCAACGTTCCCACTGGCTCCAATTACTTCTTCTTCGCGTTCATCGACCAGAACAACGACGGCCTGATCGATCTGGGAGACATCTCCAATACCAATGGCTTCAACATGATTACGCCCGCGGTAGCCATCTCCGGCACAACCACCCAGAACCTGACCCTGTCCAGCGCCAATAGCTGGGCCGTGGCGTTCACAGAAAACAACATCGGTGCGAATCTATCCGATACCACCTTCAGTCAAAGTTATGCGCTTGACCTCATGGTGAGCACGGTGAACAAGCTGCCGGTCTCCGTTACGCTGCTCTCGGGTGCTAATGTCCTTGCTCCCGTGGACATCGCGGCGTGCCAGGGTTGCGGCTACAGTCCCAACAACCGGTTCTGGGCGCAAGGTATCGAATTGAATTCCGCCGTCGCCCCAACCGTTGGCGCTGCCTACGGCCTTCAGATCACCTACAGCGATGGAACTTCGGAGACACTGAGCCCGCAGGTCACCGCCGTGCTGCCCAACTCCAGCTTGGCCAGCAATCTTTCGCCCGCCGGGCCGCAGAGCGCCACCAACACCACGCCCACATTTACCTGGAACTACCCTGCCAGCGGCGCCGGCAGCTACTTCTATCAACTCTGGCTCGCGAACGAGAGCAACAACTGGAACACGGTCTGGTCGATACCCAATCTGAACTCCCCCGCGAACGGCTTCACCAGTTCCGTCACGCCGTCCATCCCCTGGGGCGTCGATCCGACCGATCCTAGCAACACGCCGTCGGTATCCAGCCTGACCAACGGAGACATTTACTATTGGGAGCTCGTAGCTTACGACGCTTACGGCAACCGGGCTCAGGCGTCGGTCGACTATGTATCCGGCTTCACGGCTTTGGCCCTGCCCGCCGCAAACCCCAGCTCCCTGGGGCCTGCAATCCTTGGCCAGCCCTATTCCGGAAGCATCAGTGCCTCCGGAGGCTACGGATATCAGATCTCCTACGGCTATTCTTGGTCGTTCAACTGCACCACCTGTTTTGGAGGCAACGGTAACAACATATCGCTGGGGAACGGCTTGACCGTTACAGTCGTCAACGGCGCGTTGCAGGTCACCGGAACGCCCAATGCGACCGGTCTGGTCTCCTTCACGGTTTACGTGCGTGATATGTCAGGAGCAATAGCCGGTCCGGTCCAATACACCATCAACATCACCGCCGCCGACGGCTTGTCGCTGCCCGCCACCAACCCCAGCAGCCTGCCGCTGACGACCATCTTCGGCCTGGGCTACTACGGGTCGGTCACCGTCATTGGCGGCGTCGGCCCCTACACCTGGCAAGTGAATAATCTCTCCGACAACCTGGGCTGGTCCACCAACGGCGCGGATAACGCTACGCTATTTATCAGCGGACAGCCGCCTAACCAGACCGACACGGTCACGTTTAACGTGACGGTAAGTGACAGCACGGGCGCCAGCTACGGGCCTGAAACCTATACCATCACCGTCAACCCCCCAGTCGCGGGAACCTACGTGGTAATCTCCTCCGTCAATTTCAACAACGGTTGCGGCGGAAATAACCCTGCGGTTACACTCACTCTCAGCGGCAGCGGGTTCACCCAGACCGCAGCCACCGACGGCGATGGACACGCCCAGTTCATGAATGTTCCCAACGGGACGTACACGCTCACTCCCTCGATCACGGGTGCGACGAGCTCCGTCTTCATTCCCGCCTCGCAGCAGGTCGTTGTGAATGGCGCTTCCATCGGCGGCAGCGGCATAAACTTCAACGCCTATCTCGCCTATACGGTTTCCGGCCAGGTGAATTACAGCGGGGCGGATACCGGGCAGGTCTACATTTCGCTGACCGGCTGCGGAAACACTACACCCGGCACCAGCATCAGCGCGCCAGGGGCCTTCACCATCCGCGGCGTGCCGCCCGGCCAATACACTCTGAATGCATGGATGGACAACCTTGGTTACGGCGTTCAGAACGCCTCCAACCCCACCGGCAGCACCTCCAACGTGCTTGTTCCCAACGGCAACATCACCGATCTCTCCGTTGGGATGACCGATCCCACGGCGGTCACTCTGAGTTCGGCTCCCACCTGGACCGGCCAGGCCTCGGGCGCATTCAGCGGCGGTGCGATTGTCTCCTTCACGCCGATCAAAAACAGCAGTAATGTGGAGATTCCTACCTCCTACACCCTCGAATACAGCACCGATTCGACGTTCAACACGGGCGTCGCCAGCAAGAGCTTCCCGGCTACCGGCGGCAACAACGCCGGCCTCGCGGGATCCATGGGTATTGGTGGGACGTATGGTGGCAACAGCCCCTGGATCGTGAACGGACTCACGAATAACGATACCTACTACTTCCGCGCGGCGGGGGTGGTGGGCAGCGGCAGCTCTGCGGTCACCGGCCCCTGGTCCGCGGTCTCGCCCGGCCTGCTCATCGACGCGCCTTCAAGCGGCAACCCGGTCTCCGGCACGGTCACTTTCAGCGCGCCGTCCGGCGGAACGATCACCGGCCCGCTGTATGTGGGCTTCTGGAACCAGAACACCGGCATCATCTATGCCGAGGAGATAACCAACCCGGTAAGTCCACAGTCTTATTCAGTCAACGTTCCCAGCGGCTCCAACTACTTCTTCTTCGCCTTCATCGACCAAAACAACGACGGTGAGATCGATCCGGGCGACATCACCAACGCCTTCAACTACAGCATGATCACGCCCTCGGTGAATGTCGTGGGCGCGCTAAGCAACCAGAACCTCACCCTCTCCAGCGCCAACAGCGTGGTCACGATGTTGACGGAAAATGACGAATCTTTATACTTCAGTAGCTCCAATCAAAGCTGGTATGGGCTAAACCTCATGGTGAGTACCGGAAACAAGCTGCCGGTTTCCGTCGAACTGCTCTCTGGAGCCAATGTCATAGCTCCCATGGACATCGCGGCGACACCAGGCGGTGGTTACAATCCGAATGATCGTTTCTTCGGAGAAGGTATCCAACTGAATTCTGCCCTCGCCCCAACCGTCGGCAGCGCCTACGGCGTGAAGGTTGTCTACAGCGATGGAACGTCGGAGACGCTGAACCCGCAGGTCACCAACGTGCTGCCCAACGGCCCCACCAATCCTTCACCCGCCGGGGGCGTTGCGTCCACCAACACAACCCCCACGTTTACCTGGAACTACCCGGCCAGCGACGCCGGCAGTTACCTCTATCAGTTCTACATCGCAGATACGGCCTCAGGCTGGAACGTGGTCTGGGAGATTCCCAACATTTACGCCGCATCGAACCCCTTCACCAACTCTGTCGCGTCCATCCCCTGGGGCGTCGACCTGACCGATCCGAATAACAAGCCCTGGGTCTCCACTTTGGTCGACGGAAATGTCTATTGGTATGAGCTGGTGGCCTATGACACCTTCGGCAATCGCGCGCAGTATATCACGACCTTCGTTCCCGGTTACACAGCGTTGGCTCTGCCCGCTCCAAACCCAAGTTCTCTGGGCTCCGCAATCCTTGGCCAGCCTTACTCCGGCAGCATCACTGCCACCGGCGGCTATCCGTACTTTGGCAACTACAGCTATTCGGTCAACAGCGCCAACTGCTACGGGTGTGGCGTTCCGCTGGGCAACGGCCTCACGATCACCGGCAACTACGGCACGTTAACCATTGGCGGAACGCCCAATGCGACTGGACCGGTCTCCTTCACGGTTTACGTGGAGGACGCGTCCGGTGCAAAGGCCGGTCCGGTCACCTACACCATCAACATCACCAGTCAGCCGCTGACGCTGACTACCAGCGGTCCGACGACGTACGCGTTTGTCAACCAGCCCTTCTCGCAGTTGTACAGCGCCACGGGCGGCAGCGGCTCCGGCTATACCTTCACGGTGAACGGCCAGACGGTTCCCACCAACGGCTCGTCTGTGACTCTGACCAACGGTGACGCGCTGACGGCCGCAATAAGCAGCGCCAACACACTCAACTTCAGCGGAACGCCTTACGCGGTTCAGAATCTCTCGTTCGCCATCAACGTGATGGATAGTCAGAGCCATTCCATCACACCCACATTCTACGTCGATGTCGTCGCCCAACCCAGCGGCGCAAGCAACGGCAACCTCTATGGAACATACGTCTGCAAGGTTGACGGCTTCAACGACCGCGATGGCTCACGCTGGGCCTCCCTGGCCAGCTTCCAGGCCAACGGCAGCGGCGGCTTGAACAATGGTGTATGGGATACGAATGGCCGTGACTTTACGACAGCGATGTCTGGTACCATGAACGGCAGCTACAACATCGGCGCGGACAACAACGGCGTGATGAATATGTCGGGCACGCTAACCTCGGGCGGCACGGGAACGTTTTCGAATTCCTGGGCGATTGCGCTCAGCAATGCCGGCGAACCGGCAAGCCCGGCGCAGGAGTTCCGCATGGTCGAAACCGATGATATAGGTGCAAATGCCTCCGGCCAGCACTCTACCGCCGATTGCTACCTGGCCACAACCGGCGCCTTTGCCGCCAGCACCATCGGCAGCAACGGCTTTGCCTTCGGCTTCCAGGGCGAGGATGATAGCGGCAATCCGAAAGCCTATGTGGGACGCTTCACCGCCGTGGCTGGCAGCTCCGGAGGAACCATCTCCACCGGAATCTTCGACGGAATGGCCGTCAATCAATCGGGCGACGAAGGCGGATCTATTACCAGCGGCTCTTACACTGTGCCAGGTTCCACGACAGGCCGCTTCACATTAGCCTTCACGGCCGGCGGGTACACGTCGAATTTCGCGGGCTACATCATCGATGCCAATCGCATGTTCCTGCTTTCCATTGATAATGCGAGCGGCAACGGCGTTGTGGACGGCTACATGCGCACGCAGCAGCAGAGCTCGTATACTGGGGCGAACCTTGACGGCAACTTCGTTCTCTACTGGCAGGGATACGGATACAAAAATGGCAGCGTCGCGGGCTATGGCATAACGTTATTGCAGGGAACCGGCGACGGCGCTGGAAACTTCACCATCAACCAGAGTTATGACGACAGCAACGGCGCCTATTCAGTTGGCAGTGAGGTTGGCGGACCAATCGCTATGACTTTCGACTCGTCCAATCCGGGTCGCGTCTATTTCTCACCGGGCGGCGGCACGATCTACATGTATTTCTTCAACGACAACAATGCCTTCTTCCTTATGTTGAATGGAGGCAGCCCAAGCAGCCTGGATACAGGCTGGATGGAATCGCAGACGCAAACCACCTTCACCAATGCGGCTCTGGCCGGCAATTATCTCTTTGGCCAACTGCCGCTGATGATACCGGCCATGAGCGGCACTGTGAGAGAGTGGGACTTTGACAATGCCGGCAATATCACCGGTGATGCCACTAATGGCGGAAATGGAGTTTTCACTTATGATGTACCGGTGAGCAGCACGACCTATACATGGCTCTCGACAACCTACGGTACCTTCTCTGCCCCCACCGGTACCACGGGCCGGAGCTGCGCCGTGATCAACTCGACGAGGGTTGCCTGCATTGGCAACACTACCACCACGCCAGGAGTGATCATTCTGCAGCAGTAAGCAGTGCGGCAGAAGCTGAAAACCCGGTACGCGGATGGTCTGCCCCCTGGACCATCCGCAACCTCCGCGCAACCATGCGAGATTGCAAAGACCGCGAATCCTTCGTAAGTTGTTGATTTGATTGGTAGTGGGAGGCGCTACCGAATACTTGCGAATAATTTGACATTAATTCAGTAATAATCGCTTTTTATATTTTCAAATGGGGATAATGTCCCCGAAGATGCCCCCATAACGCACCCACTTCATCCGACACCCTTAACGACAGACACATAACAGTTGATTACTCCAATTCTCGTAGGGAAATTCGGGGGCAACTATCAATTCGTACCACATTGTGGTTAATTATAGCCCAACAGACGGCGCCAATTCTGAATCCTCTCCTCTCCTCTCCTCTTAGCTCGTCTCCAGAGAATGTCCTACCCATAACTGAAAGTTGAGCGGCGGTTCATCCCGGTTCTGAAAGAATCTGGCAGAGCTGCTTCCTCGAGCGATGAGCGGACTTGCAGATGCCAACTTCAATTAAAAATGACTGTGAAAATCCTTGACAGTAGAAACGACATCTTCTAGTCTGTTGCTGCAAATTTCCCTTTATCCTTTTTTGTCTCCAAACGGGCCCCTTCGAGGCTTTGAGGCCTCTATCCGATGAAAAACGCAATCTCTATTTCCTCGATATCGGGCGGCTCTGTTTCCGCGGGTCGTCGCGCCGCAACGACTTTACTGAATCAACTGGTACGCCTCGGATTCGTGATTCTGTTGACGTGCCTTTGCCTCTCCGCCCATGCGCAGCAGAATGAATGGACGTGGATGGGCGGAAGCGACACGGTCTGGCAGCCCGGAGTGTACGGCACATTGGGAACGCCTGCCGCCGGAAACATCCCCGGAGGCCGCCAAGGCGCTGCAACTTGGACCGACAGCAGCGGCAATCTCTGGCTTTTTGGTGGCAATGCTATAGACGTTAACGGCAATTGGAACTTTTCCAATGATCTGTGGGAGTTCAATCCCTCGTCGAATCAGTGGACCTGGATGAGTGGAAGCAATACGTGTGGCAATTCCCCACCCGGAGTGTACGGCACGCAAGGTATGCCTGCTGCTGGAAACATCCCCGGAGGCCGCTATTACTCTGCGAATTGGACCGATAGCAACGGCAATTTCTGGCTCTTTGGGGGCTATGGCTTCGATGCCAACGGCAATGCAGGCTTTCTCAACGATCTTTGGAAGTTCAATCCTTCCACAAACGAATGGGCGTGGATGGGCGGAAGCAGCACGGTGCCTTCGGTAGGATCAGGCCAACCTGGAGTGTACGGCACGATGGGAACGCCTGCCGCCGGAAACATCCCCGGAGGACGCGGTATTATTGCGAGCTGGACTGATAGCAGCGGCAATTTCTGGCTCTTTGGAGGCACTGGGTTTGATGCCAATGGCATTGGGGGCCTTCTCAATGACTTGTGGGAGTTCAATCCTCAAACCAATCAGTGGGCGTGGATGGGCGGAAGCAGTACCGTACCCGGACCCGGGTTATATCAAGGCCAGTCCGGAGTGTACGGCACATTGGGAACGCCGGCAGCCGGAAATATACCTGGAGGCCGCCTTCACGGAGCGAACTGGACTGACAGCAGCGGCAATTTTTGGCTCTTTGGAGGCCAAGGCTACGATGCCAATGGCAATTTAGGCATTCTCAACGATTTTTGGGAGTTCAATCCCTCCACGAACCAATGGACATGGATGGGCGGAAGCAGCGCGATGAACTGCGCGGTAGAACCATGTCGCCAGTCCGGAGTGTACGGCACATTGGGAACGCCGGCAGCCGGAAATATACCTGGAGGCCGCCTTCACGGAGCGAACTGGATAGACAGCAGCGGCAATTTCTGGCTCTTTGGAGGTTATGCCTTAGACACCAACAGTGGCTGGAGTTGGATCTATATCAACGACTTGTGGGAGTTCAATCCACGAACGAACGAATGGACATGGATGGGCGGAGGCAATTCGATTAGCAATAATGATGACCAGCCAGGAGTGTATGGCACGCTGGAAACGCCTGCTTCTGGAAATATTCCCGGAGGCAGGGGTACCACAAACATATGGAGCGATCACAGCAATAATCTCTGGCTCTTCGGGGGATATGGCTACGATGCCAACGACAACTTGGGCATTCTCAACGACCTGTGGAGATATCAACCTCCGCCAACCGCCGCAACCCCGACCTTCAGTATTGCGGCCGGGACGTACACCTCAGTGCAGACAGTGAGCATCGCGGACACCACTCCAGGCGCGATCATCTTCTATACTTTGGACGGCTCAACGCCTACTACCAATTCGACGGTGTACGGTGGTCCGATCACTGTTTCGTCGTCGGAAACGATCACGGCAATTGCGACGGCTACGGGGTACACCACCAGCGCCGTGGCGTCGGCTGCGTACATCATCAACCTGCCTCCGCCAACGGCTGCGGCGCCAACCTTCAGTGTGCCCGCAGGAACCTACCTCGCGACGCCAACAGTGACGATCTCCGATGCGACGCTGGGAGCGATCATTTATTACACGACCAACGGCTCGACGCCGACGACGAATTCGAGCGTCTACAGCGTCCCGATCACGGTTTCGTCTTCGGAGACCCTGGAGGCGATGGCAATTTCTCCGGGTTATTCGACGAGCGCCGTGGCAACCGCCGCCTACACCATCGCAACAGTTGCACCCAGCGTCCCAGGAGAATGGACGTGGATGGGGGGGAGCAGCACGGAAGGCCCCTGCATCACATCGGGTGTCTCAACCAGTTGCGGTTATCCAGGAGTCTACGGCACGATGGGCGTGCCTGCCGCAGAAAACATTCCCGGAAGTCGTGGTGGATATTCGATTTGGACCGACAGAAATGGCAACTTTTGGCTCTTCGGGGGCTGGGGTCTCGATGCAAATGGCGCTATTGGCTATCTCAACGACCTTTGGGAATTTAATCCCACCACGAATGAATGGGCTTGGATGAGTGGGAGCAGCACGACTGGGACCATCTGTCGATCAGACTCTCCGACTACTTGTGGCCGTCCCGGTGTGTACGGCACTTTGGGAACACCTGCAGTCGGAAATGTTCCCGGAGGCCGTTATGACGCTTCGAGCTGGATCGATAATAGCGGCAATCTCTGGCTCTTTGGCGGCCAAGGTTTTGATGCCAACGGCGTTTATGCACAGGATTTTAACGACCTGTGGGAGTTCAATACATCTACGAAGCAATGGGCGTGGATGGGCGGAAGCAACATTATTAGCTGCGCTTCAGGCGCCACTCTTCCATTATGCGGTCCGGCTGGAGTGTACGGCACATTGGGAACGCCAGATACAGGAAATGTTCCTGGAGGCCGTTATAGCGCTTCGAGCTGGATAGATAGTAGCGGTAACTTCTGGCTCTTCGGAGGTCAGGGCTTTGATGCCAACGGCGGCAATTTAGGTTCGCTCAACGACCTTTGGGAGTTTAATCCCTCCATGAACAAATGGACATGGATGAGTGGAAGTAGCACGATGCCATGTTATCAGTTGCCCAGTGAAGTATGGTGTGGACAGGTTGGAGTCTATGGTTCCATGGGGAAGGCAGCTAATGGAAACTTTCCCGGAGGCCGCGATGCTGCTTTGAGCTGGACCGACAACAGCGGCAACCTCTGGCTCTTCGGTGGGGTTGGATACGGAGCAAGCTTAACAATCACAAACGGCTATGCTGATGCCTCGCTTAATGATCTTTGGGAGTTCAATCCTTCAACGAATCAATGGGCTTGGATGGGCGGAAGTGGCACAGGCAGCCAGCCCGGAGTATACGGCATATTGGGAGTGCCTGCTGCCGGAAATACCCCCGGTGGCCGCATTGGCGCTTCGAGCTGGACTGACAGCAGCGGCAACTTCTGGCTCTTCGGTGGGGCTGGATCTGATGCCGATGGAAATAGTGGCAATCTTAACGATCTGTGGGAGTGCAATCCTTCCACGAGCCAATGGACATGGATGGGTGGAAGCAGCACGGTACCTGTCAATGGCTACGGTACCGGTGGTCAGTCCGGTGTGTATGGTACGTTGGGAACGCCTGCAGCCGGAAATACCCCCGGTGGCCGCATGGGCGGTTCGAGCTGGACCGACATCAGCGGCAACCTCTGGCTCTTTGGGGGCGTAGACTTCAACTATAATGGCAGTGTATTTTGGTACTGGCTCAACGACCTGTGGAGATATCAGCCTCTTGCAGCTGCTGCTACACCAACCTTTAGCCCGGCGGCCGGGACGTACACCTCAATACAGACGGTAAGCATCGCGGATACCACCCCCGGCGCGACCATCTACTACACGCTGGACGGCTCGACACCGACGACCAGTTCGACGGTCTATAGCGGTCCGATCACCGTCTCGTCGTCGGAAACGATCACGGCGATTGCGACGGCAACAGGCTACTCGCAGAGCTTAGTGGCCACGGCTGCATACACGATTAATCTTCCGTTGACACCAACCATCACCTGGCCAACACCGGCGGCTATTGTATACGGCACTGCGCTGAGTGCAGCCCAGCTTAACGCCAGCACAACTGTGGCGGGTACATTTGTCTACACCCCATCAGGTGGAACAGTCCTTGGCGCTGGTTCTCAGACGCTGTCTGTTACTTTTACGCCATCCGACACCATCGATTACACCACTGCGACGGCTACGGTGAACCTGCAGGTGAACAAGGTTACGCCGACAGTGAGCAACTGGCCGACGGCTGGTGTGCTCGTCTACGGGCAGACACTGGCTTCTGCGACACTAAGCGGCGGCTCGGCCTCGACCAACGGTACCTTTGCCTTTACCTCGCCAACTACTGTTCCGACGGCCGGCACATCCGCACAAAGCGTGACTTTCACGCCGAGCGACATGACGGACTACAACACCGCGAGCGGCACCGTCAACGTCACAGTCAACAAGGCCACGCCGACAGTAACCTTCACGGGCGCGCCTGCAATCGCTGCCTACGGATCAACCTTCAGCGTGTCAGCCACCACCAACGCCACTTCAACTGCCTCCATCACCGCGAGCGGCGCGTGCAGCATTTCAGGCACGACAGTGACTATGACAGCGGCCAGCGGAAGCTGTCTGCTCACCGCATCCTGGGCCGCGGATACAAACTATCTAGCCGCATCGGCCACACAATCCACCACGGCTGAGAAAGCAGCGCCGACCATCAATTGGGCAACGCCCGCAGCGATCACTTACGGGACGGCGCTTAGCGCTACCCAGCTGGATGCTACCGCAACATACAACGGCGCGACTGTAACTGGCACCTTCGCCTATAACCCGGCTAAAGGAACCTTCCTGAGCGCTGGCGCGCAGACTCTCTCACTCGTCTTCACGCCTAAAGACATCACGGACTTCAACGCCGCCAGCGCATCGGTCCCATTGCAGGTCAATCAGGCAACGCCCAAGATCACCTGGGCCAAGCCAGCAGCCATCACTTACGGAACGTCGTTGAGTAGTACGCAGCTTAGCGCGACCGCATCAGTGCCAGGCAGCATGACCTACTCGCCTGATGCGGGATCCATTCTTACTGTGGGAGTACAAACGCTTTCTGTCACCTTCACTCCCATCGATACGGTGGACTATGCAACCGAGACCGACTCAGTGACCATCACAGTCAAGCAGGCCGCGCCTACGGTCAGCTGGCCGGTGCCAGCGCCCATCGCTTACGGCACTGCACTCGACGGCACACAGCTAGACGCAACCGCTTCAGAGCCCGGCACATTCGTTTATTCGCCCGCAGCGAGGACGGTGCCGGCGGGAGGGACGGACACCCTATCCGTTACTTTTACACCAACAGACTCTACCAATTACTCGACCGTGAAGGCATCGGTGACGTTGCAAGTGACTGCATCTATTCCAATCATCAATTGGGCAGCACCTGCGGCAATCACCTACGGGACTGCGCTAAGTGCTGCTCAGCTGAATGCGACAGCCACATACAACGGCGCGACTGTGGCCGGTACCTTCAGCTATGCTCCGGCCAAGGGAGCAGTATTAACCGCGGGTGCGCAAACACTCACGGTCGTCTTCACACCTTCGAAGAGCAATGACTACGTTTCGGTTTCGGCGTCGGTCCCATTGCAGGTCAATCAGGCAACGCCCAAGATTACCTGGGCCAAGCCGGCAGCCATCACTTACGGAACGCCACTGAGCAGCACGCAGCTCGACGCAACTGCCTCGGTTCCCGGCACGTTCGTTTATTCGCCGCCGGCGGGGACAGTATTGGCAACGGGGACGGCCACACTATCCGTATCATTCACCCCAACCGACCCGACAGACTACACATCCCAGACCGCAACCACCACAATCACGGTGAAGCCATAAGTCGCACGGAGTTGATGTAAGACTGTACACCTTAGGGAACCTCTGATTAAGTCCCGCAGCCGCATCGCAGTAGTATTAAATTGTAGGTGGAGTGAAAACGCGATGCGCCAGATAACATTTGCCTGCCAGCCGAGTTTTGAAAAGTATGCGCGAGCCAG
>Ga0326728_10006989_pt1 | contig 29724 bp, 24 predicted proteins | sample MB3enrmetagenome_FD_207602 | JGI IMG/M metagenome (GOLD analysis project Ga0326728, IMG submission 207602) | Lab enriched peat soil microbial communities from McLean, Ithaca, NY, United States - MB31MN | ecosystem: Environmental > Terrestrial > Soil > Wetlands > Peat | place: USA: New York... | reverse complement strand
TGGCCAGCATATTGGCGGAGGCCGGCATCGAACCGGCACCGGAGCGCGGCCGCAAGCGGACCTGGAAGGCGTTTCTCAAGAGTCACTGGGAGACGCTTTATGCGTGTGACTTCTTCGCCGTCGAGGTCTTGGGCGTGTTCGGAACCATTTGCACCATGGTGTTCTTCGTCATCGAAGTGAAGTCACGGGCGGTGCATATCGCCGGGATTCGCATAGCTCCAGACGGAGATTGGATGAAGCAGATTGCGCGAAATCTCCTTGATCCGGCGGACGGATTCCTGCGCAGCGCGAGCCATCTCATCCATGATCGAGATCCGGTGTTCACGGCCGCCTGGGCGGCGCTCCTGAAGACTGGTGGTGTCCAGTGCGTGCCAATTCCTGCGCAGAGCCCAAATTGCAATCCGCACGCTGAACGATTTGTGAAAACGGTCCGCGAAGAGTGCCTCGAGCGGTTCGTCATCTTCGGGGAACGGCACTTGCGGCACCTCGTCGCGGAGTTCTCGAGTCACTACATGTCGGAACGATACCACAAAGGGATCGGTGGCCAACTCATCAGGCCGGATCCGTGGACAAGGAACGACAACGCGACGCCTGGCCCCATCGCGTGCCGGTCGCGTCTTGGCGGACTGCTCAACTTCTATCACCAAGAGGCTGCGTGAGGCACCACGATGACATTCCGGACACTGCGAGTTCCCGGGGTCAGGCTCGGGAAACTCGCCAGCGATCGGCGCAGTGGCCCTTCGCAAGTCCGAGTCGCCCTTCTTCTCGCCATGGGATCCACGGATCGCCGTCCCGAGATGCCTGAACCTCGCGCAGATGCCCCGTCTGTCGGCATCCACATGGTCTCCAAGGTGCTTGTACAGGCGCGCGCCCGCTCGATCGCTATGCCCGAACTCTGAGAGAGCCATCGAAGATTCGCGGTCGCGAGACCGACAACCGGAGCGGCGCCAAAGGTGGGAGCCCCCGTGACGCCCCTCCGGACGTGTTGTCAATTGCAGCCGATTGCAGTTCACGATGCCCCGTGCGGTGACGGAGACTATATCCCAACAAAATGTATGGAGAAACAGGTGGGGCATCCCACTTGCGGCCGATCCGTCGTCATTCGGATCTATCAACTGGCTCTTGCGGTCGAAAGAGAAGTCGCGTCTAATTCGATCGACTCGCCGCTCAGGGGTGACAAATGAGTATCGCAGCGTTATTGGATCGAAGGCGCGCCGACGACAGATTGAGGACGACCCGCGTTGCGTTTGACGCCTATGCTGAGGCAGTCAATAAGCTCGACGCGACGGCAAAAAGGGCGTTCGAGGATACTCTTGGAACAAAGAGTGCGAGCGTCATGAGTGCTGTCGCGGCAGTTACCGGGTCGGCCCCTCATTCGATGGTCAGGGGAGCGTCAAATGACACGGCAGTCGCGCCAACTGCGGCGGCTGGCGGTCTTCGCGACAAGGTCGCGGCTGTCAGCGACGCCTTCACGGCAGTATCGGACTACGTACCCACCGAGATCATCACCGTATATACGCTCGTTATCGGGACGGTCGTGGGCAATAACGACGGCGACAGGTTGTCGATGGAGGGACTGCTGGCCTTCGTGGTCGCCACTCCGATCGTTGCCTGGCTCGTTTGGGCTGGGAAGGAAGTCGCGACAAGCGGCGCCACCAACCTCAAACAGCCGATGTTATGGCCCTGGTGGTCCATGCTGTCGGCTGTGATCGCCTTTACGGCCTGGTCGGCGATGATGCCGAAGAGTGCCCTGACGCAATGGTGGACACCATCCGTATGGGCCATCGTGCTCGTTGTTGTTTCCGTAGGTTTGCCGCTCGTGGGCAAGATCATCGTACCGCCTCGCGTTGGCGTGACCGTCCCGCGTTGAGTGCGGTTGCACTGGGAATCGGACTCTGCGGGGTTGCCTCGGAGAGTCAAAGAACGTGCAGAAGGTTTACAATGAACAGACGACCACGATCCGCACGAGCCCTCCCTACTCATATCGGTTCCTTTGTCCCTCGCTCTGACGCTGGTCACGATATCTCGATCTCGCCACAAACAACCAGCGGATGCTCTGAGGGCGACACTCCATGAGGCGCCGTCACACTCGGCATCTTGTGGCAACAGCGCTCGATGCCATCGAGTCCGGCCGCTTGTCGGTCGAAGAGATCCTCCTTGGGGGGGCGGCGCGTAGCCAGCGATTCCGCTCGTTTCTTCATCAGCACGTGCAGAACGCCGTGAATCTTCCCGCCGGAAATGCTGTGATTCGCAGTCCGGTTCGCTCGCTCGACGAAGTCCGCGCTCTCTTGAAGGAGGCGGAGCGTTTCAAAGTCGACCCGAATATCGTGCACGTCACGTGGGGCCGAAAGACCATCTCGGGCCGCGCCGCGCCCGTTGATGGCGTTATATTTATTGTTCGCGAGAAACGAGCGGCCTCGAGCGACTCGAACCTCACGGTCCCCTCCGTTCTCACGGTCACTCGCGGCGACCGAACGATTTCCGCCGTGACCGATGTGCGGCAGATGTCTGTCGGGGCCAAGCACGCGGGGTTGGTTCAGCCAGGCTTTCAGTGTGCTGTCGTCGCCGGCTCGAGTGCAGGAACGCTCAGCTGTGTTGTCACTATGAACGGGCCGCACGCGATCATTTCGGGGCATGTCGCGAAGACCGTCGGCATAGCGGTCACAGGGACAACGGTCTCTGGGGCGAAGGTGGCACTTGGCAAAGCGACGACCGTCATCGACAATCGCGACATCGACGCGGCGCTCGTCGGCCCGATTCAGTGCAATGTGTCGGATATCGCTGCACTCTCGTCCACGGAGCTACGCGATCTTCGGGCGAACGAGACTGGGGTTGTCGTTCGGATCGGACGAAGAACGGGCGACGTATTCCCGTCGGTCGAAGTACCCTCAGAGCCAGTGACATTTCTCGATCCCCTCACGGGGGCCGAGTCGCCGATGAACGCGCTCATCCGGCTGAACGCAGAAGCGACAGTACACGGCGACAGCGGCGCCCCCGCGTTCGACATGGACAACAATCTCATCGGATTCGTCGAAGGTGTCGCGAACCACAGGACCTACCTCATCCCAGCAAGGAGAGCGATCGATGGTGTGTCATAGCGAGAGACTCTGGACCACGGCATTTGTTGTCGCCGCCGTCCCGGTTTGCCAGTGGGCGATCGCCGCGCCGATCGTCGCTCCGGCTCCTCATGCGAGCGTCGGGCCGGCCGCGAGCGCATCGAATTCCTCGCCCCCGGGCGACGCGGCGCCCCGAACAGCCGTGCCCACTGCGCCCTCCTTCGCGTTCGCAATCTCCAAGGATTCGAGCGGGGAACTTCAGTGCTCGTTGGGCGCGGACGGAACGAACAAGGTGAGCGGCGGAGCAGCGATTGTGTCGCTTGCTGCGACGTCGGGAATCACCCTCACGAGCTACGACGTCGCTGCCGGAGCACCCGTTCAGAACGACGTCCCGCTCCAGGGTTCAACGAGTCCCTGGACGGTGCAGCTCACGGGTATCTCCGGCACTTCGCTCACGCTGGCGGTGCATACGACGGAGAAGGGCGCGTCGGGCCCCGCTGGAAGCGCGACGTGCAAGGCCAACAACGTCATCGACACTGCAAAGAGAGCGCCGCCACCTGGGGCCCAGCCTGGAGTCGACCCATCACGCGATCTCCTTGCCACCGCATGGTGGCTCAGCTACGGGGCGGCGGCACGAGAGGCGCTCCGCAAGGAGGGTGGGAAGGATGGCGGTGGGTTCCCGCACGATACGCAGTTTCTCGTTCATTTGCCCTCTGGGGCACCAGCGTTTCCGTTTCCGAGCTCCGTTCGCGAAGGAACGCCTCTTCAAGTCGCGGTGATTGTCCCTGTAGGGCAGACCAGCCCGATCGACATCGCGGTCACGTCGTGCGCCGACATCCAGACGTTTCGGTTGAAGCCAAGCGACAACGGTGAAGGTAAGCAGTCCGCGGCCGTGCCCGACGAATCACGGGGGCCCGCGCTGGGTGCAGCAGTTCTCGTGCCGGTCGGCGCGACATTCAAGTGCGGCGCAGGCACGGCAAGCTACACGCTCAAGTTCGGAGCCAGCGACACGGGCACATCGTCCACGACATCTTTGCGCATTCGCAGCGTCTACCATTTCGCCGCGACGTTCGTCCTTGGATATGACACGGCGCCAACAAGGACGTTCGGAACCTCCGCCCAAGGCGCGGCGCAGAGTGTGACAGAGCTCGATAACAATGTCGGCCTTGGAGCATACATCGGAGGCGTTTGGATGGTGGGCGGCGTCGATTACGAAGACATGAAGCCTTGGAATTGGTTTCTCAACCCGTTCATTGCCGTCAATCCGACGTCCCCAACGAAGGACGCTGTCGCCGGTCTCGCGTTATCGCCAACGGGGGGCGTATCGCTTGCAGTCGGTGTCAGTCTCCACGAAGGAACCGCCCTCAATGGATATTCGGTCGGCGATCCATTCACTGGCAGCGGGACCGTACCGACGCGCGACACCTGGGCCGCGATGAAACCAGGCTTCTTCATCGGCGCTGCGGTGGACTCCAACGTCTACAACGCGGTAAAGGCACTTGGCGGGACAAAGTAGTAGGTCTCCATTCGTGCCGATCCAATGTATTTGCAGCGGTGATGCTCGACCGGACGGCCAGCGGCTACAGGCAACAATTGGTTACGGCTCTAACGCCGCTTGTGAGCGCGAACTCTGGGCGGCCGCTTGTCGCCGATGGTCGACATGTTTCGCGCGCCTGCCTCATGGTCGGCGCCTGATGCTCGACGGGGCCAATGGTTTCCGCGCAGTCAGGGGCCCCGGACATGCTGGACGCAAGGACATCTTTGCGGCGCAAGAGAGCCTCACCCGGGCGGCCCGTGGTTGTGGTAGGTCGAGACCCGGACGCTCGTATCCGGCGCGAATGAACAATCTCGTCGCTGACGGCCAGACTTGCTGCAGGACTGGCGGGGTCCTGCCCTCTCAAGCCCTCTTGGACGACCTGCGACTGACAACATCTTCTGGCCCGGAGATTCCATGACAGAAACTTTCGTAATCCATCACCTCTCGGACTTGCACGTCGGTCCGCTGCATAATAAGGCCGACCGTAAGTTGAGATTCGTTCCTGCTGACGACGAGGGCGTCCGGCAGGGTCGCAGGTATTTGGCCTACCTGCGCTCGCACTAACCGAATCAGCTGCCCGATATCATGGTACTTTCGGGTGACTTGACCTCGTACGCGAGCGAAGACGAGCTTAATGCCGCCAAGGACCTGTTGCGTGAATTGGCTGAGCTCCTCAAGCAGAAAGTCCAACCGTGGCGTATGGGATTGCAGGAGAACGCGCCGCGCCTCGTGGTCGTCCCGGGGAATCACGACTTGGACTGGAGCAAGCCGACCTACAAACAACGGATCGAACGATACGCGCGTCTTGCGCAGGACCTGGCGCCGCTCGGAGTGATGTCCGCAGTCCAACAAACAAGTGACCAGTGCACGTTCTGGGACTACGGGGACGACGCGAATGTCTTCGTGAAGCTGGTCAACACTACGACGCTGGGGGGAATCGAGGACGAGCAGCTCGTCCGCCTTCGGAACATCCTCAAACGGGACTACGAGAGGCTGTTGCAAGAGAACGATCGAGCGTTCGACGAGGCGCTCTCCGCCCTCGAAGTGCACATCCGACAGGACCCGGGGTACGTCGACATTGCGGCGATCGATAGGATCCCGCTCGAACTGCACGGCGTTCCAGGGCATCGAGTCAAGATAGCCGTCATGCATCACAACCCATCGTCAGTGCTCACCTTCGGACCACGATTCCCGCCTGCATGCACGATTCAGCTGGGCCGATAAGGCCTTCTATGTGACCGCAGGCGCTTGCTTCCTCGACCCCTCTTTCACTGCCTAGCCTGTGCAGGCTACTTGCTCATCCGCCGCATGATCGTTCAGGATTTCAGGGACGACAAGACTTGAAGATCTCACCTGGCTCGGGTCGGATGGGAGCGTGCTCGATGTGCTCCGCGCCCGATTTGGGTCGGCCGTCGCCGGTCTGGTGGCGCGGGTCAGAACCAACCTCGCGAATGCGTTACGTCCGGCCGGCGTCGTCGGAGGATTCGTTGGCGACGTGGCGAGGACGCGGGCTGACCTGCTGGCAGAAAACGCGATGCTCCGACAGCAGCTCATCGTGGCCGCAAGGGCGGTCAAGCGCCCTGCGTTTCGTGCCTACGAGCGTGGTCTGCTGGTACTGCTCGCGAGTTTGCTTCTGCGCTGGCGGGACGCTCTGCTGGTCGTGAAACCAGAGACGATTCTTCGCTGGCATCGGGAGGGATTCCGACTCTTGTGGCGCTGGCGTTCGAAGCGCCCGACCGAGGCGAGATCGCGAGTCGACCGAGAGGTGGTCGAGCTCATCCGACGAATGGCACGAGAGAACCGCCTGTGGGGCGCGGAGCGAATCCGCGGCGAGCTTCTGAAGCTTGGAATCCGCATCGCGAAGCGCACGGTGCAGAAGTACATGCGTGGCGCACGCCACTTCGGGCCGCACCGCGGTCAATCGTGGCGGACGTTCTTGCGCAACCATACGGTCTGGGCCCGCGATTTCCTTCAGACCTACGACATCTGGTTTCGTCCGATCTTCGCCTTCTTCATCGTCGATCAAAACACCAAACGCGTCATTCATTTGGCAGTGACGCGCGCTCCAAGCCCACAGAGGACCGCGCAACAGTTACGCAATGCGACGCCGTACGGGGCTGGGCCGCAAGTGCTTGTTCGCGATCGTGACGACAAGTTCGGCGCGGACTTCGATTGCGTTGCCAAGGGCGTCGGAATTCGCGTCGCGCGAACGGCGGTGCGGGCACCTTTGATGAACTCCGTGTGCGAACGATTCATGGGTAGCGTTCGGCGTGAATGTCTCGACCATGTGATCGTCCTCGGAGAGACGCACCTGCAGCGCGTGCTCGACGAGTACGCGCTCCGCTATTTCAACACGGCTCGACCCCACCAGGGGATGGCGCAGCAGATTCCGGTTCCAGCCAAGCGCTGTTCGTTCGTCCGCAGCGCAACGGTCGTCGCTTTCCCGGTGCTCGGTGGTCTCCATCACGACTACGCCATCGCGGCGTGAGTCCCCGGGTGCACGAAGGAGCCAATACAGCCGACGCCATACGATGAGCGCGTTTCCCATCGCGACGGCCAGGCCGCCGCCCGGGCGCAACCAGCGCCCCGCGCGCTGCATCAGAAGCCGCTGTTAATGCAGTCGACGAATCGAAGCGTCACGCGATGATGTTGCATTGTTTCCGTCGACTCATGATGATCCAAATGCTTGTAGCGCTGAGCACGCTCAGCGCCGCAGCCAGCGGCCAACTCGCGGACAAACCCGACCCCGCGTTTCGTCCTCCGGCCATCGACGATCCGATGCTGGATCCTCCGGCGCCAGCGGCGCGGCAAATCGGTTCATGGGACCAAGCCCTCGAGTTGATCCGAACTCGGTCCCCTGACTTCATCACGAGCTACCAATCGGTCGTCCGGGCACGCGCGCAGAGGGAAGTGGCGCTCGCGGCTGTCCTCCCGACTCTGTCGGCCCAGGCGACGTACACGCACGAATTGGAGTCGCCCCTGAGGGCAACCCTGGCGGGGTACTCAGGGGCGACCGTTGTGCCGTTCCCCGTCGTCACTCCTCCCGCCGACGCCTTTACTGTAGGGGGCTCGGCCGTTTGGCCGCTTGTGAATCCTCGGGGCCTGTATGCCCTCGGTACCGCAGACCAACTCATCGATATTTCCAAACTCTCCTTCCAAGACCGGCGGCGCGCCATCGCGATGGCTGCGGTGGAGGCAATGCTCCAGACGATCGTCACGGCCCGCGTAGCGGAGTTGAACCGAACGGGTCTTCGTTCGGCACTCGAAAGGTTGGCTCTCACCCGAGCGCGACTGCAATACGGCCAGGGCGCCGAAGTCGACGTCGACCGTGCGCAGCAGGACGTCGCCGCCGCGCGATCGACCCTCATCGCCGGCGATGAGTCGCTCCGCCAAGCGCGAGAGGCCCTTGGAGTTGCGCTGGGATCCCCGACTCCTGTCGGGGTGCCGGCCGACTTGGCGATGGAGTCCTTCGAGGCCGCTGTTGCGCGGACGTGTCGCCTAAACGAGGACATCGAGCGGAGGCCGGATGTCGCTGCGGCGCGCGCGCGCCTGGAAGTCGCAAAGCGCGCCGTGCACGACGCCGAGCTCCTCTTTGCCCCCTCGCTCGCTCTCACGTCCCAGTTCGCTTATAGCACTCAGCCCGTACTGGCGCCGAACTCGACCTGGTCGGTCGGGGGGATTCTCAACGTCCCGATTTACGACGGTGGGGCTCGCTATGGTGCATTGCGAGACAGCCGAGCGGCTGTCGCACAAGCCCAACAGGCTCTCGTGGCGACTCGTATTGATGCCATCGTGGCATCCGCGCGAGCGCACCGGGCCATCGGCGTCTTCGAATCAGCGCGGACAGTTGCCCAACAGGAGCGTGACCTCGCCGCTCGCGTCGACCAACGCACACGAGAAGGCTACGCTCGCGGCTTCGGCACGAGTCTCGACCTTGTGGTGTCCGCTCAAGCCTTTCGGCAAGCGGACATCAAGTTGGCGCTTGTTGGTTCTCAAGTGGACGAGGCCCGAGCCAATGCGGTTTTGGTCAACTCGGAGTGTGTGTATTGAAAAGGTCCGAACGAGCATGGTGTGGCGCCGTCCTGGTCACCGGCGCAATCGGGTGCGGACATCCGAGACGCCCGCCCCCGACACCAACCCCGACCGTATTCGTCGCGCCGGTCGTACGCCAAGACGTCCCACTCTATGTCGAAGCGGTCAGCACGCTCGACGGCTATGTCGATGCGGACGTGCGCGCCCGCGTACGCGGATATCTGCAGACGCAGGACTACAAGGACGGTGCGCCCGTCCGAACAGGGTCGATTCTATTCACGATCGAGCCGACCGAATATGTGGCAGCGGTGACCTCGGCTCGCGCCGCACTGACCCGGGCGCGCGTCGCGCGGGATCGAGACAAAATTCAGCTCGAGCGCGACCGAGGGCTGCGCGAGTCGGGAATGATCTCCGAACAAGACTTGGATGACGCCGCCGCGAAGCTTGCGGATGCGGAAGGCCAGATGCTCGCAGCCGAAGCGCAGTTGCAGACGGCCGAACTGAACCTGTCGTACACGCAGATCCGCTCTCCAATCAATGGAGTCGCCGGGCTCGCGCTCGTTCGTGTGGGCAATCTTGTCGGTCAAGACGGACCGACCCTGCTCACGACCGTGTCCGAGCTCGACCCGATCCGAGTGAACTTCACCGTAAGCGAAGCCGACTACGTACGACACCCCGAGCGCTTCAAGCACCTCGATATTCGAAACCTCGCATGGGCAAGGAAAGAGCTAGCGAGACTGGACTCGAACGGTGCGGCGAAGCAGGCGGAGTCCCCGGTTGAACTCACGCTCTCCGATGGCAGCGTCTATTCGCATCAGGGTGTCATTGTCGCAATCAATCGACAAGTCGACGTGAGCACGGGCACGATTCAGGTCCAAGCTTTGGTTGCCAATCCGGATGGACTGCTGCGACCTGGGCAGTTCGCCCGCGTCCGGATCCGACGCACGGACGATGGCCACGCTGTGCTCGCCGTTCCCGACAAGGCACTCATCCCAATGCAGGGAACGTTTTCCGTTGCGGTCGTTGGGTCCGACGATAGGGTGCGCCTTCACCGTGTGGACCTTGGCCCCAACGCAGGCGGAATTCAGATTATCGACAGAGGCGTGTCCGAGGGCGACCGCGTCGTAGTCGAGGGCATCCAAAAGGCCACGGACGGCGCGCTCGTAGACCCTCGGCCCCTGCCCCAGGCGAGGGGCGACGTCATGCGGCATCCTGATCCCGCCGCAGTCAACGACTGAGGGGATCTGGATGCTGTCCGCCTTCTTCGTTCGCCGGCCGATCGTCGCCATGGTGATTGCGATCATCACGGTACTGCTTGGCCTCGTCTCGCTGTTCGGCCTTCCCATCGCCCAATTTCCCCAGATCCTCCCGCCGCAGATCAATCTGACGACGACCTATACGGGGGCCGACGCGGTCACCATCGAACAGTCCGTAGCGACGCCCATCGAGCAGCAGATGAATGGCGTCGACCAGATGCTGTACGTTCAGTCAACCAACGCGAACGACGGGTCGATGAGCCAAGTGGTCACGTTCGACGTCGGAACGAACATCGACGTCGACAACGTCCTCGTAAACAATCGATATTCGCAGGCGCAGCCGTTCCTGCCCCAGGACGTGAAGAACTTCGGCGTGACGATCAAGAAATCTCTTGCGTTCCCGCTGATGGTCATTTCTCTTTACTCCCCAGACGGTCGCTACGACCCGTCGTTCCTCGCCAACTACTCGCTCATCAACATCAATGACGCGATCTTGCGCGTGAAGGGCGTCGGAGACATTCGCAATCTCGGTTCGTCCGATTACTCGTTACGAATCTGGCTGAAGCCGGATGTGTGCGCGCGCCTTGGTCTGACGGTGACGGACGTGCAGAATGCTCTGCGCGCCCAGAACGTCGTCAATCCCGCCGGGCAGATCGGTGCCGAGCCCGCCCCCCCGGGTCAACAGTTGACCTTCACGGTGCGAGCCGCCGGGCGCCTTGTGGATCCCGATGAGTTCGCAAACGTGGTCGTGCGCCAAAATCCCGATGGATCGAACGTGCGTGTCAAGGACGTTGCGCGCTCGGAACTCGGCTCGCTCAACTACCAGCAATATGGAACGTTCAACGGCACACCCGCCGCAGTGATTGCCGCCTTTCAAACTCCGGGATCCAACGCTCTCGAAGTCGCTGACGCCATAAGGCATACGATGGCTGAGCTGGCCAAGCGGTTTCCTCCGGGCATGGACTACAAAGTGTCGCTCGACACGACAGCGCCGGTCAAGGCTGGCATCCGTGAGATTGTCGAGACGCTTATCGAGGCCATTGCCCTCGTGGTCCTCGTCGTCTTCGTATTTCTTCAGAGCTGGCGCGCGACCCTGATCCCACTGCTCACCGTACCGGTGTCCCTCGTCGGGGCCCTGGCCGTATTTCCGGCTCTCGGCTTCTCAATCAATACCCTTTCACTCTTCGGACTCGTACTGGCCATCGGCCTGGTCGTGGACGACGCAATTGTCGTCGTCGAAGCCGTCGAGCACCATATCGAAGAGGGGATGACGCCGAGGGAGGCCACATTGCAGGCCATGTCGGAAGTCCAGGGGCCGGTGGTCGCCATTGCGCTTATTCTAGCCGCCGTATTCATTCCCGTAGCCTTCATGAGCGGAATCACGGGGCGGCTCTATCAACAATTTGCGCTGACCATCGCAGTCTCCGTCCTCATCTCGGCGTTCAACGCCCTTACGCTCAGTCCGGCGCTGAGTGCGCTCTTGCTTCGGCCGCGCGGGTCGCGCGCGGGGTTCTTGGCGAAGCTCGGTACGGCGTTCAATCGCGGATTCAGTCGAACGACCGACGGATACATCTCAGTCAATCGCGTTCTCGTTCGAAAACTTGCGATACCTATGCTCCTATTGGCGTCGATCGCCGCAGGTGCGTTCCTGGTGGGACGCGCGATCCCCTCCGGATTCATTCCAGACGAAGACCAGGGGTATGCCGTCATCGGCGTCCAGCTTCCTGACGGGGCGTCCCTCCAACGCACGAAGGCAGTTTACCGCGAGATCGACGACATCCTCGCCAATGAGCCCGGGTTGCGGACGTTCAACGGCGTGGCCGGATTCAGCTTCTTCACGCGCACGGCCGCCACGTATGTGGGGACCGGATTTGTCTCGTTCAAGCCGTGGGACGAGCGACGCTCTCCCGAGATGAGCGCACAGGCCATTCTGGGGCGCATAAACGCCGCGTTCTCGCGCATCCCGGAAGCGCGGGCCATCGCTGTCGCCCCGCCTGCGATTCCGGGAATCAGCGCCACGGGCGGCTTCAGCATGATGCTGCAGGACCGCGCAGGTCTGTCGTACGATGAGCTTGCCCGGAACGTGACGCATTTCGTGGCCGAGGCGAGGGCACGTCCCGAGCTCGCCAATGTCAGGGCCAACTTCTCTCCGGCCGTTCCGCAGCTGTTCGCCGATGTCGACAAGGAAAAGGCTCTGGCGGAAGGAGTCTCCATCACCGAGGTCTACAATACACTTCAGACGTTCCTCGGAGGATCGTACATTAACGATTTCACGAGGTTCGGGCGCCAGTGGCGCGTGTTTCTCGAGGCCGACGCGAGCTACCGCACGCGTGCCGACGATATCGGCCAATTCTATGTTCGGAACATGATGGGGAAAATGGTGCCGCTCTCTTCGTTCGTCCACATTCGACGTACGAGCGGGCCGGAATACACCGTACGGTTCAACTTGTACCGGTCCGTCGAGATCTTGGGGGGCAACGCCCCGGGGTACAGTTCGGGCCAAGCCCTCGACGCACTCGAGGAGGTCGCGAAGAGTACGCTTCCGCCGGAGATGGGATATGCGTGGAACGCGCTGTCTTATCAGGAGAAGTTGGCGTCCGGTGGATCCGCCCGCGTGCTCGGTCTCGCGCTGGTGTTCGTGTTTCTGATCCTTGCGGCTCTCTATGAGAGTTGGTCGCTGCCCTTCAGCGTTCTCTTGAGTACGCCTGTGGCCGTGCTCGGCGCTCTGGTCGGCCTCGTCGCACGACACTTCGATAACAACGTGTACGCTCAGATCGGACTCGTGATGCTCGTGGGCCTGACGGCGAAGAACGCTATTCTCATCGTCGAGTTTGCGAAAGACAAGCTCGAGGCGGGCTTGTCGCCCGTGGACGCCGCGCTCGCAGGCGCGAGGCTTCGCCTTCGTCCGATCCTGATGACGTCGCTAGCGTTTGTATTTGGGTGTATACCGCTCTGGACCGCGAAGGGCGCGGGGGCGAACGCGCGCGAGATGCTCGGGACCGCCGTCATCGCAGGGATGCTCGCGGCGACGACCGTCGGTGTATTCATCATTCCCGCCTTATTTGTTCTCGTCGAGAAGGCTACTGGGCGGCGGAGCCGCGTCCATGACGCAGAGCCCGAAAGCGATCCGTCGTCGGAAATCATGCGCGCGGCCGCCGAATAGGCGACGTGAATGGTCCGTCGCGCGGATTCGCGCTACCAGGGCGTGTTCGGACTCACACGGGTGCGGCTCGCGACTTGTTTTGCGCGTGAGCTCGTTTGCATGTTTCGCGTCCGCGGATCAAATTCGCCGTATTGGGAAAGTCGGTGCTCTCGAGACAACCTATAGCAAGGGACCGCATCAGTGAAAACGAATCGTAGTCGCGCACTTGTCTATCCCCGATTGTTCGCGGTGATCTCGGTGGCAGCGCCGCTTGCTTCAGTGCTCTGGGGCTGCTCCGACGATACCTCGTCGTCGCCCGGGCCAGACTCCAGTACTGTGGACGCCGCCGGGTCTTTGGACGTCACGGGATCATTGGACGTCACGGGATCATTGGACGTCACGGGATCATTGGACGTCACGGGATCATTGGACGTCACGGGATCATTGGACGTCACCGGATCTTTGGACGTCACGGGGACTTCGGATGTGACAGAAGCTTCGGACGTCGTTGGATCTGTCGACGCCGCGGGACCTCCTGATGCCTCCGGACCTGTGGACGGCTCAGGATCCTCTGATGCAGCGGGACTTGCTGACACCACGAGGTCTCCTGACGGGAATCCACTGGATGGGACCTCGGATTCCATGACTGACGCCACCATGCAAGATGCCGAGGGCGGCACTGTCGTCCACACAGTGAAAGAGACAGTTCTATTCGAAGACACCGGTGACGCCGGCCTCGTAGATAGCGGCTCGGTGAAGGTCGACCCCAATCTTGTGAATCCGTGGGGGCTCGCGTTTTCTCCGACTGGCGTCGCGTGGATATCGGACAATCAGACAGACCTCGCGACCACGTACACGTCGAGCGGCCTCGGGCCACTTGTCGTTCCTGTTCCGGCAGCTTCCGACGACGACGCCGGATCTCCGACGTCGCGTCCAACCGGACAAATCTTCAACGCGTCGGCCGCAGAGTTCGATGGCGACCGATTCATCATCTCGACCGAGGAGGGTACGATCTATGGCTGGCAGACGATGCCGGCGGACGCGGGAGACGCAGGCGGGGGCCCGGGAATTCGATACGACGGCTTGGCGCAGGGAGCTGTTTTCATGGGGCTGGCCATCGTCCCGCAGACCTCCACCGACGGGGCTCCAACGCCCGTGCTGCTCGCGGCGGACTTCCACAACGCCGCTATTGATGTGTTCGATTCCAACTATCATCCAGTCAGCCAACCTGCGACCGTCGACGGGGGTGCGGCGTGGGTGGATCCGGACCTTCCTGCGGCGGACGCAGGCGTAGTCTATGCCCCGTTCAATATCTCGACCTCCACGGTCGGCTCTGGCCAGTACGTGTACGTTGCGTACGCGGTGCAAGACTCCGCCGGGCGTGCCGCTCGGCAAGGTCTGGGCCTGGGCTCGGTGGCGCAATTTGGAACCGACGGCACTTTCATTAAGACCCTCGTGTCCCCCGGCGGCGCTCTCGACGCGCCGTGGGGCCTGGCCGTCGTTCCCTCCACGGGTTGGGGATCGCTTCCTTCGAGTACGCTTCTAGTAGGAAACCTCGGTGTCAGCGCGGGCGTCTCATCTGTCAATGCCTACGACGCGGTGGCCGGCACATGGCTCGGCAATTTGGTCGATTCCGCGGGTTCTCCGCTTCAGATCGACGGACTTTGGGCGCTCGCATTCGGCGTCAATACGGACGCAGGCGAGTCTTCGCAGCAGCTCTACTTCACGGCGGGGCCCGCCGGCCAATCGCATGGCCTCTTCGGTTACTTCGGTACCTCGCCCTGAAGGAATTTGCTGCCTGTTCGCGAAACGGGTCAGAACGCGTATCCCACGCCGACACGCACTCCGAGCATGGATCCGCGCAATTCGGCGACCGGTCGCCCATCGGCGCGAGCGTCCAGGCCCGCGAGAACTCCGCCCACGTCGACGCCAGCCATTCCGCACCAGTCGCCGGCGAGACTTGCCCATAGGGAGGCGAACACGGACGCAGTCGCGAGGACTGCATTGGCGTTCGAACCGCTTACGTTCGTAGAGATTGGACTGCCCTTGGCCGTGGCCCACCCCAATTCCACTTTGGGTCCAAGCTCGAGACGCGCAGTGCCGACACGGCCGTCCCATGCGATACCGAGTCCTGTCGAGCCCGACGTCAGCGAAACGTCCCCGAGACTGTCGTGCACCGTACCGAATGCCACGCCAATATCGACATGGACGCGCAATGGGACCGAGTCCCAGCCCGGCGATACGAACACAACCCGGGGGCCGAGCAGAGCGCTCACCGGTCCAGCGAATAGGCGCCACTCGAGCGACGCAGCAAGCCGGAGACTGCGAACCGCGTTCGAACGCTGGCGAGGCAGCGGGAGGGCGGGAGGCGGCTGTCGAGGTGCCTGTCTCGTCTCCGGTGTCGGGCCGGGTGTCCAGTCGCGGCCGGGCGTCGCGACGTGGCTTGGCGACAAGTCCTTCGACGCCGGCGGGTTCGGTGTCGTTGCCGCCGGGACCGCGGAAGGCTGCGTCCACCTTGCACGGAGGCGTTCCGCAACGACGAGGGCAGCGACCCGAGGGCGTACTTTGATATCGACGTCTGTTGTGGCCAGCGTGGTCGTCGTGGACTTTGAGAGCGTCGAGTCTGCGATCTCGAACGTAAGGACTCCAGATCCGGCGTCACAAGGCGCGGAGCCGACGCGAAGAGTGGCTAGACGCGAGTCGAATGGAATGGATGCGTCGGACGCAGCGACGTCCACGCGGGAGACTCCCTCCTGGATCAACTCCACGCGCAAGGCCTCCGCGAATGCTGCAATGTCGAGTCCTTCGGCCGTGCATTGCGTCGCGATGACCACGATGTGCGAGGGCGTGATGACCGAGCCTGCCTTTCGCGCCTGGGCATGCGCGAAACTCGGCACCGCGAGTGCCCATGCAACCCAGAGCGAGCGGCGCATGCACGCGGAGATCGTCAACGTATGTTCGCCCATCGTGCGACATCGCTGGCCCGCGAACCCTGCGGGAAGCGGGTGAGATACTCGTCCGCCGCGCGGCGAGCTCCTACCAGGTCTCTGGCCCGCGCCCGCGCTTCAACGAGGCGGGCGCACGCGTCTTCGAGCAAGCCGCGCGGGATGCCGAGCGCAATGGCCCGCTCAAAGGCGTCGGCGGCAGCGGAGGGATCGCCGAGGGCGTCGAGTTCGACGCGCCCGAGCGCGAAGGCGGCGAGCGGCGCGCTCGGGTCCTCGGGGCGCTCGGAGATGATGCGGCGGAGGGGCGCGACCGCATCCGCGGGATGGCCAGAGAGTCGCGCAACGTCCGCGAGGGTGAGCAGGTCCTGAACGCTGCCGACATCGTCTATGCGCCGGATACCTCCCGGCCCCAGCAGGTCATAGGCCTCGGCGTAGTCGCCCCGGCGCGCGATGTCCTGCCATGGAACGCTTGCAGGGGGCCGTGGATCCGTGCAACGCGTGCTCACCGGCGAACGTGCGGCGGCGTCTGGTGTGCCGAAGTCATTCCTGGGGGTCGTCTCCGATAGAGAAGTAACTTCGATCGATTGACCATCCGTCAGCCGTTGAACCCGATCGGGCACGCGGTCCCCGCGCACGAGGACGACTCCGTGTTCCACGTCGACGCGAACCATAGAAGCCTCGCACGAGATTGTGAATCGAGTGCCCACGACTTCGACCGTCGCCAATCCGCATTCGATCGTCCGTCGACGGGGGCCTCCGGGCTGCACCCTGAAGCCCGCTGCGCCCGTGGACAGCATCGCGACGAACGCGTCGTTGTTGTTCTCGAGCACTTCGAGCCTGCTGCTGGGTCGAAGGGTCACCGACGATCCCTCAGTGAATGAGAACAATCGGCTTTCGTTCGCGCTCGCTGTCATGGTGCTCGGCACCACGCCTCCGAGGAGACGGATGGGACCTACCATCGGAGCGAGCGCGGTCGGAGCTTGCGGCAAGATCCACACTGCGGCCGAAGTCATGACCATCACGGCGAGTGCGCAAATGACGACCACGCGGGGCCACGGCAGAGCCCACGCGGCGCGGGATGTCGCACGCCGCCGCTTGAGATGCTGCCAAATCCGCTCGACGGCTACGTCATCAAGACCAGCTCGGACGACCTTGCGTACAGGCCAGGGCAGTTGGGTCATTGACCGCCCTCCGGGTTGCGTCCTCGGGAGGCGGACAGGGACACGACGCAGTTCGAGAGGTAGACATCGGCCCGTACGTGCCTGTCAGCCGCACCGATGCGCCGCTTTGCCGTCGCGAGAGAACAGCGGCATGCGTCGGCCACGTCGTCTGGAAGCGATCCCGACGAATGGCGGCGTTCCGATCCCGCGTTCTTTGGCGAAATAGCCAACGGTCCCATGAACTTGACGGACAGATCGGCAGGATCGAACCGTTGCTCTTTCGCGAGATCGCTTCCACTCGAGGCGCACCGCCGCAACCGCAAGGGCGAACCACCAGGCTCTGCCGGTGGCTTTTCAGATGGAATGTGTCCGCGTCCGCGTTCGTTACGTGGATGGGCTGTCAAGATCGAACGGACACGGACGACAGACTAGAAGGTCACGAGCACTCGCAGTGCCGCCTGCCGGCTGCTCACGATGGGCGACCACGCGATCGTTGGAGTCGGCCGTGGCGAAGCCCGACCGGAAAGCCACAGCCCCGTCCCGGCGGCGATGGCCGCCAAGCCAATCGAAAATCCAGCTGTCGACAGATCTGCATCGAGCTTGGCGGTATCGTTGAGTGACACACCGAGCGCCGAACATCGGTTCTCGGGGCACTCGCCATCGCTGGCGTGACGCTTCTCGAAGGCCGCAACACCAAACACGCTCGCTACGCCGATCGTCACGAGTCCGGCGCCGCTGACGATGACGCCGGCCAATATCCGACCCGAGTCTCCGCGGATGGCCCGTTCCGAAGCAGATAATGGTCGCGCTGGCAGTGCTTCGAGGCGCTCCGTCGCTGACGATCCCTTGCCGCCGGGGGCGAGCACGGGTGCCGCAACCGGTGACGGATGATCGTCGGATGACGGCGGCGGACTTGCGGTGGTCGACGCTGAAATCGTCACCGACTGCAGACACGTCGACTCGGTCACGTCCACCCTGGTGCGCCACACCGGCTTACCGTGCGCCGACAATTCCACGTCATGCGCCCCCGGGTCGATGGGCAAGGCAACGCCCCACGCTTCTCGAGGAAGGAACACCCCATCGCGGCGCACTTGCGCGTCGCCTTTCGCAGCCTCCGGCGCCACCAGGACGTTGAGGCGGCAGAGCTTTCCTTCGAGGTCCCGTATGTGATCGTCCGCCAACGCGACACGGTCGTCCCGGCCGTCTCGTTGCGCCAAGATGCGCGCGTCCTGGAACTCCGCCCACGCACTCGCAGTTCGTCCGATCATCTCGTGGCAGACCGCCAGGTTGAGAAGCGTGCCAGTGGCGGGGTCGAGGCTCTGGCTGCGCTCGAGCTGCGCGCAGGCCTCGGCAAGGTGGCCCTTGGTCAGCAGGGCGCGCCCAGAGTTGAACAACTCCGTGGCCAGCGCCTTGTCGGCTGGGCGTGGTTGGGCCATCGCATCCGTCGGCAGCGAAGCGGCCACGCACGTTGCCCACAACGCATAGAAGGTGCCAAGCGACGCGGCGCATGGTTCTGGAGGGAGACGTGGTCTCGCCATTGATTTGCGAACTAGAGCACAATTGCTTCCCTGTCGGGGTTCGGCAGGTTTGCATCGCCCCGTCGGCCGTGTATGAAGTGGGACGGCGATGGCTAGCTTGGGGCCTTCCACCCTGATTGCTGGTCGCTACCGCACGGTACGCTTGATCGGTCGCGGAGGCAGCGGGACCGTATACGAGGTCGAACACGTTCACACGGGGCAGCGCCTCGCCATGAAGGTGCTCAACATTGGCCCCGACGCCGATCTCGCACGATTCAGCCGCGAGGCGCGAGCGATGTCGCGCCTCCAGAACGAGAACGTCGTCCGCATCACTGACGCCGATTTCGCGAGCGAGCTTGACAACTCTCCGTTTCTGGTCATGGATCTTCTCGAGGGCGGCGATCTCGAAAAAGCCTGCGAGGCCGGTCCCGTTCCCCTCCTACGGGCGGTTGATTGGTTGGGCCAAGTCGCGCGCGGACTCGATGCGGTGCACTCCGCCGGCATTGTACACCGCGACCTTAAGCCACAGAACCTGTTTCTCGCCCATGTCGCGGAGGGGCGCGATCTTGTCAAGATATTGGACTTCGGTATCTCCAAAATGGCGGTCGAGGGAGAATCTATCACGATCACAAATCAGTTTCTCGGAACTCCTTACTATATGGCGCCCGAGCAGGCCGATTCGGCCGGAACACCGATAACGCATCGCGCGGACTTGTTCGCTCTTGGGCTCGTTGCCTTCCGCCTATTGGTCGGACATCTCTATTGGAAGCCAGGAACTCTATCGCACCTACTTAGGCAAGTCCTACTTGAGCCCATCGACCCGCCTTCGGTTCGGGGAGCACGCTTCGGCAAGGCGTTTGACGCGTGGTTTATGCGAGCGTGCCATCGCGATGTCAACCGACGCTTTGGCACCGCGCGCGAACAGGTGGAAGCCCTCGAGGCGGCGCTTAACTCGGCACCACTCGAGTTCGTGGAGACGCTCGCGAAGACGACTCCGTCGTCGGGATTCCTTGTCCCGTCGCCGAGTCATCCGCGAAAGCTGCCCACGAGGGCACGCCATGGGGTAGGTATTCTTTTCGCCTTGTTAGGGATTGTCTGCGTAGGGGCTTTGGCTCTGAACTTTCAAACCCAGCGAGCCGGCGGTGATGCCGGCGATTCGCCTTCCGCGCCACTACCGCAGTCCACTGCATCGATCGGGGATTCTTTGGAGTTGGACGCGGCGCGCGTACCGTCTGCCGTTGCGCAGCCGACGATCTATGGTGAGTCCGGCGGGGATGTGCAAGCACGACCTGACCCCAACAGCCGGGGCGATGGGCACCCCAAGGGCTCGCGGCGACTGGACGCGGCATCCCCACCCTATTCCCGACCGGGGTCGACCGCCACTGCGCGTGACCCGCTCGAAGGGCAATTCTGAACCATGGAATCATTGGCAACGATGGGTGAGCCCTTCATTCTGAAGCATTTCGACGCGACTGCGTACGCCTTGACTCTATGTGGGCCGTTAATGTTAATGCTCGGGGCTTGCCGTCAGATCGTTGGCATTGACGACCGTCAGGTAGCACTCCAGTCGTCTTGCGAGAGCACGTTCTCCGCGGCGGCGTGTCAGTCCTGCGAGCAAGCGAATTGCTCCGACGAGGCGGTCGCTTGCCAGGCTTCTCCCGAATGCTCGGCCCTTGAGGCCTGTTTCGCCGAGTGCGCGGGCGATCCAGCGAGCCGCTCCGCGTGCGCGCACAGCATTCTTGTGCCCGACGCAACGGAAAGCGCCGGCGCCCTTGATGCTTGCTTAGCGGAACATTGCTCCAGCCCATGTTGTATTGGATGTGGCGGGCTCTCCGTCATTGTGGAACCGGACGCCGCGGCACTCTGCGATCAGTGCATCCTCTCCAATGTTCCGAGCGTTTGCGAGCCAGCCACGAACTGTGGCACGGATCCCGAATGCCAGAGCTATGTCCACTGCCGTCAAGCCTGCGACACGGGTGACTGCTTTGGAGCGTGCCAGAACGGCCGTGACGCGGGAGTCGTTCTTTACAACAGTTTTCGGGAACCGAATGCTTGCAAATTGGCGTGTCAGTTCGGCGCCGATTGGGGCTGCGTCGGCAGTGTTACCTACCCCACGGTTTCGCAAGGTCTGCCGCACTTGACCGTTACCTTCAACCGTTTTCAAACGACCACCCCAATTTCTGGCATGTCAGTCAGCTTGTGTGCGGGTGGAGCGGATTGCTCGACTCCCATTGACCAATCAGTCACCGATAGCAACGGTACGGTCACGCTCACGGATACGGTCATCGAGAACGGTCAACAAGGACTCAACGGATCGTTGCAGCTTTCGGGCGCAGACATTTACCCGACGACCGTATACTGGGGTTTCCCACTCAGCGAACCGAACGGACGTTTCGACACCGTCATCCCGGTGTTCACGGTGGAGGACGTGAACGCCCTGTTCACGGGCCTCGTCGCCTTCGAGGAGGGCAAGGGCCTGGTGGCGGTGGCTGCCGTCGACTGCCTGGGCGCCCAGGCTCCCAACGTGAGAATACGGTCAAGCGCTGACGATGCAGGAGCATCGACACTCTACGTCAGCTGGCCTGCATTGAGCGAGGCGACTGGCCAGACGGACTCATCGGGAGCCGCGTTCATTGTGAACGTGCCCGTTGGATCCATCGACTTGTGGGCCACTCCGGTCGCCTTGGGATCGACCGCCAGTCACCTTAGCGTGTACGTTCAAGGCAACACACTGACCGAGGTGAGCATGGCTCCGACTCAGTAATTGGAATCTTCAATCGAAACGGGTTGGGTCGACGGCTCACTTCGCCGGGCGCAGTCCGAGAGCGTCGATCCGACTGGAAAGGGTCGTCCGAGCGATTCCGATTTCGCGAGCCACCTGCGCCACGACGCCCTGGGATCGACTGAGGGCCTCGTGTAGGAAGTGGGACTCGCGTTGATCGAGCGCCCTGCGCTCGCCTTGAAGCCGTTGCCACGCGACGAGTAGCGATTCGCCGGAACCTGCGGGAGGGGTCAGATCGGCATACCCCCCGGCATCGCGGCCTTCGAAATGTTCCGCCAAGAGCACGGTGGCAGCCGGGTCCCGAGCGACGGCCCGTTCTCGCGCCCGCGCAATCGCCCACTCGAGCTGGCGAACATTACCGGGCCAATCAAAAGCAGGTCCGGTGAGAAGATTCGCTAGCGAGGGCGCGAGCGTCCACGTTCGCCCTCGGTCGATACGACGCAGGGTCCGCTCGGCAATGGCCGGCGCATCCTCACGGCGCGCCCTCAAAGGAGGCAGCTCGATCGTGACGGCCGCGAGCCGGTAATACAGATCGGAGCGAAAGCGTCTTTCGCGAATCGCAGCGGGCAGATCTCCATTGGTGGCAGCGATGATGCGAACCGTGGCCTGCTTGGGTTCTCGGCCTACGTGACCCAGAGGACGATACGTTCCGAATTGCGTGAAATCGAGGAGAAGCTGCTGTGCATGGAGAGGCAAGTTCAGAATCTCGTCGAAAATAAGCGTGCCGCCGTCCGCGTATTCGACCAGTCCCACCCGCTTGGACACAGCTCCCGAGAAGGCACCGCGTTCATGGCCGAAGAGCTCCGACGTGATCGTATTGAGATCGTCGCTCGAGCCGAGCACCGCTCGCACGATTGGCCGCCGCTCGCTCGCTTCCGCGATGGCCTGTGCGAGCAGCGTCTTGCCGGTACCCGACTCTCCGAGCACGAGCACCGGCGAGGTTCCCCCGACGGAGGATTCCAGTTCGGCGCGTATCGCCTGCATGCTGCGAGAAACGAGCAAGTCGCGCAGTGGAGGCGTTTCGCGGACGTCCATGCAATGCGACTGGGCTGCGCGCAAGCGGTCTCGGGTGCGCTCTCCGTATTCGTGCTGGTCGAGGACCGCTCCAAGCACGGTCGCGGACGCAACGAAGAACTCGACGTGGCGTTCGTCGACGAGTCGGCGGCGGTCACGAAAGTCGACGTAGAGGGCGCCTCGCGGCGTGACGCGATCCGACCCAATGAAGAGTGGCGCGGCGAGCGCCGCGACGATCCCGAGATCCATGAAGCTGGATGGAAGCGGCTGGGAAGAAAGCGGATCCCACGCGACGCAGCAACGGGTTGTCATCGCTTCGGAGATGACCGTCTTGCTCGCCTCCTCGCGTTCGGAGGGTCGGAGGGCTTTGTTCTTTCCTCGCGCGTTGACCACCCGCAGCGATCCCTGTGATGTCGTCAGGAGCGTCAGACCGCGGTCGGAGCCGAGCAGCTCCACAATGATGTCGAGGCAATCATCGACGACCGTCTCGCTGTCGAGGGCGCGATGGACGCGGTCGAGCAGAGCGCGCATGTGCTGCCACATGGTTTCGGGCGTGAGCGTGAAATCGTCGGACGCGGTTCGATTCAAATCGGGGCGGAAGATAGCAGTCGCTCCGGCAATCTGACGAGGGTTCGTCGCCCCCAGGACGAGCGGTCGTCGCTGGGCTCGGGTCCGCTCGCGACCGTCAGCGCTGTCTGGGCTCGCACGGCACGAACATTGCCGGTGACCGATTGCGTAGACGGTCGCGTTTGCGCCACCGGACTGATGCGGTCGGCCGAGCCCCCGGTCGCCCACCGGATGTGCTACCAGCCAGGACGCCGTGCCCTTCGAGCGCATGGAACGCAACCATCGCCGGCGGGCCGCTTGTGGCCCTTACGCTTGCCGCTTGGTTCGGCAAGGTGATCGATGCACGAGGCCGGCGTTGTTTGGCCAAGGCCCTTCGCGACGGCGATGCGCTCACGTTGATCAGCACGTGCAAGAAGCTTGGCATCAATCCGCGCGCGTACTTACGCGACGCGCTGACTAAGATCCTCGCCGGCGAAAAGGACCTCAATGCGAAGGTGCGCAAGACGTAGACTTCGCTGAGCGTCGTGGCCGCGAGCGGGACCTCGATCTGCACTAGGCATTCCCCAATGCCTTACCCGAAGCGAACCGCCGTTAGCGAGCTTTGGATGTGCGTGGACATGTCGACGTCCGAGGCGGGGCTTCGTCGCCCCCGCAGCCGACTCCCCGTCAACGCCGTTCGCGGACATCGATGACCGATGGGATACCCAGCAACGACGGTTCGTCATAGTGACGACGGTTCGTCATAGTGACGACGATTCGCCGTCACTGCGCGCGTATGCAACTGCGTACGGCGGCGACATCATTCATCAGTATGCCTGGCGCGTCGCTTGCTACAGGACGTGGCGGTCGAGTTGAGCGCTGTCGGATACAGGATCCCAATCCAGGGACCCCGATCCTGAGTGTGACTCGCCCCACTGGAGGTCCCATCGATTCACAATCCTTCTCGGTTAAGTCGATCTCGACCTGTCTGCTCGTTTCCGCTGTCGTGGCGGTGCCCTCGGTGTCGCAGGCATCGCCGCGTGACACCGGCTGCCATGACACCGGGGAGAACGCCCATTTCTATCCGAATGAAACTGTTGGCGTGAATGCCGGGTAAAACGACATCGGATGCTACAAGTCTGCCGTCGTTGACGTTTATGGCCTGGATGTACCCTATGCCGTTAACGTCATCGGCGTCTCCTGGAACGGCTTCTCGTTGCATGCAAAGACACCCGAGGAGGTTGCATCGGGGATGCGGGCAACGACCGCCTTGAGGATTCGAGCTCGTCGACCGTTGACTCAAACCACGAATTCCCATGCCGATTCGGCGTCTGCGATGCCGTGCGTTCTGACGGCAGGCATTTGGAACTGCGAGCCGCAGAACGGAACCTGCCGTTCCCGCTCCCCCGCAATAGAGCCGTTTGCACACCACTTCATTCACAGAAATTGAGGACAATCATGCCGCGAAACGCTATAATGACCCACACGATACCAAGAACCAGGTTGGCAAGCACCCTGCTGGCACTCCTCGTTTCCGCGGCTTGCGTTGCATGCAGCAGCAGTCCGCTGGGTGATACTCGCCAACCAGGCGAGCCTTTGGCTACGAACCCGAGCCCTCCGGATGATTCGGTGGCATCCGATGAGAGCGCGCCGTTTTATATGGATAGCGAAGGCTCCGACGGCCGCGCACGCGGTCGGAAGAGTTGGACGAGTCACACCGACGCTCCTCCTCTCGCTGTTCAAAGGCCCACCCGTCCCTCGAGTGCACACCACGAGTCAGAGACGCAAGCGACGCTGCGGGAAGCCGCTGCCAGCGGTAACAGTGCCTTGAAGATTTCGGTGCGATTGAGCGAACCGCCCGGAGTCGTTCTCAACTTGTTCAAGGTCCCCGTCGAACACCGAGAGCAGACGTTGGCCGACTATTATTCGAAGCTAGCTCCATCCCAAGATGCCATGGTCAGCCAACTCGCCACCCTTGGGGGACGGGAACTCGATCGGAAGTTCCTCTCGAATCACGTGGTGGTGGAGATTCCGGCCAACCGTGTTCCCGAGTTGCTCTCCTTGCCTGGTGTCATCGGAATCGCCCGCACCCGGAAGGAAACGTCGTCCACCATCCCCTCCAATGCAAACGGGTACGATGGCAATGACATTCGAAACGCGCTCCGCCTAGCCTATCCCATCTCCGGGGGACTCACCGGTGCGGGCATTTCAATCGGCATCCTTGGCGGCAACATCATTCCTCCCAAGCACTGGAACCTTGAGGCGTCAAGCGGGACACCCCGATATGCGCAGTGGTACTGCGGCGACTCCGCCTGTCAGCCAATCGCATGCGCTAACGTCACCTTCCGATTGCAAAATCGATGGGTTGCCACCGAGTATATGCAACAGGTCGGAAGCGCTCTGACATATGGTGCCCTTAGCACTTCGGACTCGCAGGTATGGCAGATCCAAGGCGACGCGAATGGGTACTTCGTGCTGACCAACGTAGCAAGCGGACAGGTCATGTCGACTCAGGACAAGCTAGCTTACGCGGAGGTTCTGCCGTACCACCCAACATGGTCGAGTGAAGAGTGGACGGCGAACACCACATCGGATGGATATCTCCAGTTCGTCAACCGGTGGACTAACGATATGCTGAATGTCCAGGACCAAACCGGCTACGTCGAACGCGGCGCCGGCAATCCGGGTTGGTGGAGCGCGGATTGGACTCTCGTGCTCGTATCATCCATCGAGTCTGAAAACAGCTCGACGTGCGTTTGGGGAATCAAGAATTCGAGCGGGAATTGGGTTCCGTTAACGAGCACCCAATTGTCATCCATAGATCTCGAATGGTCATCCATAGATCTCGAACAGGCCGATATCGAGCCCACGGCTCATGGCAGCTACTGCGCTGATGTTGCAGGTTCATCCGTGGAGGAGGGGCAGGACCCATCGCTCACAACAACCAGCGACATGACGGCTCGAAGCGGCGCGGCCCCTGGGGCGACGATTCACAACTACATCGGCTCCATGTCTTCGGCGCTTACACAAGCCGTGACCAACGGCGACCGCGTCGTATCCATAAGTGTGGGCACCAACTGCTTCTGTGAGAAACCCGCTGCCACTTGTGCAAGCTTTTGCGATCCCACAAACGACAAGAACTGTGTGCAAGTCCCCTGCGATCCAACGATTGACTATTGGGATCTAAGTCCCGATCTGCTAGCGGCGGAGAACGCGGGAACGATGGTTGCCGTTGCCGCGGGCGACTATCCGGCGGGAATGGGGTATCCCGCAGTTCGTCCCGAAGTTCTTGCAGTTGGGTGGGCCGAGTCACACCCGAACAGCGACCCGAATCCGGATGTGGCTCCGCGCGACCCCTCTGCCAGCACGGGGCCGCTGACCTTCGACGTGTACGAAGAAGGCCGACAAAGCGAGTCCGCCATTGGCCTCATCGCGCCTGGTTGCATAAGTATGGTCGAGACGGTGAACACAGCCGCGGTCAATACCAACAGTAGTGCAACCGGTCCCGCCAGTGTAACGTGTCCGGGCGACATCTGCAGCCCCGTTTTTCCGTCCACAGCATACGCTCCGGCCGGCTACCTTGCCCCCGAAGTCATGGCCGGTCCCCCTTCGTGGACGTGGTACCCAGGATGCGGTGCCTCGTTTTCCACGCCGCTCGTCTCCGGCGGCATTGCAATACTTGCTCAGGCCTATACAAAGAACGCCTGGGGATTCTCAGGCTGGGACCTAATGGCCGCAGCGCTGGCGCAGGGCGATGGCTTTGACGACACCACCGGCAATTTGAGGTCCACGGGCCTATCGAGTACAACGGGAGCCGGACACATGCACGTTCACTACCCGCTGCCCGACTATAATCTGGGCGGAACGTGGGGTTGGGCCGCCAATCACGTGATCATTAACCAAGCAACCACTCAGTACATTCAAATCGGCGTGATGCCTGCCAACACGACGGAATGGAAGTTTGCGTTGGTATGGAACGAAACGGACATGACCAACGCGGCTGCTATCGACGTGTACGTTGAGTCACTCGGCACCGGCAACTGCAACGAGACACCCGTGGTGTTGGCATCCCAAACGGACTTCGATATCCATAAAAGAGTCCGCCTCACCGGTAATGAGGTAGCTAACCAGTGCCTGCGAGTTCGTGTTTATGGCTACAGCGTGCCTGTGGGTGGCCGCATTGGCTACTACGCTAGCTACTGGGATAACATTTCATTCCGCTTGCAAAATCGATGGGCGGCCACCGAGTATATGCAACAGCTCGGGAGCACGCTGCAATATGGTCCCCTTCGCGCTTCGAGCTCGCAGATGTGGCAGATGCAACGCGACGCGAATGGCTACGTCGTGCTGACCAATGTGGCCAGCGGACAGACGATGTCGGTTCAGGACCAGGCAGCTTACGCGGAGGTTCTGCCGTACAACTCGACATGGTGGAGTGAAGAGTGGACAGTGACCACCACATCGGACGGATATCTCCAATTCGTCAACCGGTGGACTAACGACATGCTGAATGTCCAGGACCAAACCGGTTACGTGGAACGCGGCGCCGGCAATACAGGATGGTGGAGCGCGGACTGGATTCTCGTGCCGGTCAACTGAGTGGAAGCGATGAGGGAAGCGTTGTCGTGAACACCGTGTCGGCTCTTGAGTGCTTGCGGTCCGCACGCCGCACTTCGTTCCAATGGCACTCGTGCGCGACAGGAAACCGTAGCCTTCCTCGCGGATCAAGCGGCGGCGCAAGGCGCCCAGGAGTAGAGTAGCCCCGGGCGCTTTTAGGCCCCGGGGCCCTTGCCAGATCCGGACAAGCAGATTTCCACCATCCGGCTCTTCCGCTGAATTGGCTCCTGGACTACGACCCCCATATTCGGACCAGGATGTGGGCATGGCATGTAAGCAGCTGACAGCGCCCCCTAAACCAACTGCTTCTTGTCGTCAACGGCGGGCTCCGTCGGACGGGTACGTCGCCGTGAACGACGAGGTTTGTATCCGTTCGGGCTTGCGCGTTCCTGACGTAAGGGCGGCCATCGCGTAAGAGCTGTCGCAGGAGACGACGGACGATGGCAGCGGGAGACGTGTGGCGAGAGCATGTGGAGCGGTTGGGATCGAGCGGGCTGATCGCGGCGCAGTACGCCGAGCGATGGGGAATCAACGCGAGCTCGTTGAAGGTGTGGCGGTGGAAACTGGGACGCGAGATTCGGCAGGAGCCTGCGAAGTCGGCAGTGGCGGCGTTGGTGGAGCTGCGCGCGCCCGAAGACCAGCGTGTGGAGCTTGAGCTGCACGGCGGGCAGCGTCTTCGTTTTCCGGCGACGTTTGACGCGGTGGCATTGCGCCGATTGCTCGACGTGCTTGTCCGACGGGTGCGAACGCGACCGCCCACTTCGCGTGGGATCTCCGCCAAGGCAAGGCAAACTGATCGTCACGCGGCGCAAGATGTTGGCGTTTGGCCTGTTCCGTGTTTCGTCCTGTTCGAGAGTCTGCTTCCCATGGGCGGGGACGAGCTCGAGGACCCATATCCCATCGACGTCGGAACGACCCGCCCTTGTGAGCTTGTCGCCCTCGGTCACGTCGCGTGCTCCCACGCCGCTGCCATCGGATAGGGTGAACGATGCCAGTGACGAGGGTTCGTCATAGTGCCGAGGGTTCGTCGTCACTCCGCGCGTATTTGACTGCGTAAGGCTTCGGAATGATTCATTACCGTGCCTGGCGCGTCGCTTGCGTAAGGGGGTGGCGATCGGTTGAAGCGCTGTCGGGTACGGGATCCCAATCCGGGGGCCCCGTCCCTGGGCGCGACTCGTATCCCTGGAGGTCCTATGAATTCACGATTCTTCTCGGTTAAGGCGATCTCGGCCTGTCTGCTCGGTTGCGCAGTCCTGGTGGTGCCCTCGGTGTCGCAGGCATCGCCGCGCGACGCCGGCTGCTATGACACGGGGGAAAACGCTCATCTCTATCCGAATGAGACCGTTGTCGTGAATGCCGGATACAACGACGTCGGATGTTACAACTCCGCCGTCGTTGACGTTTATGGCCTGTATGAACCTTACACCGTCGACGAAATCGGCGTCTCTTGGCACGGTATAACGGTTTCAGGTCAGCAAGCGTGCAACGAAACCTTTCTCTCGACTCAGCTTTACGTTTGGCAAAATGGGGGGTGGGTGATGGCGTACGGAACCGGGGTAACGACAAACGGATCTTGGACCGGCACCTCCTGTGTCTACCCCTCCGTGAACTACTTCACCAGTATGGTGCCCGCCACCGAGAACGGTAATTACCGCGTAGCGTTCCAGGCGGAGCTGTCGCAAGGCGCGCCCGCGGGCCAGACGCAAGCAGTGCTGGTGGATGCTATCATGTCCGCGCCACTTGATTGATCGTGCTTGGATCGATCTGGACTGCCTCGGATGACAGCGACGACGTCATCGACGCCCGAGCCCTGCACCACCCCGGCAATCGTGAATACGAGTGACCACGGCTGCTCGGCACGTCACGAGTGAGTCTGATTGTCCATCCAGTTTGCCAGGGAGCGGGGCCGGAACCAACCACCGGCCTCGCTACCCGCGCTGTCCAGAAACTCGTCCGGTCGTAATTCTCGCACGATCGGCCGCGAACGGACAGCCTGGAAGTCGGTCCGTTCGGCGGGCATTCTACGGGCTCGTCGATGCTCCCAGTGACGATCCAGTTTCTCATCGCGATGGTTGCCTACGCAATCAACGGGCGGATGGCCCGTAGGGTCGAGTACCTCC
>Ga0326728_10006988_pt1 | contig 29725 bp, 27 predicted proteins | sample MB3enrmetagenome_FD_207602 | JGI IMG/M metagenome (GOLD analysis project Ga0326728, IMG submission 207602) | Lab enriched peat soil microbial communities from McLean, Ithaca, NY, United States - MB31MN | ecosystem: Environmental > Terrestrial > Soil > Wetlands > Peat | place: USA: New York... | reverse complement strand
AAAAAGGTGGCCCTCATCGCCTGTATGCGCAAGCTCCTGACCATCCTCAACGCCATGGTCAGAAAGCAACAACCTTGGTGCCCCTCGGCACCCATAACCTCTTGACTGCCAAGACAGTCGCTCAAAAGACTTTCGCAACAATCTCAAAATCAAATTGTCGGACAGCCGCCTCGGCGGCCCCTCCTACCTATAGTTGCAAGCGAGGGCGCCTGGCTACCTTTTTTTTATAGACCAATAAATCAGACTTTTGCAGAGGTCTCAATTTGTACGGTTGGGGGGCTTAGGCCCTAATAAATCCAGAGGAGTCAAAAATGCCGGAAATCAAGGTGAAAGGCATGAGTTGCGGGCACTGCGCCGCGGCGGTGACTAGGGCGCTGCAAGGCCTGCCCGGGGTCTCGGAGGTCACGGTGGATCTGGCCAGCGGCCGGGTGACTTACCAGAGCGCCGCGCCGGTGCCCCCGGAAGTCCTGGCCCGGGTGATCAGGGCCGCGGGCTATGAACTGGTGAGCTAACCGCAAGACCCAGGGGCGGTTCTCAAACCGCCCAAAAAAGTAATTATCGTCACGATCAGCTTCAGAAGCTGGCCCGTTAGAAAGACTGGCGGCATCGACGTCCTGCCGATGCCGCCCGTTATTTTTTCAGCGGCTGCCAATCCAGGCCAAACCGCTACCGGCGGAACTCTCCACCCCCTCCTCCATGCGGCGCCGGGGCAGAGGGCCGCGGCGCCGGCGCCGGGGCCGGCGCATGGAATGATGGCGCTGAAGCCCGGAACTCCGGAGCAGATGGCCTGAAGGCCTGCGGAGCGCGGCGATACTGCTGGATCTGCCGCTGCATGGGTGGCGTCAGTTCATGGGTGGAGGGCGGCGGAAAGGTGGTGCCCCGGGAGCGAGTGGCGGTTTCGGCCCCGCCGCGATAGAATTGCGGCACCTGCCGCTCCCGTCCCGGCGCCGAGAACTCCCCGGTTGGGGCCCGCGTCGGGGCCTCCAGCACGTGTGCCGGAGCCCGCACTGCTGCCCTTTGCTCCCGTCCCGGCGCCGTCGTTACTTGCGGAACCTTTGGGGCAGGCCGCGGGGGGGCTAAGCCCAGGGCCTCTGCCTTGGCGGCTGGCTGCGCCTTGGGCGTCACCCCTGGCGGAATCTTTTTGGTTAGTTTGGGCACGTTGGCCGGCGCCGGCACCACCCCGGAGTTGGCCAGGTGCCGCTCGGCCGCAGCCAGATTTGTGGCCCGGGTCACCTGGAACCTCCCGCCTCCCCGCACTGCCGCGGGCACCGCGTCCCGAATAAAGGGGTGTCTGTTCATCACTCGGTCCGGCGGCAGCACGTTGCGCATGCGGGTAAAATTGGCGTTTCTGGCAAAGTTGTTGATATTGGCAATATTGACGTTGCCCACCCGAGAGACAAATGGAAAGGCCGGCCCATAGCAGTAAAAGCCCCCAGGTGCATAAAAGGGATAATAGAAATCAGATAACAGCAGGGTGCTGGCAAGGGCCACCGGCCCATAAGAAAAGGGCGCCAGGCAGCCGCAATTGTAATAGGAATAGGCCGGGATGAAAGGTTCGCCAAAGCCCAGCAGGAAACTGGCCGCCTGGGCGAAGATCCAGAAGGGAGCGCTGATCAGGTCCAGCACCGGCATGCCGGGATTGTAGCCGGCGGGATAATAGTCCGGCTCCGGCACGTAATCGGCCGGCGGGATGGGGGCCCAGCCGATATAGTCATCACTGGTGCGCCAGGCCGCGGTGGAGGGATACCAGGTGCTGCCCGGGACCCAGACCCAGCCGTATTCGCTGGTAGGCATCCAGTTGCCCCAATGATAGGTGGCCCAGGACCAGGGTTCCGAGGATTCGAAGACCCAACCCTCCGCGGTCGGGACCCAACGGCCGTCCACGTAAGGCCGCCAGTTGGCCGTCACCCCCTGGGTGGGATACCACACCGGGCCGTAGTTGCCGTAGTCCACCCAGGTGCCATAAGCTGACAGGGCGTCGTAAAACATGGCCACATCCTCTGCCGCGGACCATCCCGAGGTGGTTGGGGCGAAAATCAGGGCCAGCAGGAGGAGCGAGGCCAGGCTCAGCCTTAGACTAGATTTTTTGGCAACAGGTTTCATCTTTAGTTCTCCCTTTGGCTGCCGAATAGTCGCCATAATTGAGGCGATTTTCGGTGCGGTTCCGGTCTGAGCCAGAAATTACCTTAAAAAATAATTACATCTTGGTGGAAGTCAAGGTTATTGGAATTCAAGGAAAAAAGAAATTTGTGAGAGTGATACGTGGTTTTTGCCAAACCCGGGTTTGGCGAAATTTGTGGCCGGCGCTGAACTCCATGGAAGTCCGGCCGCCTCCCGGCCATTTTTTCAATCCAAAAACACGGATAATCGTGATATTATATTATTAGGTGCGACAAATGCACCAGGAGGCGGTTTACTGGCCCCGAAATAAGTAAGGAAGTTACTCCTTTAAAAGACGGAGGCGCCCCGCGGTCACCCGGGCCGCCCAGTTGTGCCAACTTCCCCGGACCGGGGCCTGATTAGATTGCAAAAGCGAAGGAGGACTGACGTGTTTAAGAAAATCTTGGTGCCGCTGGATGGCTCGGATTTAGCCGGTAAGGTCATTCCCCAGGCTGAGGATTTGGCGAAATCCTTTAACGCCCAGGTGGTCCTGCTGACGATGTGCTCCGAAGAGGTGGGCGAGATCGGCCCGGGTTCCCCGGAGCTCAAAAGCGAGGCGGTGGCCCGGTTGCCGATGGTAAAGTACCTGGAGGAAACCGTCGCGGCGCTGCAGGCCAAAGGCTTAAAGGCTACCTGGGTCTATAAGCAGGGCGACCCGGCCCCCGGGATTATCAGCTATGCCGTTGACCATAAGATGGATCTTATCGTCATGGCCTCCCACGGCGCCGGCGAGATCGCCTGGCTGCTGGGCAACGTGGCCCACCGGGTCATCGTCCACAGCCCGGTCGAGGTGCTGTTGCTTCGGGTGGTGCAGCCGAAGCCGCCGGAACATAAGAGTGAACTCGGTTATTTTTCCATGTAGCCGGCGCCGGCGGAGATAGCCGCAGCCACTTTTTTCAGGAACAACTTAACAGAGAAAGGTGCTTAAGAATGAACGCTTTGACCTTGGTCTTTGTGGCCTTATGTGTCTTTGCCATCGCCTACCGGTTTTACGGCCTGTTTATCGCCAACCGGGTCCTGGAACTGAAGGAGGAGCGGTTGACGCCGTCGGTAAAGCTGGCCGACGGGATCGATTATGTCAAGACCAATAAATTCATCCTTTTTGGCCATCATTTCGCCGCCATCGCCGCCGCCGGGCCCCTGTTGGGGCCGGTGCTGGCGGCCCAATTCGGCTATCTTCCCGGCGCCCTGTGGATCATCATTGGCGCGGTGCTGGGCGGCGCCGTCCACGATATGGTGGTGCTCTTCGCCTCGGTGCGCCATAAGGGCCATAGCCTGGCGAAAATCGCCGAAACTGAAATCGGCGAAACCGTCGGCCATGTGGCCGCGGTGGCCGTTCTCTTTATCCTCATTCTCACCCTGGCCGGGCTATCCTTGGCGGTGGTCAACGCTATGTTCTCCAGCCCCTGGGGGACTTTCACGGTCTTTTCCACCGTTCCCATCGCCTTGTTGATGGGGGTTTACCTGCATGTCTGGCGCCCCGGCGACGTCCTGGGCACCAGCATCATCGGCGTGGTCCTGCTGTTCGCCGCGGTCTTTGCCGGGCCCTATATCGTGGAACATCCGGCCCTGGCCTCCCTGTTCACCCTGAGCAAAAAGCAACTCTCACTCCTTATCCCGTTTTACGGCTTTGTGGCGTCGGTGCTGCCGGTCTGGCTGCTCCTGTGCCCCCGGGATTATCTATCCACTTATCTAAAGATCAGCACTATCGCGGCGTTGGCCCTGGGGATTGCCTTTGTGCGGCCCACCTTCCTGATGGCCCCCATTACCAAGTTCGTCAGCGGCGGCGGTCCGGTGATTCCCGGTCCAGTTTTTCCCTTTGTCTTCATTATCATCGCCTGCGGGGCCTTATCCGGCTTCCATGCCATCATCGGCACCGGCACCACTCCCAAGATGATCGGCAATGAACGGGATGTTTTGTTCATCGGCTATGGCGCCATGCTGGTGGAGGGTTTTGTGGCCATCATGGCCCTGGTGGCTGCCTGCGTCCTGGTGCCGGCGGACTATTTCGCCATCAACGCCGCTCCGGCGGCCTTTGCCAAGCTCGGGATTGCCCCGGTCAACCTCCCCGAACTATCCAAGGGGGTGGCAGAAACGCTCCAGGGCCGGCCCGGCGGCGCCGTCTCCTTAGCGGTGGGCATGGCCTACATCTTTTCCTCCATCCCCGTGATGAAGCATTTAATGGCCTACTGGTATCATTTCGCCATCATGTTTGAGGCGGTGTTTATCCTCACCGCGGTGGATACCGGCACCCGGGTGGGCCGCTTCTTCCTCCAGGAACTGGTCGGCAAATTCTTCCCCAAATTTATGGAGCGAGGCTGGTGGCCCGGCATCGTGATTACCAGCTTTGTCTTCGTCTTTTTCTGGGGTTATCTGGTTTATACCGGCAATATTGCCACCATCTGGCCGTTATTCGGCATGAGCAACCAGCTTCTGGCCTCCAGCGGTCTAATCATCGGCACCACCATGATCATCCGGATGAACAAGGCCAGGTATGCCTGGATCACCGCCATCCCGGGGATATTCATGGCCTTCGTCACCCTGTATGCCGGCTATTACCTGCTCATCTACAACTATCTTCCCAGTAAGAGTTATCTCCTGGCAGCCTTATCCGTCATTATCATGCTCCTCATGGTCATCGTCTTCATCGGGGCGTTCCGACGCTGGGCCGAACTCCTCAAGATTAAGACAACGGTGTGGGACGAGGCCGGCGACCAGGTCCTGGTGGTAGTGCCGGAATAACCGCGCCTTGACAAACTGACCATCTGTAGGGGCGGCGCTCTCGCCGCCCCTGCCACTTCCAAATCCTACTTGCACCCGCGGCAAAAATAGGTTGAAATATTAGGAAATTTTTGCAGAGGGACAACCATGGCGCCGGCCCGCCCCACCGGGGAAAAAATCACCCTGATTTCCGGGGAACTGCAGATCCCTGATCATCCCATCGTTCTGTTCATCGAAGGAGACGGCACCGGCCCCGATATCTGGGCCGCCGCCCGGCCGGTCCTAAACGCCGCGGTGGCCAAGGCCTTCGGCGGCCAGCGGCAGATCGTCTGGCAGGAGGTTCTGGCCGGGGAAAAGGCCTTCAGGCAGACCCGGAGCTATTTGCCGGTGGAGTCCCTGACCGCCCTGCGGCAATTCCGCCTGGCCCTCAAAGGGCCCCTGACCACCCCCGTGGGCGGTGGCTTCCGCTCCCTGAACGTCACCTTGCGCCAGGTTCTGGACCTCTACGCCTGCCTCCGGCCGGTGCGCTATTACCCCGGGGTGCCCAGCCCCTTGAGGGAGCCGGAGCTCATTGACATGGTGATCTTCCGGGAAAATACCGAAGACGTTTACGCCGGCATCGAATGGCCCGCCACCAGCCCCGAGGCCCAGAAGCTCATCAACTTCCTCAACTCCGAGCTGGGCTGCTCCCTGGACCCCACCGCGGCCATCGGCATCAAGCCCATGACCGAGCGCTGCAGCAAGCGGCTGATCCGCATGGCCCTTAAATATGCCCTGGAACACCACCGGCCCTCCGTCACCCTGATGCACAAGGGTAACATCATGAAGTACACCGAAGGGGCCTTCCAGAACTGGGGCTACGAAGTGGCGGTGGAGTTCGGCGAGCGGGTGACCAACGACGCCGAGCTGGCCACCCGCTACCACGGGGTGCTGCCGGCAGGCAAGGTCTTGCTGAAGGACCGCCTGGCGGACAATCTCTTTCAACAGGTGCTGCTCCGGCCGGCGGAGTATGACGTCATCGCCACCCCGAACCTGAACGGCGACTACCTCTCGGACGCCCTGGCGGCCCAGGTGGGCGGCCTGGGGATGGCCCCGGGGGCCAATATCGGCGACAACTGCGCCATTTTCGAGGCCACCCACGGCAGCGCCCCCAAATATGCCGGCCAGGATAAGGTCAACCCCGGCTCCCTCATCCTCTCCGGGGCCATGCTCCTGGAGTATCTGGACTGGAACGAGGCGGCGGCCCTCATCCACCAGGCCCTGCCCCGCACCCTGCAGGCCGGCCTCGCCACCTATGACCTGGCCCGGCTGCTGCCCGGCAGCCGGGAAGTCTCCTGCTCCGCCTTCGGGCAGGGATTGATTGACCATATGTAGGAGGGTTGTCAGTTTACAGTTTTCAAAGGAGAGCGACTCACTCAAAAAGAAGGTCAAATTGATTCTTTATGCAAACTGGATAATTATTGGCAGCCCAAGCCATGAATAAGAGGTGCAAGTATATGAATATTTTCAAGTTTCAGAGCTTTGGCTTATGTTGGCTGGGATTGGGTGTCATTGTAATCATTGCTATAATAACTTGTATTATCTTTATCCTATACATTATATTTGGGTTACCATTTTTGAATGCGCTAACCGCAATAGGATCAGTGGCAACAGCAATCGGTGTCTTTCTTGCCATAATGACTCTGCGAAGCGAACATGAATGGAACCGCCGTCATTACACAGTTGAGTTCTTAGACAGTTGGAATGAAAGTGCCAGGAAGCATTTGCGCATACTCGAAGAGAATTTTCCAGATTTTTTTGCTGTACCAGATTTCATAGCAAATCCAGACCTAATGGACTCGTGGCGCCTCCACCAGAATCAAGCTAAGCAGCTAGTAAAAGTAAAATCTGAAGGTGAGGGATTTGACAAAAGTAAAGTAGACATCCGCGGGCATCTAATCGAGCTATTGAATTACTTTGAAGGTATAGCATCCGCATACGAACAGCATGTAGTTGATAGAGCGGCGATAGAGGATTCAGTCGGAACTGTCATTTTGGATGTTTGCGTCTATTTCCAGCCCTTCATAGAGGAAATGCGCAAAATCAATCGTCGTGATCCTTGGCCACCGCTCTCACGCGTCGTTGAGTTATGGTTAACAGCCGCTACAAGACAAAAGGCTCAGACTCAAGCTGAGGAGGCCTCTCGGCGTCATGAGGAGGCATTTAAGAAATTCGAGTTGAAACTGAAAAAGCCTACAGGAATATAAGGAGCTAAATTGAAGAAGTATTATTGCGCTGAAGATTCATTATGACGCTAACATCTAAAGCGAAAGCTATAATATTTTTAGAAGAAATCCAAAAACACTTCTTAATAAAACGTTTTGGAACTTTATATCTAGAGAAATTTGATGAAATCAAACAAATAACCAACAATCCAGAGTCTTTGGTCGATTTTTCAAAAAAATTATTTAAAGAAGAAGTTGATCAAATTAAAATTAAAGACCTCTATAATAAGAAAATAATTTCAGATAGAATAATTTAAACTGAATATGATATATTCGTAACAGCTTTCCTTTTAAACCATCTTTTTACGAAAATAATGGAAGCTGCTAATGAAATCAATATTAATGATTTGCAGATTCCATATATAGGAAGTGTATTATCAGATCAATATAATGCTTTCGCTTGTAGAATTCCTGAAACAGACCAAACAATAATTTTATTAGATGGCGAATTATTTGTATTAGCAAGTATTCTTTCAAAAATAATTACATTATCTTTACCAAAATTTAAATATTTTGGAAACATTGCCGAATTTAGCACTGATAAAAAAATAATTGAAAAACACATTGAAGAAAATCCAGAAATAACGTACAGATTTAAATTACTTGTATATGATTATCTATATAAAAAAAGAGCTATAAATTATTTTGAACCAGATAATAGATTTACAGCTTTTCGCTGGAACCTTATAAATTCTCTAGAATTATTTGTTGTTGGTCATGAGTTAGGCCATATTATTTCTGGTCATTTAGAAAAATCAATTACCTGGATATTTAATGTTAATAATATTAATATTACAAAAATATGTCCTAATTGGGAAAATGAATACGAAGCTGATAAAATAGGCGTAAAACTCATGCTGAAGGCAATAGAAAAAAATGGTCAATTACCGTTTTGTTATGTTGGTGCGGATCTATTTTTTGCTTTTTTAAATATACATGAAAGAGCTATAGCATTATTTTCAACAGGGGAAGAATACAATATTATCAATTATAATTCTCATCCTCCGACAAAAGGAAGAAGAGACCTTATTAAAAATCATATAAATTTAAATATAATAGAAAAGAATATTATCATTTACAATATTTTTAACGAATTTATAGATAATGTCATAGAGGTTTTATGGGGTAAAATTAAACAAAAATGGAAAGAATTAAATTGTAATAATTAAGAGTCTTCTATTGTAAGTTGTTTCATGGCAAATTAATGGATCTAAGGGATTCTTCCCGCATGCTCTTGGAGAATTTAACATAATAATCAAGCACGACCATTACTTCGCCTACGGCCCCCCCTCCGGAATGACGTAAATGATTTCGAACCGGCGGGCCAGCTCCGCCTGGATGGCCGCCACCGCCTCGGCCGAGAGGCCCTTCACCCGGAAATAGACCTCCCCTCTATTTTCCCCCGGGACGCGGTAGTAGGTCAGGAGGCTCACCAGCTCCCCGCCCTTTTGCCGCAGCAGGTCCGCCACTCCCTTCAAGTCGCCAGGGTGGTATTCCAGGCGCAGACCGACCTGCGTCCCGCCCTCGAGGACGCCGGTGATGTGAATGAAGGCCCGGAAGATGTCCGACTGGGTGATAATGCCCACCAGACTGCCTTCGGCGTCCAACACCGGCAGGCCTGAGATGGTGTGTTCCAGCATCAGTTGCGCCCCCCGCTCCACCGTGTCGTCCTGGCAAATGGTGATGAGATTGCGGGCCATGATTTCGCTGACCTGCAGTTCTGCCAGCAGATAATACAATTCGTGCACGTCCAGGGTGGTGGCTTTGGAAGGCGAAGCCTCCTTCAGGTCCCGGTCGGTGACCAGGCCCACCAGCTTGCCCTGACTCACCACCGGCAGGCGCCGGAAGCGGTGCTCCTTCATGATGTGGATGGCTTTGATCAGGGAGGTGTCTTCCGTAATGGTGACGGGGTCCTTGGTCATCCAGTCCTTGATCAGCATAATTTCTCTCCAATTTCTGGGATCGACCCTTTACGTTTAACACAAATACGAGGGGACCTTAAAGAAAAATGATGAACCATTGGGATTAGGGGCCAGAGATTAGGGATTAGGGATTTCCTTCTTGCTAACTGCTAACTGCTAACTGCTAACTGCTCACCCCTAACCCCTAACCCTTAAATCCTCGGCTCTTCCCCTTTAAAAAGGCGCCGGAAATTCTCCCGGTGGCAGACCAGGATCAGCCCCGAAAGGGCCCCGGCCAGGAGGAGGTAGGCCTTGGAGTTGGAGAAAAAACCCACCGCTACCGGGGCCAGCCAGGCGGCGATCAGGGAGCTGAGGGAAAAGATGCGGGTTAGGTAAAGGGCCGCCAGATAGACGAGAATCAGGCTGAGCCCGGCCCCGGGGCACACGGCCAGGAGCACCCCGAAAGCGGTGGACACGCCCTTGCCCCCCTTGAAACCCAGGTAAAGGGGAAAGACGTGCCCCAGGACCGCGGCTGCGGCTACCAGGGCCACGGCGGCCTCGTGCCAGGGACCCGGCGAGAGCCGGTGGAGGGCCAGGAGCGCAGGCAGGGCCCCCTTGAGGGTATCGCCCAGCAGGGTCAGGAGGCCGGCTACGGGCCCCAGCAGGCGGTAGAGATTGGCGGCCCCTAAGTTGCCGCTGCCCAGGCCGCGGGGATCCGGCGCCTGGAAGATTTTGGCCACCAGCAATCCAAAGGGGATGGAGCCCAGGAGGTATGACAAACCCAGGAGTATTAGAAAATGCCCCATGCTCTTCCCGCTCCCGGACGCCGGGGCGGCGCGCCATTTTTTGACCCACTGACTGCATAGCAGAAATACCGTGAGGTATAAAGTAATTTGAGGGGAAGACAAGGAATTTTTTATAAAAACCGGAAGTTCCCTCCTGAAAATGCCTTTTCTGGCCAACCGCCAGGCCCTTCGGGGTTTGGAAGGATTACTTTAAACGATTAAGATTGACAGACCCCCGGCGTTAGGATATGATACGCCTATCCGAGGCACCCTTGGGGGTTTAATAGGGAAGACGGCAAAGCCGTCGCGGTCCCGCCGCTGTGACCGGGGACGAAGCCTGCATGAGGCCACTGTTTCACTAAAGTGGGATGGGAAGGCGCAGGCTGAAGGATGATCCGGGAGCCAGAAGACCTGCCCGGAGGTCTGGCCTAAGGGGGCCAGGCATCGGAGACGCCCTGGACAAGCGTCCCGCCGCTTAAGGATAAAGAAGCTGGGTGCATCCTTAAGTCCATCCGGACTTAAGGATTTTTGCATTTTAAGGGGCAATCATGGCCAGAATTTTTCGGCGCAGCTGGCTTCTGGATCACCGGGAGAAAGCCGCGAGGACCTTTAATAATTGAAGAATTCTCCCCTTACCGTCGGAGCCGCCGGCCCCCTGGACCTGGCCGCCGTCAGGAGCCAGCGCCAGGTGGCGAGACGCCGCTTGGCTGTGGCGCTCCTGGCCCTTAGCCTGGGGCTGCTGGTCTCGGTGGCCCTGGCCACGGGCATCGGCCGGATGGATATCGGCTGGCACACCGTGGCCCTGGTCATCCTGGGCAAATTGGGGCTCCAGACCCCCACCCTGGATCGGACTACCGAGGTGGTGGTCTGGGGCATCCGCCTCTCCCGGGTGGTCCTGGCCGGCCTGGTGGGCGCCTCCCTGGCCACCGCCGGGGTGGTCTTCCAGGGTTTGCTCCTGAACCCCCTGGCCGACCCCTTTACCCTCGGGGTCTCCACCGGCGCCGCCTTCGGCGTGGCCCTGTTGGTGATGCTGGGCGTGGGCGGGAGCTTCTTGGGTCTGAGCCCCCTGCCCCTGGGGGGCGTGGCCGGGGCCCTGGGGGCTATGGCCGTGGTGCTGGCCCTGTCCCGGGAGTCGGGTCGTCTCCGCAGGGAGTCCCTGATCCTGGCGGGCATCGTGGTGAGCACCTTTCTGTCCGCCCTTATCAGCCTGATCAAGAGTCTGGATGAGGAGTCGCTGTCGGCCATTGTTTTCTGGATCATGGGCAGCTTTTCCGGCCGGGGCTGGATTCATGTGGGGTTTCTGGTGCCCTATGCCGTCGCCGGCCTGATCCTGGCAGCCAGCCATCACCGGGAGCTGGACCTCCTCGCTTTGGGGGAGGAGCAGTCCCATCACCTGGGGGTGGCCGTCTCCCAGGTCAGGCTTAAATTGCTGCTGGGCGCCTCCCTCCTCACCGCCGGGGCGGTGGCGGTCTCCGGGGTCATCGGCTTCGTGGGCCTGGTGGTGCCCCACCTGGTGCGCCTCCTGGCAGGCCCCTCCCATGGCCGCCTGCTGGTGTTGGCGGCCTTCACTGGCGCCCTGCTCCTCATTTGGGCCGACGTGGTGGCCCGGGTCCTCCTGGCCAGCGGCCAGGAACTGCCGGTGGGGGTGGTTACCGCCCTCTTGGGCGGCCCTTTTTTCTTTTATCTGCTCAAATCTCGCCGGGCCAGGGGGATGTGGTGATTCGGGTAGAGGATTTATCTCTGGGCTATGAAGACCGGCTGGTCCTGGCGGGCTTGAATTTCCAGGTGCAGCCCGGGGAATTCGTGGGCCTCCTCGGTCCCAACGGCTGCGGCAAATCCACCCTGCTTAACGCCCTCTCCGGTCTGCTGCCTCCGAAGCAGGGCCGCATCATCATCCGCGACCATTACCTGGGAGACCTGTCCAGCCGCCTGCGGGCCCAGATGCTGGCGGTGGTGCCCCAGTCCACCGAGGTGCGCTTCCCCTTCGCCTGCCTGGAGATCGTCCTCATGGGACGCTATCCTTACCGGCAAAGGCTGGGCTCCCTGACGGACGAGGACCTGCTCTATGCCCTGAAGTCCATGCGCCGCACCACCACGGATCATCTGCAGGAGCGGCCCATCACCGAGGTCTCCGGCGGCGAGGGCCAGCGGGTGGTAATCGCCCGGGCCCTGACCCAGGACCCGCAGATTTTGTTGTTGGATGAGGCCACCTCTTCCCTGGACGTCCGCAAAAAGCTGGAAATTTTTGAGGCTTTGCAATGGCTTAACCAAACCAGGGGCCTCACGGTACTCTGCGCCATGCACGACCTGAACCTATCAGCCCTCTTTTGCCAGCGTTTGTTGTTTTTCAAAGATGGCGGCATCGTCCAGGACGGCCCCACCGAGGCGGTCTTTACCCCGGAAGTGCTGGCCCAGGTCTATGAGACTCCCATGGAGGTCATCCGGCACCCGGCGCACCAGCGGCCTTACGCCGTGCTGCTGCCGTTGACTCTGGGGAGGCAGGAGGAGGAATTGTGGGAGGTAGCTCGGGTATGAGGAACAAGCGCCTGTGGGCCCTGTTGCTGGTGCTGCCGCTCCTGGCGGGTCCGGTTTGGGGGGCGGCTCAGATTCGGGATGACCTGGACCAGCCGGTCTCCCTGCCGTCGGCGCCCCAGCGGCTCATTTCGCTATACGGCGGGCTGACGGAAATCTTGATCGCCCTGGGGCTTAAAGACCGCGTCGTGGCACGCATCCAGGGCGATGACTCTCTCCAGAATATCCCTGCAGTGGGCACCCATCTGCAGCCCAACGTGGAGATGATCCTGGCCCTGAAACCGGACCTGGTGGTGCAGGGCGGCGTCCCCAAGGGCATGCCGGCCTTGAAAAAGCTGGAGGCCGAAGGGGTGCCGGTGGCCATGTTTGCCCCCCATGATTTTGCCGGGCTCTTCAGCACTATCCAGCGTCTGGGGGCGCTTACCGGCAGGGAGGAAGCCGCGGCCAGCCTGAATCGCCATCTGGAAGAACAACTAAACGTGCTAGCCCGGCGCCTGCAAGGGACTCATCCGGTCCGGGTCTTCTTCGAGGTGCGCTATCCCAACTTGCTGGCCGCGGGGCGGGGCTCCATGGTGAACGACATCATCACCCGGGCCGGCGGGGTCAATGTGGTGGAAACTGCCACCAGGCTGGCCCCTTATAGCCTGGAGGCCCTCCTGCAGGCCGACCCGGACGTTTATGTCATTCAACAGGGGCCCATGAACAAGAGTCCCGAAGATATCTACTCCCGGCCTTATTTCCCGGAGTTGCGGGCGGTAAAGGCAAAGAGGGTCCTGGTGGTGGACGAAAGCCTCTTTTCCCGCCCCGGACCGCGTTCGGCCGAGGCGGTGGAGCAACTGGCCCGGTTTTTACACCCTGAAGCCTGGTAATGCTTCTGTGGTGGCGGCGCGCCCTGCCCGAACCCCGCCGCTGTCAAAAGTATTGGCGGAAAAACGGCAAACCGGTTTAATACTATGACCCGGCAAACACGCGGACTGCTCATCGCCGGGACCCAAAGCGGCGTGGGCAAAACCACGGTCACTTTGGGGCTGCTTTCCGCTCTGCGCCGGCGGGGGCTGGCGGTGCAGCCCTTCAAGGTGGGCCCGGACTTCATTGACCCTGGCCATCACAGCCGGGCCGCGGGGCGGGTCTGCCGCAATCTGGACGGCTGGATGCTGAGTAAAGACTATAACTTGGCCAATTTCCAGCGCCATGCCGGGCAGGCTCAGGTGGCGGTGGTAGAAGGCGTCATGGGTTTGTTCGACGGCTATGACGGCCTGAGCGAAGCCGGTTCCACCGCCCAGATGGCCAAGTGGTTGGGGCTGCCGGTCCTGCTGGTGGTGGACGCCCGGGCCCTGGCCCGGAGCGCCGCTGCCCTGGTTCACGGCTTCGCCAGCTTCGATCCGGAATTGACTCTGGCCGGGGTGGTCTTCAACCGCATCGGCGGGGCCACGCATTTGCACTACCTGGAGCAGGCCCTCTCCCAACTTGGTGAGGTCAAATGCCTGGGCGGCCTGCCCCGGGAGGCGAAGCTGGCCATTCCCGAGCGCCACCTGGGCCTCACCACCGCTGAGGACCATCCCCTGCAGGAGGAGTATTTGGGGCGGCTGGCCGACCTCCTGGAGGAGCATCTGGACCTGGAGGGGCTGCTAGCGGCGCTGCCGTGCCTGGAAATGCCGCCGGCCGTCCCGCTGGAGGCGGCCCCCCCCACGGTGCGTCTCGGGGTGGCCCGGGACCAGGCCTTTTGCTTCTACTACCCGGAGAATCTGGAATTGCTGGCCCGCTTCGGGGCCGAACTGCTGCCGTTTTCGCCCTTGACGGACCGGCAGTTGCCGGAAAATCTGCATGGGGTTTATTTAGGCGGGGGTTATCCCGAGCTTTTCGCCGCCCCCCTGGCGGCTAATGATGGATTAAAGCAAGATCTGGCAGAGCAGGCCGCCGCCGGCCTGCCCATTTATGCCGAATGCGGTGGGTTGATGTACCTGTCTCAAGAAATCCAGGACTTGGAGGGCCGCCGCCATTCCATGGCGGGGTTGCTGCCCTTGAAGGTGCGCATGCTGAAGCGGCTTAAGGCCCTGGGCTATCGCGAAATCACCCTGACGGCCGCCGGCCTGTTAGGCCCAGCAGGCACCCAGGCCCGGGGGCATGAATTTCATTACTCGGAAATCGCCGCCGAAACCGGCGATTTGCCGCGGCTCTACCGCCTTACGGCCCGGCAGGGCGCTGCGGCGCTGGCCGAGGGCTATTGCCGGAATCACATCCTGGCCAGCTACGTGCACCTGCATTTCGGCAGCAACCCGGAGGTGGCCCGGCATTTGGTGGAAAATTGCCGGGCTTACAAGGAGTAGAAATGACCTGGCAACCCCGGCTTCCCCGAGACATCGAAGCGGAGAGCTTTCGCCGCATTGAGGCCCTGGTGGGAGCCCATAATTTGCCGCCCGCGGTCTGGTTCGTGGTGCGGCGGATGATCCACACCGCGGCTGACCTGGACTACCTGCAGACGGTGCGAGTCCATCCCGAGGCCATCGCCGCCGGGGTCGAAGCCTTGCGCCAGGGAAAACCGCTGTTCACCGACACCCGCATGTTGCTGGCGGGCATCGCTGGTGGCCGCCTGGACCGTCTGGGAGTGAAGCCCTTCTGCCTGATGGCTGACCCGGAGGTGGCCAAAGAAGCGGTTCGGCAGGGGACTACCCGGGCGGCCGCCGCCCTGGAGGCGGCCTTGCCGCGGCTGGCCGGGGGGGTCGTGGCCATCGGCAATGCCCCCACCGCCCTGCTGCGCCTCTTGGAACTGCTGGAAGCCGGAGCGCCGCCGCCGGCCCTGGTGATAGGGCTGCCGGTGGGGTTTGTCAATGCCGCCGAAGCCAAGGAGCTCTTAAATCGGCAGAATTATCCCTTCATCACCGCCCTGGGGCCCAAGGGGGGCTCGGCAGTGGCAGCCGCGGTGGTAAATGCCCTGGCCATTATGGCCCTGGAGGAGATGCCCTCATGACCCCGAAAATCGGGACCCTTTACGGGATTGGCGTCGGACCGGGTGATCCGGATTTGATTACCCTGAAGGCCCTGCGGGTGCTGCAGCGCGTGCCCCACCTCTTTGCTTCGTGCTCCACCAAGAACAGCTACAGCCTGGCTCTGGACATCGTGCGCCCGCATCTCGACGGCGCCGGCCTCGAGTATCTCCCTTTCCCCATGACCAAGGACCCTCAAGTGCTCCAGGAGGCCTGGGAGCAAAACGCCGCCCGGGTGCTGGAAGTCCTGAATTCTGGGGTCGACGCCGCTTTTGTCACCCTGGGCGATCCCTTGACCTACTCCACTTTTGGCTACCTCTTGAAGACTCTGAAACGCCTGAAGCCGGAGGTACGAGTGGTCACCATCCCCGGCGTTACTTCCTATAGCGCCGCCGCCGCCCTCACTCATATCCCCCTTAGCGAAGGGGAAGAATCGTTTGTGGTGGTGTCCGGGGCCCAAGGCGCCGCCCGGTTGCGGGAGGTGGTGGACCAGAGTGATAACATCGTCATGCTGAAGACCTATCGCAACTTCGAGGAGATTTATCAGGCCCTGGAGGAGTTGGACCTGCTAGACCGGGCCGTCTGCGTCTGTCGTTGCGGCCTGGACGGGGAAACGGTGGTGGAAAACCTCCGGGAGCTCAAAGGGCAGCCGCTGCCCTATCTCTCCATGATTATTATTAAGAAGAAGGGAAAAGGTTATTGAGGTCAGCAAATGAAACCTCCAACGGCTGGGGCCGCTGGGTGGTGTTCCTGGTCGCTGGCCTGCTGGTCGCCAGTTATTGGCTGGGTCTATGGCCCGGGGCCCATCACTTCACCGCCAAGAAGGTTTTTCCCAAACTGGCCTGGCCTCTCCTGCAAATCCTGGCCTACATGGGGGTGGGCCTGCTGCTGGGGCAGGCCATCGAATCCCTCGGTTGGGCGGCCAGGCTGGGGGGCTGGGTCGCACCGCTGCTGCGCTGGGGGCATTTGCGCCAGGAGAGCGGCGCCAGCTTCACGGCTGCCTTTTTCTCCGGGATTCTGGCCAACACTATGTTGGTCACCTTGTACCAGGAAGGCAGGATCAGCCGCCAGGAGATGACCATAACTTATCTGCTTAATAACGGTTTGCCGGTTTATCTTGTGCATCTGCCGACAACGTTTTTTATCATCTTGCCCCTGACCCGCCGGGCCGGTTTGATCTACCTGGGGATCACCCTGGCCGCGGCGCTAATTCGGAGCGCCGGCCTGCTGATTTATAGCCGCTGGCTGCTCCCGGCGGACCAGGGCGGCAAGGACCTGGTAGCGCCGTCGGCCCCCAAAAAGAAGTTAGGACTGGTTCAAGAAATCTGGCAAAAGTTTCAGCGCCGGTTTTTCCGGGTGATCCTCTTCACCCTGCCTATCTATTTCTTTGTCTTTGTGCTTAACGATTGGGGCTTTTTTAAATGGCTTCAGGATGCCGCGGCCACCCACGTCTCCCTGGGCTTTTTGCCCATGGAGGCGGCCAGTGTGGTAATATTCAGCGTGGCCACGGAATTCACTTCGGGGGTTGCCGCGGCGGGGGCCTTTTTGCAGGCCGGGGCCCTGACGGTGCCTCAAACCGTGATGGCCCTGGTCCTCGGCAACATCGTATCCACCCCTGTCCGGGCCTTGCGGCACCAATTGCCCACTAACGTGGGAATTTTTTCACCTAAATTGGGGACCGAGTTCCTGCTGGTGAGCCAGGGCCTGCGGCTCCTGAGCCTGCTGCTGGTGGCCGTGCCCTATGCCGTCTGGGGCGCCGGGGCCTAAAGAATGGTGGCCCAGGTTTTCCAGCCGGTGCGTTATGCTCAACTCTCTGCTTGTTCCCAAACAGAGCTATGGAACCAGAAAGAATTTGAATAATCAGGACTTAAATAACGATCGGGACTTGTCAAAGCCGCCGCGCCCCCGGAAGGAACTGCGCTGGGGCTTCTCCACCGGAACCGCAGCCGCGGCCGCCGCCCAGGGGGCCTTGTGGGAATTGCTTGCTTCGTCTTGCCCCGAGGCGGTGGAGGTGCCCCTACCCGGCGGCAGCAGCCTGACTATCCCGTTGTATTACCATCGACGCCGCGGCTCGTGGGGCGAGGCCGCGGTGCTCAAGGACGCCGGCGACGACCCGGACGTCACCCACGGCGCCGAGATCGGCGTCCGGGTCTGGCTCCTGAATGGCGCTGGTGGCCGGGACGAGGTCGTCTTCCAGGGCGGCGCCGGGGTGGGCCGGGTCACCAAGCCCGGATTGGTCCTGCCCGTGGGGGAGCCGGCCATCAACCCGGTGCCCCGGCGGATGATCCGCCGCAGCCTCAGTCAGGTATGGCAAAAGGTTTTTCCCGGTAAAGCCATGCGTCTGGCGGTGGAAGTTTTTGTCCCCCGGGGCGAGGAACTGGCCCGCCATACCCTGAACCCCCGGCTGGGGATTGTGGGCGGCATCTCGATCCTGGGCACCACCGGGCGGGTGAAACCTTTTTCTCACCAGGCGTACCGGGCCACCATTGTGGCTGGACTAAAGGTGGCCCAGGCCGCGGGGCTGAACCGCGTCGTTTTCAGTACCGGAGGCAAAAGCGAGGCGCATCTGCAAGCCCAACTGCCGGAACTGCCGGAGGCGGCCTTCGTGCAGATGGGCGATTACGTCCGTTTTGCCTTAAAGACCGCCGGCAATCTGAAATTTGCGGAGATCACCGTGGGCGCTTTTTTCGGCAAGGCCGTGAAAATCGCCCAGGGCCGGGGTCAGACGCATGCCTCCCGAGGCCTGGCCGACCTGAAAGCCCTGGGCCGCCTGGTCTTGGAGAAAACTGGGAATGTCCGGCTGGCCGAAGAGGTCTCCAGGGCCAATACTGCTCGCCAGGCCCTGGAGATTCTCCTGAAGGCCCGGGCGCTGCCAGTGGTGGTGGCGGTGGGGGCCCGGATGCTGGCGGCCTTGCGCCTTTATGCCGGCCCTGGCCCGGAGCTGACCGCCGTGATCCTGGATTTTGCCGGGCAACCTCTATGGCAGGGGAAGAGTCCGGGAAATGGCCCAGCATTACCCACCTTTTCTAAAGGGGGGCAGGGGGATTAAAATAACCTCCAGGTAATCCCCTACATCACTCTTTAGGAAAGAGGGATTTAAGACTGCTGGCCTTGCGCCAGGCTTTGGTTTTGGCTAACCGTTGAAAGCTGAGAGCTAACATGATTCCGGTACAGGTGGTGGGTTGGGGCATGTCGCCGGAGGACCTGACGCCCAAAGTCAGGGAGATCATCCGGAAGGCCCAGGTCCTGGTGGCCGGGCGGCGCCTCCTCGAATATTTTCCGGAGCATCCGGCCCAAAAAATCCTCCTGGGGAAGGCACCGGAAGAAACCCTGGCGCAACTGCCGGTCCTGGCCGCAGACCGGCGGGTGGTCGTACTGGCCTCTGGCGACCCCAATTTTTATGGGGTGGGCCCCCTGGTGGTGAAGGTCATGGGGGCAGACCGGGTGGTGATCCATCCTAACGTCACCGCGGTGCAAACTGCCTGCGCCCGCCTGAAGCTGGCCTGGCATGATGCGGCGGTCCTCAGCCTCCATGGCCGCGCCTGGTCGCGGCTGGAGGAGGCCCTGAACCGGGCGGCCGAGAAGTTGATTATCTTTACCGACCCGGAGCATAGCCCGGCTGCCATCGCCCGCTTTTTATTGGCCTGTGGCCTCCCCGACGCGTGGCTCTGTGTCCTGGAAGAACTGGGCCTCCCCAGCGAGCGCCTCACCTGGCTCAGCCCGGCAGAAGCGCAGGCCCAGGAATTTTCGCCCTTGAATCTGGTGGTGATCCTGCGCCGCCTGGAAAAGCAGAGGCAGGTACTGGGGCGGCTGCACCTGGGGCTCCCGGAGGAGGCTCTGGCCCACCCGCGCGGCCTCATCACCAAGCGGGAGGTGCGGGCCGTGGTCCTGGCGCAGCTGGAATTATATCCTGGCCTGACCCTGTGGGATGTGGGCGCCGGCTGCGGCTCGGTGGGCCTGGAGGCCAGCCTCCTGGCGCCGGGTGGCCGGATCCTGGCGGTGGAGCAAGACCCGGAGCGGGCTGCCCAAATCCGGGCCAATGCCATTAAGTTTGGGGTTACCGACCTGGAGGTGATCTGCGGCCATGCCCCGGATTGTCTTAAAGATTTGCCTGCCCCTCAACGGGTTTTCTTAGGTGGCGGCGGCCGGGATTTGCCGGGGATTTTGCCGGAAGTGTTGCGACGCCTGGATCAGGGCGGCAAAGTAGTCCTTACCGCCACGTTGCTGGAGACCCTGGAGACGGCCCGGACGGTCCTGGCCCAGGCCGGCTGGGAAGTGGAAGTCGCCCAACTCCAGGTGAGCCGCTCCCAGCCTCTGGCGGGAGGGATGTTTATGCAGGCCCTGAACCCGGTGTGGATCGTGACGGCTTGGCCAGGAGAACGCCGCAATGTCTGAACGCCATCCCATCATCTTTCTGGGGGCCGGGCCAGGAGACCCGGAGTTGATTACGGTCAAGGGGCAGCGGGCCCTGGCCCAGGCGGACGTGGTGCTTTATGCCGGCTCCCTGGTGTCGCCGGCAGTGCTGAGCTGGGCCAGGCCCGGAGCGGAATTGCTCGACACCGCGCCCCTGAACCTGGAGCAGATCGTCACCAGCCTCATCCAGGCGCAGCGAGCCGGGAAAAGGGTGGTTCGGGTCCATTCCGGCGACCCCGCCCTGTTCAGCGCCCTCCAGGAGCAATTGGAAATCCTGGAAGAAGAGGACATCCCTTGCCAGGTAATCCCCGGGGTTACCGCGGCGGCCGCGGCGGCCGCGGCCCTGGGCCAGGAGCTTACCCTGCCGGAGGTCAGCCAAACCGTCATCCTGACCCGGGCCCCGGGGCGCACCCCGGTGCCGGAGCGGGAGGCCCTGGGGGAGCTAGCCCGGACTGGGGCTACCATGGTCATCTATCTCAGCATCAAGCTCATCGATCAGGTGGTGGCGGAGCTCACCCCCGCCTACGGCCCGGAGGCCCCGGCGGTGGTGGCCTACCGGGTGAGCTGGCCGGACCAGGTTCTTATTCGCGGCACCCTGGCCGATATCGCCGCCAAGGTGAAGCAGGCGGGTATCGAGCGGCAGGCCCTGATCCTGGTGGGGTCGGCGCTGGCCGCCCGGGAACAGAGCCTAAAGGCGGTCTCCAAACTCTATGATAAAACCTTTAGCCACGCCTGGCGCTCTGGAGTATCCGGAGAAAATGAGAGTTAGCTGATGCTGGAGAAACAAAAAAGCACGCGGGTGGTGGCTCTTACCCCCCAGGCCGCAGCCCTGGCCCGGGATTTGAGTGAGAGGCTGCCAGGGGCCGGCTGCTGGCTGCCTCGCTCCCTGGCCGCCGGCGACCCCAAGGTGCAAACCTTTGACCGGGTCGCCACGGTTTTCCAGGAAGCTTTTGAACAGGGAAACAATCTGGTCTGTCTCATGGCCGCGGGCATCGTGGTGCGCGGCATTGCCCCGCATCTCTCCGGAAAGGATAAGGACCCGGCGGTGGTGGTAGTGGATGAGGCCGGCCGGTTTGCCATCAGCCTGCTGTCCGGACATCTGGGGGGCGCCAATGAGTTGGCCCGGGAAGTGGCCCAAATCCTCCAGGCCACCCCGGTCATCACCACGGCCTCCGAGACCCAGGGGTTGCCAGCCCTGGACCTGGCTGCCCAACGAGCCGACCTGGCCATTGAGGAGCTGGCCGCGGTGCGCCAGGTGCAAATGGCGATGTTGTCCGGCCTGAAGCTGCGGCTGGTGGACGAGGATGGCTATCTGGCCGAGGTCACCGGCGAATATCCCGAATTATTTCTTCGGGAAAATCAACTGGATACCGCCCTGGCCGGGGGCTGGCCCGGAGTCTATGTGGGTTTCCGGGAACGGGCCTGGCCCAAGCACTGGCTGGTTCTCCGCCCCAAGAACCTGGTGGTGGGGATGGGGTGCCACAAAGGCACTCCGGTCACGGAAATTCTCGGATTCATCCAAGAGACCTTTAAAAAAGAACGGCTTTCCCTAAAGTCCCTGAAAGCGCTGGCCACCGTGGAGCTGAAAAAGGACGAACCGGGCCTGCGGGAAGCAGCCGCCAGCCTGGGAGTGGAATTTCTATGGTTTACCAAGGAAGAATTGCAGGGCGTCACGGTGCCCAATCCCACGCCGCAACTGGTCCGGCTGGTGGGGGTGGTCAGCGTCAGCGAAGCCGCAGCCCTGAAATCCGGGGGGGTGGAGTTGATCCTGCCCAAGCGCAAGGGACCCAATGCCACCCTGGCCGTGGCCCGGGTCGCCTGACCATCGTAAGCCTTGGGCCAGGTTTCCTGGATTACCTCATTCCCCGGGCCAAAGCGGCCCTGGACGAGGCTGACGTGGTGGTGGGCTACCACACCTATATCAAGCTGATCGAGCCCTTGCTGACTCATCAAGAGGTGGTCTCCAGCGGCATGAAGGCGGAAGTGCCGCGCTGCCAGGCGGCCATAGAGCGGGCCCTGGCTGGCGGGCGGGTAGCCCTGGTCTCCAGCGGCGACGCCGGCATTTATGGCATGGCCGGGCTGGTGCTGGAGATTTGCGCCGCCCGGGGGCTAAAGATAAACCCGCCCGACGCCGGGGCCGAAGGGGATTTTCACCTCGAAGTAATTCCCGGCGTGCCGGCCCTGGCCGCGGCCGCCGCCCTGCTGGGGGCGCCGCTGATGCATGATTTTGCTGCCATTTCCCTGAGCGATTTGCTGACTCCCTGGGAGACTATTGAGAAGCGGTTGGCCCTGGCGGCCCAAGGGGATTTTGCCCTCGTGCTTTATAATCCCAAGAGCCAGAAGCGGAACTGGCAATTGGCCGCGGTCCAGAAACTGCTGCTCCGCTTTAAGGCCCCTGAGACCCCGGTGGGTATTGTCTCCCGAGCCATGCGCCCGGACCAGAGCGTGACGCTTACCACCCTGAAGGACTTGACGAACCATCCGGTGGACATGCAGACCGTCGTCCTCGTGGGCAATTCCCAGACTTTTACCTATGGGCCTTACATGGTGACTCCCCGTGGATACCTGAACAAGTACCAGTTGCCGGAAAAAGGCCGGGCGGAAGGATGATTATAAGGTAGGGGCGAACAATGTATTCGCCCCCATATTAACCGAACCCAAGGTTAGCCCCTGCGGAACCGATGGCGGCCGCGGCGGCCCGCCTCACCAAAAAAAACTATGAAATACCGTCCTTTGATGATTCTGGGCTCCGGCTCAGACGTGGGCAAGACCATCGTGGTGGCCGGCCTCTGCCGCATCTTCCGCCAGGAGGGCATCCGGGTGGCGCCCTTCAAGGCCCAGAACATGGCCTTGAACAGCTTCATCACCCCGGAGGGCGGCGAGATGGGCCGGGCCCAGGTGACCCAGGCCCAGGCCGCGGGCGTGGCTCCCCACGTGGACATGAACCCCATTCTGCTCAAACCCAGCAGCGAGGTGGGGTCCCAGGTGATCGTCCATGGCCGGGTCTACGGCAACTTCTCGGCCCAGGAATATTACCGCCACAAACCCCGCCTCACCCGCAAAGTTATGGAGAGCTTCCGCCGCCTCAGCCAGGACTATGAGCTTATTGTATTGGAAGGGGCCGGCAGCGCGGTAGAGCTGAATTTAAAAAAGCACGACCTGGTCAACTTCCACATGGCCCAAAAGGCCGGGGCCGCCGTCCTCCTGGTGGCCGACATCGATCGGGGCGGGGTCTTCGCCGCCACCATCGGTTCCTTTTATCTCCTGACCCCCGGGGAGCGCCGGTTGCTTAAGGGCTTCATCATCAACAAGTTCAGGGGAGACGCCGCCCTGTTTAAAGACGGAGAACGGCTCATCGCCCGCCGCACCCGGCGCCCGGTCCTGGGAGTGCTGCCTTATGCGCCAGATCTGATCCTGCCTGAGGAAGACAGCGTCGCCCTGAGGCGTAAGCCAAAAGCCGGGTCCTGGGCCGAGTCCGGTTGCCTGCGCCTTGCGGTGGTGCGACTGCCCCATATCTCCAATTACACCGACTTCGACCCTTTAGAGCACGAACCCGGCGTGCTCCTGCGTTACCTGGACCATCGCCATGGGCTCGATGGAGTGGACCTCCTGATAATACCCGGCACCAAAAATACCATCAGCGATCTCCTCTATCTCAAGGGAACCGGGCTGTTTCAACAAATCCAGGCCTACGGCCGCGGCGGCGGCCGCCTCCTGGGCATTTGCGGCGGTTACCAGATTCTGGGCCTGGAGGTCCGTGACCCTTTGGGGGTGGAGGGCCCGCCCCGGACGGAAACCGGCTTGGGGCTGTTGCCGGTGATTACCACCATGGCCGGCGCCAAGACCACCACGCAAGTGCAGGCCAGGGTGCCGGGGAAAGATAACTTACTGATTGAGGCCTATGAAATTCATATGGGGGAGACCATTGCCCAGGGTGAGGGCCAGCCGGCCTTCGAGATCATCAGCCGCCACGGTCGGCTCGAGCCGGTGGAGGACGGCTGGGTCAGCCCTGACCGGCGGATTTGGGGCACTTATCTGCATGGTCTGTTTGACCGGGATGAATTTCGCCAGGAATTTTTGGCGGAGATCGCCCAGGCCTGCCGGCGGGAGGGCTCGGCGGCTCCGGCCAGGTCATTCCGGGACTTCCAGGAAGCCCAATTGGACCGCTTGGCCGAGCTTTTGCGCACCCATCTCGATCTGGACCGGATTCGGGCCTTGATTCAACCATGAAGGAGATGCTTGCTTTGCTGGAAACAACCCCCAAACACGGGGGCGACGTCTACCAGTTGGCCCGCACCCTCGGGCTCGACTTGAGCCAACTGCTGGATTTTTCGGCCAATATTAATCCGCTCGGATTTCCGCCGGGGATCCTGGGGGCTATTCAGGCGGCTCTGCCGGAAATCGTCCACTACCCGGATCGGCGCGGTCAAAAACTCCGCCAGGAGCTGGCGGCCTATCATGGCCTCGGCAAAGCGCAGATCCTGGTGGGCAACGGCTCCACGGAACTTATCTACCTGATGGCCCGGGCCCTTTCGCCCCGGAAGGCGCTGATCGTGGCCCCGGCCTTCAGTGAGTATGAGCAGGCCTTGGAGGCGGCCCAGGCACCGGTGGCTTTCCAGGTTACTGCTGAAGCAGACAATTTCACCTTGTCTGGCCCCCTGGACTCCCAGGGAGCGGACCTGGTCTTTCTGGCCAACCCGGCCAGCCCCAGTGGGGCCCTGCTGGCCCCGGGGCTGCTCCTGGAAACGGTGGCTCAATTGGAGGCTACCGGGGTCTATCTGCTTCTGGACGAGGCCTTCGTGGATTTCGTGGAAGAGGCCTCACTGAAAGAGCAGTTGGCTCAGTTCCCCCACCTGATGCTCCTGCGCTCCTTTACCAAATTTTTTGCCATCCCGGGGTTGCGCCTGGGTTACCTGTTGGCGGCGCCGGAACTTATCCGGCGGCTGGCCGCGGTCCAGGAGCCCTGGTCAGTGAATACCCTGGCCCAGGCCGCCGGAAGGGCCTGCCTCCAGGACCGGGATTATCTGGCCCGCTCCCGGGTCTTGATCAGGCAGGAGCGGGAATTCCTCCTGGCGGGCCTCCAATCCCTGCCGGGGCTGCAACCCTTTCCCAGTGAGGTGAATTATCTCCTGGTGAAAATCACTCGGCCGGATTGGACCGCGGCCAGCCTGCGCACCGCCTTGTTGTCTGAAAAGCTGGTCATCCGCGATGCCAGCAATTTTCGCGGCCTGGAGGCGCGCTTCTTCCGCCTGGCGGTTCGCCGCCGGGAGGAGAACCAGCGGCTCTTGGAGGCCCTGAGGCACTTTTTGACCTAATTTGCGGATTAGACGGAGGACCGGAAACGGGGGACCGGAGCCAAAATCTTCGGACTCCGGACTCCAGTCCCCAGTCATTTTAGGAGAGCAAACCTTGGGCCTGGCCTTACCTTTTCTCGCCGCCTATCTGCTTGATTTGCTATTGGGAGACCCGCCCTACTGGCCCCATCCCGTGCGGCTCCTCGGCCGGGCCATCACTTATTGGGAAAACGTCCTTTATCAGCCCACGGTGGTGGCAGGGGGGATTTTTTGGCTGGCGGTGATGGGCACCACTTTGACCGGGATTATCTTGGTGCTGTGCCTGGCGGCGCTACTGCCGGCGACCGCCGGGATCGTGCTCCTCACCTATTTCCTTTATGCCGGCCTGGCGACCCGCAGCCTGCACCGGGAGAGCCAGCAAGTGGAAGCGGCCCTGGACCGGGGCGACCTGCCCGGAGCCAGGAAGCTGCTGGCTCTGATCGTGGGCCGGGAAACCGCCCAGTTGGGTCCGGAGGAGGTGCGCCGGGCGGTCCTCGAAACCGTGGCGGAGAATCTGGCCGATGGTGTGGTGGCCCCCATGTTTTTTATCCTGCTCCTGGGTCTGCCGGGCCTGTTTCTTTATAAAGGCGCCAACACCATGGACAGTATGGTGGGGTACAGGAATCTGCGCTATAGCAAGTTCGGCAAGTTCGCCGCCCTGGCCGACGACGTCCTCAATTTCCTGCCGGCGCGCCTGGCTTCTCTCCTCATAATTACGGCGGCGGCCCTGCTCGGCCTGAACTGGCGGCAGTCCTGGGCCATTCTCCGGCGGGACGCGGGCAAGGCCAGCAGCCCCAATGCCGGCTGGCCCGAGGCCGCCCTGGCCGGCGCCCTCTCGGTGCGCCTGGGCGGTCCCAGCACCTACTTCGGCCGCTTGGTGGACCGGCCTTACCTCGGCGACCCCGGCCAGCCCCCCTCCGCCCAGACCTATGACTCGGCCATCCGCCTCCTCTACGTCACTTCCCTGCTCATGGCGGCCCTCACCTTTCTCATCCTGCTAATCAGCGGCGCCGGGATTTGGGGATTGTTGAAAGTACTTTTTTAACGGGGAAAATCGATTAATCGCGGGGGGAAAAGGTAAAATTCCGTCTTTTCCTTTTCCCCTGCTCTTTCCTTACCACTCAATCCCCCGCCTCGCCTTCACCCCGGCCTGGTAGTAATGTTTCAGCGGAAGCATTTCCGTGATCAGGTCCGCCAGGGCGAGCAATTCCGGCGGGGCCTGACGGCCGGTGAGGACCACCTCCACCCAGGGAGGCCGGTTTTGCAAGACCTCCAGGGCCTCTTCCAGGGGGACGAGGCCATGGGTCAGGCACAGGTTGATTTCATCCAGGATCACCAGGTCGTGCTCGCCCGCAACCAAAACCTCCCGGGCTAGCTCCCAGGCCTGCCGCACCAGGGCCAGGTCTTCCGGAGCCGGGGCCTTAAGGTTCACCAGCCCGGGACGGCCGAAGTAACGCAGAGTCACCTCCGGGGCCAGGCGAGCCACGGCGGCGGATTCGCCGGTTTGCTGCCCCTTCAAGAATTGGACGATGAAAACCTTGAACCCCTGACCCGCGGCCCGGAGGGCCAACCCCAGGGCGCAGGTGGTCTTGCCCTTGCCGTCGCCGGTATAGACCTGGATCAGACCCTTTTCAAGGCGTTTTTTGTGCATAAAAATACAGTTTTTCTCTCGCCAAGCCGCCAAGGCGCCAAGACGCAATAATAAGCGCAGTCTTTCTTTGCGATCTTTGCGCCTTGGCGTGAGATTTAGCTTTTATTCCGCCAACACAAATTTGCCGTTCTTCACCTGGACCATGACCATGGAGTCCACCCCCAGGCCATTGTGGTCCTCGGGGGTCAGGTTATAAATCCCGGAGACCCCCACGTAACCCTTGGTCTGCTCGATGGCCTCCCTGAGCTGTTTGGGATCGGTGCCCGCCTTCTTCATGGCGTTGGTGACCAGGTAGATGGCGTCCCAGGCATAACCCGAGTGGGTGTTGATGGGGAACTGCTTATCGAAGTGATATTCGTCCGTATAGAGTTTGATGAATTCCTGGATGACCTTCTTTTGCGGGTCGCTATCCGGGAGTTGGGCGGCGGCCATCAGCTTGGTGGCCGGCATACGGTCCCCTTCCGCGGCCTTGCCGGCCAACTGAATATATTCGGGTCCTGGCTGTCCATGGCACTGAAACAGCGGAATATTAATCCCCAGTTGGGCCTTATTTTTCGCAACTATGGCCCCGGCCGGGCCGATGGTCCAGACAATGATGGCCTGGGGCGCCGCGTTCTTAATCTTGGTCAACTGCGGGGTTATGTCGGTGTCCTTGGGGCCGAAGGACTCCTCGGCCACAAAGGTGATGCCAAAATCCGGCGCCAGCTTCTTCAGCCACATCGCCCCGTCCTTGCCGAAGGGGTCCGAGGCGGTGAGCAGGGCCACCCGGGTCAGTTTTTTCTCTTTCAGGTAGCCATAAAGCTTCTTAATCGCGGTGGACGAACGCTGGGGAGATTTGAAGATGTAAGTGAAAGGCCCGGTCTCTTTCATGATGGGCGGGTCGCCGCCCACGGTCATGAAGGTGGGCATCCCGGCCTCCTCCACAATCTTCTTCACCTGCATGCCTTCGCCAGTGGAGGTGGGTCCGATGATGGCCGCCACCTTGTCGGAGAAGATGAATTTTTTGGCGATGGTGGCCGCCTTGGCCGGGTCGGATTCGGTGTCGCCCATCACCAACTCAATGGGCTGCCCGTTGATGCCGCCGGCCTGGTTTATCTGGTCCACCACCATTTCCGCCACCAGCTTGGTGGGGGTGCCGATGGGGGCGTTGGGACCGGAAAGGGCGAAAAAGGCGCCGATTTTTATGGGTTCGGCCGCCGGGACCGCCACCATCAGAGCGGCCACCAGGGCCACCGCCAGAATTATTGCCAGCCAGCCTTTCACTTTCATAAATTCAGTCCTCCGAGATGTTCTATATAGGGCATTGTTCTCCTTTACCACAAATATGCCGGGGACACCAAGAAAAGGTTGATGGTAATAGCTTGGAAGGGGAAACGGGAAAAATGAAGGGCTAACCCAGGTTATCTTTCCCCGTTTCCCCTATTTCCCTTTCCCCCCAAAATGTTTTTGTATCCCTGATTTATTCAGGCAGATTTGCGGCCCGCCAGGATGATGATGGGATAGGCAAAATAAATCTGGTCCCCCTGCCAATGCGCTCCCAGGCCCAGATTGTCCCGGCCCACGTCTTCCCGGAACAGTTGTCTAATTTTTTCCTCGTCGCCGGGGTTAGGAAATGATGCCTTGAGATGGGTTTCCAGGTTCCTTTCGGATTTGACCAAGCTGGTTTTGATATTCAGGAGGTTCAGTTCTTCGGCCATCTGCAGAAACTCCGCCGGCGTCAGGCTCCGGGTGTGGGAGGGGTCGCGCAGTTTCTCCTCCAGGTCAAAGAAATCTCGCTTTTCCGGGGCCATGGTAACATCAGCTAATAAAACTGTCCCGCCCGGGCGGCAGACCCGGACCATTTCGGCAAACACCGCCTTGGGGTCCAGGAAATGATGGAAGGAATAGCGGCTGACAACTATGGAAAAGGAGGCGTCCGGGAAGGGCAGGGGCAGGACGTTGCCGATCTGCCAGGTCAAATTGGTGAGCCCCTTTTCCCGCTGAATCTCTGCAGCCCGGGTAATCATGGCGGGGGTGAGGTCAATGCCGCTGACGTGTTTGGCCCGGGCCGCGAAGGCGCAGGCTACTATCCCCGGGCCGCAGGCCACGTCCAGAACCTCGTCTTCCGGCCCCACCCCGGACATCTCCAACAGCAGGTTGAGGAAGGATTCCTGGGAATGGGCCTGTTGGACCGAGAATGGCACCGCCTGCCGGCTGAACTGGTCGATGATGGTGGCCTGATGTTCGTCTTTTTTATTATTATTATTCATTAATCTTGGCTTTGATGTCTGCGCTGAAAAGTGAATAGTAAGCAGCAAAGAGTAAGGACGACCGCCTGATTTTCTGCTCACCGCTCACTGCTCACTGCTCACTGCCTTAAATCACCGAATCCTGGATGCGGTTGTCAAACAACCGCTTGCTCTTGCGCTCGGTGCGGGGCAGGTCGCCGTAGCCCATCACCTCTACCTCGGGAGTCACCAGGAGCTTGCGCTTCAGCCGGTAAACCACTTCCTGCCCCAACTCATCGACCCGCCCCGGCTCCACTCCGGCGCCCCGCTCCACCTTGAGGAGCATATGGTCCCGGCCGCGGTCGTCCCGGGTCAGGTGAATCTGGTATTCGGAGCCCAGTCCCGGAATCTCGCTCAAAATCCGGTCAATGCTGGAGGGGTAGATGTTCACCGCCCGGAATTTGAACATGTCGTCGGTGCGGCCGCTGATGCGGGAGTGCCGCGGCAGGATGGTGCCGCAGGTGCAGGGCCCCGGGATGATGCGGGTGATGTCCCGGGTGCGGTAGCGGATCAGGGGCACCGCCTCCTTCACCAGGGTGGTCACCACCATCTCGCCCCACTCGCCGTCAGGTATCGGCGCCAGGGTCTCCGGGTCCAGAATTTCCAGGAGATAATAGTCGGACCAGTAATGGATGCAGTCGTGGTCCGGGCACTCGATGCCGGTCCCGGGCCCGTAAAGCTCCGTCAGCCCCACGATGTCGAAAAGCTCCACCC
>Ga0326728_10006985_pt1 | contig 29733 bp, 26 predicted proteins | sample MB3enrmetagenome_FD_207602 | JGI IMG/M metagenome (GOLD analysis project Ga0326728, IMG submission 207602) | Lab enriched peat soil microbial communities from McLean, Ithaca, NY, United States - MB31MN | ecosystem: Environmental > Terrestrial > Soil > Wetlands > Peat | place: USA: New York... | reverse complement strand
TCCGGCCCATCCTCATTCCCTCCGGCGAGAGCTCGAAAAGCCTGGTGATGGCCGGGCGCGTGGCTTCCGATCTCCTGGAGCGGGGGGCGGATCGACGGTCGTTGTTGGTCGCCTTCGGTGGCGGGGTCATCGGCGATCTGGGGGGATTCGTTGCCTCCACCTACATGCGCGGGATTGACTGCGTTCAGGCCCCCACCACAGTGCTGGCGCAAGTGGATAGCGCCATCGGCGGGAAAACGGCTGTGAATATTCGCGCCATGAAGAACCTGATCGGAACCTTCTGCCCACCGCGCTTGGTGGCCTCGGAGCCCGCGGTACTTGCCTCGCTCTCCGCGCGCGCCTTCCAATCGGGCCTCTACGAAGTTGTGAAACACGCGATTCTGGCAGGGCCGGCTTTCTTCCGTTATCTGGAATTGAATGTCGCCTCACTCCACCCGCGCGCGGCCGGCAGCCTGGAGGCGGTCGTGACGCGCGCCGCACAAGTAAAAATCGATGTCGTGAGCCGGGATGAGCGTGAATCCGGGCTCCGGCGCGTCCTGAACCTTGGCCATACTTACGGGCATGCGCTGGAGGAGGTCACCGGATACCGGCGCTTTCTACACGGCGAGGCGGTGGCCTGGGGCATGCTCCTGGTAACGCGTTTGGCGCAGCTCATCGGGGTACTCGATTTGGCGGAGGGCAAACGCCTGGCGGGTTTGGTGCGGCAAGTGGGCCCGCTGCCGTCGATTCGCGACCTCCAGGCCGAGAAAATCTTGCGGCTTCTTCCGCGCGATAAGAAGGCGGTGGGAGGGAAGATTAACTGGGTTTTGCCCGAGCGCATTGGTAAAGTTCGCGTTACTCCGGATGTTCCGGAGACGGCGGTAACCGCGGCTTTCCGAGACGTTCAGCACGGAGTGTGGGATGAGTAGACCCGCGCGCGAGCCGGGCCCGGGAAGTCCGATCTCTGCGGATGGGGATGAGGCCTCTCGCGGCAGGGCGGTCCGCAGCATGTTTGCGGCCGTGGCCCCCCGCTACGATTTCTTGAACCATTTCCTTTCGCTGGGGTTCGATATGGCCTGGCGCCGGGGTACGGTGCGTGCTTTGACGGAGATTCTCCAACAGCCCGGGTCATGTGTCGCCGACCTTTGCTGCGGGACAGGGGATCTAAGCCTGCAACTGGCCCGGCAGTCGGCCGGCAGGGTGGTGGGCGCAGATTTCTGTCACCCCATGCTGGCGCTGGCGCGGCGCAAGGCAGTGGGGCGCGGAGATCACATTCATTTTCTTTCGGCGGACGCGTTGAGCTTACCCTTCAGCAATAATTCCTTCGATGCGGTGACGGTGGCCTTCGGATTTCGCAACTTGGCCAATTACGACCGGGGCATCAGTGAGATGCGGCGTGTTTTGAAATGGGGAGGGCGCCTTGCCATCCTGGAGTTCTCGCAGGTTCGATGGCCGGTGTTTGGGCCGGTTTTTCGATTCTACTTTCGCCGTGTCTTGCCGCGGCTGGGCGGCTGGGTCTCGGGTGTCGACGGCGCCTACGGGTATTTGCCGGAATCGGTCGAGGCGTTTCCTGACCAGGAGGCCCTGGCGGAAAAGATGCGCGCCGGGGGTTTCAGGAACGTACGTTACGTGAATTATACGGGCGGCGTGGCCGCTCTGCACCTGGGTGAGAAATCGGAAGCTTAGCTCGTCTGGCTCCAGTCGTCGGGAGCGCCGCTCTCTTTGAATTCCTGCTCAAGGTCATCCAAGGCCTTCTGCGTCTTTTCCGTGGCGGCCTGTTTCGCTTCGACTTCCGATTGCTTGGCTTGTACTCTGTCGTTGAGCCCCTGCTTGGCGATGGGGTCAAGCTCGCGTGCTTGCTGGATTTGAAGGAGATTGACCTCATCCTCGACGAGTTGCTGTTCTTCCTTGGCCTGGGCAAGAGCTTGGCGCGCCGCTGCGAACTTGTCTTGCCAGTACTCACGGGTCTGGACCTTACTGCCGGAGGACTCCGGCCCTGTGCTGCTCTTTTCCCCTTTGGAGGGCGGAGTTGAGGGTGGGGTTGAATTCGCCTTTTCACCTCCGGCGGGGGTCTCAGCGATTCCCGTGGCCGTAGTAATCCCCTCACCCCCGGGGGGACGCGGCGGAAGGTTGTCGTTGGTGATAACCTTGACGGCTTTCCGGGGTTCCTTTTCCTGCTGCGCGCGAAACTGCCGTGCCCAATCCCCCAGCGATTCTTGCTGGGGTCGAGCATGAACCGGCAAAGCCACAAAAAGCCCCAACACGATCAAGCATATCGGCGTCTTCGGCATGTGTCCCTCGCTTACCGCAACCATCCGGAATCTCCGCCTTCGTGCCGGAGTTGTTCGCCCAAATCATCGATGGCCTTCTCGTCGTCAGCGATCTGCTGCTTCTTGGCATCAATGTCTGCTGTGAGTTTGTTGATATCGCTGCGCGTGTACTCTTGCATGAGGGTCTTGGTAGGGTCAGGGTAATACTGGACCTCATTCTGCGAGAGCTTCTGTTGTAGCACATCGAGTTCGCGCTTGTGCATGTCGAGTTTAGTTTGCAGTTCACTCAAATGCGTGCGGTAGTATTTCTCGTCGTGAGCTCCACCCGTCTTCGCGGAGGCGTCTGGAGCAGCCTCGTCGCCAGGTTTCTTGGCCGTTGGGCTTTCGCCCGCTATGGTTTCTGTCGCCGCTTTGGGTATGTTTTCGTTCGTGAAAACTTTCGCGGGTTTGGGTTCTTTGGCTTTCTCCGCCTTTACCTGGCGGGCCAGATTGCCCAGCGACCCATCATTGGGATTGGCCGTTTGGGCCTTAGCCAAGTCCGGGACAACACCATAAACCATCCACACAAGGATACACACTGCTGCATGTATTTTCATAAAAGCCCTTTCCTGAGGGGCGGCGCGGTCGATCCCTGCCTAAAATCTACGCTTTTTCGAACCTAAAATCAACTCTTTCCGCGTCGAGGGCTACCACTTGGGTAGACACCCTTCGCCGGGGGCGGATGTCCCTCGAAACCCCTCCTCGTCATATAGAAGTTTTAGAGAGAGGCGAAGGTTGCCCTTCCCAGCTATAATGGAATGCTAGGTCATGACCTGTCGCATGGCACTGCCTGCCCAAAGCGCCCCCGGTCTTCCACCGAGGTCTGCGGATGGATGCCGACGTCCAGGGGCCTATTGAACATGGCAAGCCTCAGACCGAAGCAACACAGCGTGATGAATTTCCTTTTTCCAAATCATTATCTTTGAGGCGACGATGGCCATCCATAGCGTTTATACCCTGTCCAAAGACGATCCGGAAGCGCGCAACTGGTTGAGCTTTTTTCACAAGCGCGGGTATACACGTCTCGCGAACTTGGTCATCGAGAGAGTTTTTTGGCTGGAGGGAACGATCGACCTGGAGAAGCTGATGCCGCTCCTGGTCAACACGCTTTATCAGGTTCCCGCGCCAAGTTCCCAACTTGATCCTCGCCAAGGTCCGGTCGTGGAGATTGCTTACCGCCCTGCGGTCACTGACCCTGAGACACCCTCCATCCTCGCCGGCGCCCATGCCCTGGGTGAAAGCGGCCTGGAATTCGCTCGCCTGAGCCGGCGCTATCAGTTCTGCGGGCTCGAGGATTCGGAGGCGAAGGCGTTGGCGGCTCGCTTCCTCTATAACAAAGTCGTCGAAAGGATTCGGGAGCCTGACGAGATCGTGGTCACCCTGCGCCCGAGTGGCAAACCCGATCCCGTCGGCGCGGTTTCTTTAATCCATCTCAGGGAAGCAGAGCTGAAGGCGTTGTCGCAGGCGCGTTCCTGGTACGCCCCTGTTTCGCAGATGAAAGTGATTCAAGCTTATGAACAGAAACGGGCCCGCCCCTATACCGATGCGGAGATCGAGATTCTTGTGCAGAGTTGGAGCGATCACTGCTACCACACCACCTGGAAGGGTCTGGGTTTGCTGAAAAAATTGAGTGCTGCCACCCACCAGATCAACCATCCGCTGGTCGTTTCGTCTTTCACCGACAATGCCGGCGGGATGGAGTTTGTGGATGATTGGGTGATGACCATCAAGGGCGAGACGCATAATTTCCCCAGCTCCATTGCGCCCTTCGGCGGAATCGCCACCAAGCACGGAGGCGTGATACGCGACACCCTGGGTTTTGGCAAAGGGGCCTATCCGATTGGGGGAACGACCGTCATGGGCACGATGGACCCGCGGCTTGCGGACGAGGAAATCCCGTCCGGCGCGCTGCATCCGGAGTTGATCGTCTCGGAGTCCATTCGCGCCACCGCCTACTATGTGAACCCCATGGGCATCCCCATGATGCACCCCATCTACCGGTGTCACCCGGGCTATGCCAAATGCTTTGCGCTGGGACACTCGGTGGGGCTCATCCCCAAAAAGTATGTCCAGAAAGACAAGCCCAGACCGGGGGATATTGCGCTGTTGATAGGCGGGGCGACGGGTCGCGACGGGATTCACGGCGCGACCGCGAGTTCCACCGGCATGACGGGGGAAACGCTCGAAAAGGAATCGGCGGCCGTTCAGATCGGGCACCCCATAACGGAGCGGCGCTTTACGACCGCGATTCCCATTCTCCGCGACCAGGAATGCATTCGCTCGATTACCGACCTGGGGGCCGGAGGCATTTCCTGTGCGGTGGGCGAGATGGGCGCCGAAACCGGTGTGTCGATTGATTTGGATGCTGTCCCGCTGAAGGACCAGAGCCTGACCGCCTGGGAGATCCTCCTTTCGGAGTCGCAGGAACGAATGCTGGTCGCCGTGCCCGTGGAGAAGCTCAATGAGGCGCATTCGGTCCTCGACCGCTTCGAGGTGACCCATACCATCCTCGGGCGCTTCACAGACTCGGGTCGACTCGAGGCACACTGGCAGGGGCAGAAGGTGGTCGATCTGGAAATGTCGTTCCTTTGGGGTGCTTGTCCCATCGATCCGATTACCACGGCGCCTGCCGAGCGAAGGCTCACCCCCGTGAGCATCCAGGACCCGCAAACTGCGGAAGCTTGGGCAAGAGCTGTTCACGGTGTTCTTGGGCACTATCACTGCGCTGACCAGAGCGCGGCAGGGACGCGTTTTGACACCACGGTGCAGGGCCGAACGGCGATTGGACCGTACGCCGGCAAGAACCATCGCATGCCGACGAACATCTATGTATCCGCCCCGTTGCGGGGCAAGTCCAGCGGCGTGATTACGACATTGGCGTTCAATCCCCTTTACGGCGATATCAACCCCGCAACGATGGCTCGGCTCATGATGATTGAAGCCATCACCAAGGCGGTCGTGGCGGGGGCGGACTACCGCCAAATGGTGCTGTGCGACAACTTCTACACGCCGCGCGTGCGGCCGGACACCGCTTTCGACCTGGCCGAAATGGTCGAGGCCATTGCCAAGCTTTCCGTGGAATTGGGCACACCCTTCATCTCCGGGAAGGATTCGAGTTCGGGAACCTTGGAGGCCGGCGGCCGAAGAATCGATGTGCCGCCGACTCTGGCCGTGGCCGCGATGGGCCGCGTCGATGATGTGAGGAAGATCATCACGAAGGAGTTCAAGCGTCCGGGTAATCGCCTGGTCCTAATGGGACAATGCGATTCCGAGGTTCTGGGTGGCACGGTTTACGCCGATTGCTTCGGACAGCGCGGCGACCGCTTGTTTGACGCCTATGATGCCCCTGCCATTCGCGCTCTCTGGGATTGTTTGTTGAAACTGCACGGCGCGGGGCAATATCTCTCGGGATCCGCCATCGCCGAAGGCGGGCTCCTCCTGCGTCTATTTGAAGCGGCATTCGGATCGGGATTCGGAGCTCGAGTCGAGCTTGGCGGTCGCCCTGGGGGGCGCTGGGACACTCGGCTTTTTGGCGAGTTCATCGGTTCGTGCTTAATTGAGTTTCCCCACGATCTTGATCTATCGTCAGTTCTCGCCGGCGTCCCCCATCGGATCGTGGGGGAAGTAGTCGAAGCGCCTCGCTTGACGTTGACGGACGGGGGCGCAGTGGTATGGGAAGATTCCGTTTCGCAGTTGACACAGAGCTGGACCAAAACCTTTCGAGAGGTCGTGGAATGAGCCAGGCAATGACCGCCATCCTCTACTCCCCGGGAACGAATTGCCACGAAGAAACGGCTGCGGCGATTGAGCTGGCGGGTGGCAAGGCTCGATTGGTCCTGTTGAAGGACCTGCTCGACTCCCGCCAGCGGCTCGACGATTTTCAAGCCGCCGTTGTTCCAGGGGGATTTTCTTACGGCGATCACCTGGGTGCGGGGCGAATTTTCGCCACCATGCTGGTGGCGCGTCTGCGTGATCAGTTGGTGCGGTTCCTGGAAGCGAAAAAGCCTTTGTTGGGAGTCTGTAACGGCTTCCAGGTGCTCACCGAGGCGGGGATTCTACCCGGCCGAACCCCCGGCCAGCGCAGCCTGGCGCTTCTCGAAAATCAATCTGCGCGGTTTGAAGACCGCAAGGTGCGGTTGATCGTCTCGGCGGAGAAGTGTGCCTGGACGGAAGGGCTGGCCGGGCAGGTCCTCGACATGCCTTCCGCCCATGGAGAAGGACGCGCCCTCTTTTGTGGCTTTCAAACCCCTTCCACACAACGCGTGGTCTTCCATTACGGCGACGAAAAGGGCCGGCCCACCATGGACTATCCGAGTAATCCCAATGGTTCGCCTGGCGCTATCGCCGGCGTGACCGATGAGACCGGCCTCGTGCTAGGCCTGATGCCCCATCCCGAACGCGCTTCATTTCCTGCCCATTATTCTCAAGACGGCCTGAAGGTTTTCCAGAATCTCGTTAAGTGGCTACGCCAGTAGACAGACGGGAGCGACGAAGCGTTTGACCCCACAGGGCGGGGCAGAAGGGCGTTTCTTTGCGGGTTTCACTAAACCTGAACTCTGCGCTCAAGGTTCTGTCTTTCTCCGATGAGCTGGGGGAATTGATGGAGAAAGTCTTGAACGTCCATTTTGCGGCTGAGTACACCCACAAGCCGGCTGATGATGGCGGAAGTTTTAGGTTGCGTTATCCTTGCCAAGGTCGGGGAAACGTCCGTGAAGTCCCAGCGAAAGTCCATAGGCAAACCATGGGCGCGCAAAACGGCGAGGAGTTTCTTGAAGGGAGCTATGATCTCGCGGTCGCGCCGCCGGAGCGCACCCAGCATGACGCCGAGAGCGGATGACATGAGAACCACCTTCGGATCCCCTGACCCGTCGACCCTCGAAAGGAGTTCTTCCGCCGAGTCATATCGTTGGCGCATGAGTTCAAGCTCCGCAAGGTTAAGGACCAGCGCGGGCTCTGCGCTATTCATCTGTAGGGCACGTTGATACGCATCGGCGGCCCGGTCGTACTCACCCAGGGTGGTCAGCGTCCTGCCCATGACGAGACGCGGTACAAACTTGCTTTGCTCGTCGGGCAGGGAAGCGATCTTCCTCAGATAAGCGAGCTGGTTCTCTCGATCGCCAATGCTCCCGAGCAGATTTCCCAGACTCACCAGGGCAGCAGCCTTGAAGTAGGGATGCCCTATGGTGACGCACTCATCGAAGCAGCTCAAGGCGAGGTCGATATTCCCAGCCCGCCAGTGAGTGAGACCCTGCTCGTAATAGAACTTTGACTCGTTGAGCTTATCGGTTACCGGTGGATCCATGCGTTACTCTCGATGTGGCGTGAGGCGGTATACTCGAACCAATCCTTTAACGGAGGCCAGGGGCACTAAGCCGCCCTTAGTTGAGAAGAGTGAAACTTCCCGGCGCCCGTAATTCTATCACTAAATTGCAATTAAAAGTCAGAACGGTTTCGGGCGCAGGTCAAAGCCCCCCGGCTACCCCTGGACCTCGGCTTCCTGCTCCTCGATCGCCTTCGCCGTATCTTCCCACTCGCGCATCAGCGTTGCTATCTCCTCGCGTCCCCGCTCGATCAGCTTGGCCAGGAGCACGCTCTCCTCGGCGCTTTTGAAATGCGCCGTTTCCTGTCCATAGCCCTCGATTTCCGCCTCCCGGCGCGCCACCTGCTCTTCGATCTCGCGGCAGCGATCTTTCATTTGCCGGAGGCGAATGGGATTGACCCGCTTCGATTTGACGGAGGTGGGAGTGGCCGGGGCCGTGGCTGGCGGGCGCGAGGCGTGTGCCTGGCGCGAACGCTCCCGTTCTCCGACCAGATCCGGCAACCCGGGCAGGGTGAGATCGATTTCCTTTCCCTCCTTGCGCCACAGGTAATCTTCGTAGTTGCCCGGGAAAACATGCACTTCGCCGTTGCCGATCTCGAACACCCGCGTGGCCAGCTTGTCGATAAAGTAGCGGTCGTGGGAAACGAAGACCACCGTGCCCGTGTACTTCTCCAGGGCTTCCAGCAGCACGTCCTTGGCGCGCAAATCAAGATGGTTGGTGGGTTCGTCGAGCAGCAGGAAATTGGAAGGGCGCAGCAGCATACGCGCCAGCGCATAGCGATTGCGCTCGCCACCGGAAAGCACCCGGATGCGCTTGAACACGTCATCTTCACTGAATAGGAAGCAGCCCAGCAGACTGCGCAACTCCGTCTGCGTGCTAAGGGCCATGGGCGCGGCGCGCGTCAGGTCGTCTAGCAGGCGCGCCTCCGGATCCAACGCCTTGTACTGGTCCTGGGCAAAATAATCCGCTTCCACCTGGTGACCCAACCTGCACTCACCGCCGGTGACCGGCTCGATCCCGGCCAGCAGCTTGATCAGCGTGGATTTGCCCGCACCGTTCACACCCACCAGCGCCACCCGGTCGCCGCGCTCCACAAAGAAGCTCACATCCCGGAACACCTGCTTCGCACCATAGCTTTTGGCCACGTGCTGGAATTCCGCCACCGTGCGGCCGCTCGCCTTGGGCTGGGGAAAGCTGAAGTGGATGGCTTTCTCTTCCGGCGGAATTTCCACGCGCTCCATGCGCTCGAGTTCCTTAATGCGGCTCTGCACCTGCTTGGCCTTGGTGGCCGTGTAGCGGAACCGGTTGATGAACACTTCCAGTTGCTCGATGCGCTGCTGCTGGTTCTGGTAAGCCGCTTCGATCTGGGTTCGCCGGGCGGTCTTTTCCGTCAGATACTTCTCGTAATTGCCGCTATAGAAGTGGACGCGCTGGTTCCAGATCTCGACCATCTTCTTGACCGTGACGTCGAGGAAATAGCGGTCGTGGGAAATCAGCACGTAGGCGTGCGGATAATCGTTCAGGTAATCTTCCAACCAGTTGCGAGCTTCCAGGTCAAGGTGGTTCGTGGGTTCGTCGAGCAGCAGCAGGTTGGGCTTTTCCAGCAGCAGCTTGGCCAAAGCGATGCGCATCTGCCAGCCGCCTGAGAACTCTTCCGTGCGGCGATGCCAATCGGACTGCGGGAATCCCAGCCCCCCCAGCACCATCCCTGCCTGCGCCTCCAGCGAATAGCCGTCGCGGTGTTGGAATTCGGTTTCGATGGCGTGGAAGCGGTCGGCAACCTGTTGGTACTCCGCCCCGGCAGGATCGAATTCCGCCATCTTCGCCATCAGGCTTTCCATCTCCTGCTCCATGGAGAGCAGGTCGCCGAACACCGACATGCACTCGGCCAGCACGGTGCCACCGGAAAGGGTCAGGCCATCCTGCGGCAGATAGCTGGCGGTGATCCCCTTGGCAAAGGTGATCTCGCCGTAATCGAGCGGCTCGAGACGGGCCAGCACTTTGAGCAGGGTGGTCTTGCCGGTGCCGTTGGCGCCCACCAGGCCCACGCGATCGCGCGGGGTGATGAGCCAATCGAGTCCTTCAAACAGCAGCTTGGGGCCGAAACGCTTTCCGGCCGAAGAAAGTTGGATCATATCGAAATCACGAGGAGACCTCACGAAACAGGCAGGCCACGCCCTCGGTCTCCCCGCTCCGGTCACGAACCGGGAATACAGAAACTTCCATCGCCTGCGTGCTTTCGTCCCAGCTCTGGTATGGGACTTTCTCGTTTCGAGTTTCCACGGCGGCGTCCAGAGATGCAGCGATGAGTTCCACCAGCTTGGGAATAGAGGCGAAGATCTCCCCATATCGGCGGCGCGACCACGTATCAACCGCCAGGGCCTTGCGGACGCGCGCGTTGGCGAAGGTTATGAAGCCCTCGCGGTCAAAGACCATCAAACCCTGGTCGACTTCGCGAGCGATCAATTCGAATTGGCGGGCGTTCTGGTCGGCGCGCTGTTCCGCGATCGCGAGTTTTTCCTGGTTGGCTTTCTGCTCATTTTTCAATTGGGCGATGACCGCCTGCATCGTAGCGAGCGTAAACGCGCTCTCATCCGCCAGGCGCACCTTGGGGGGGTTGAGGTCTTCGGCCTCGAACCTCTGGCGGAGTGTTTTATGCACAAGAGAGATCGCCAATAAGGCGATGACTGCCAAAACCAGACCCGAGCCAATGAGGAAAGCCAGGTGCTGAAAGTGGATGTGAGGAGTCATTTCAGCCTGCCATTCCTGACCACCGGAGGTAAAGGTCGAGGAGCCCGCTCCCATGGAGACAACTATAGATCGCCGCGACTCCCAGGAACGTCCCGTACGGCCATGCGTAGCCCCGAAAACGCCGGTTGAAGGCATTCACACCGAGGGCGAGGATCGAGCCCCCCAAAGAGCCTAGGAGGATGGTCATCAAGGTCAGCGGCACTCCGAGGAATGTCCCGACCATCAACATCAGCATGACGTCTCCGAAACCGAGATACTCCTTCTGCTTGCCGCCCAGAAGATAAAAGGCCTCGCCGACCAGGTAGAAGAGTCCTCCCCCGACGAGCGCGCCGCAGAGGGCGCCGGCGACCGATAACAGGGTGGGATCGAGATAGAAATCGAAGCGCCGTCCCACCCAACCGAGCGGGCGGTCATCGACGGGTATAAAGACACTGAGTAACAGCCCGAGGCAAATTCCCAAGATGGTTACGGCATGAGGAATTCGACGATCGAGAAGGTCTGTGAAAATCAAGACGATCAGCAGCAGGCTGAACAGAGCGTACTTAACGAACTCAGGACTCAGCCCGTATTGGTGGAAAGTCAGTACCAGGGCGATGGCCGTCAAAGCCTCGACCGTGGGATAAATCGGGGAAATCAGCGTGTGGCAGTCCCGGCAACGCCCGCGCAGAATCAAGTAGCTGAGAAGAGGAATATTGTCGTACCAGCGGATGCCATGATTGCAACCGGGACAGTGCGAGCGGGGAAGCACAATGGATTCATGGCGTGGCAGCCGGTAGATGCAAACGTTTAGAAAGCTCCCCAACACCAGCCCGAAAAGCCCGATGATCATGTAAGCTGCAGCCAATGCGATGATGCTCCAGGTGCCCGGAGAGATCGAAACTCGAAATTCGAAACCCGCGAGCTATTCATCGAATTTCAATTTTCGACTCTTGCCGGGGTAATCCGCACTAAACCAGTCGACGGTAAAGGGCCTCCGTGCGGCTGACCATTATATCAGCCGAGAACCCCTCGGCGCGCTTGCGGCCGTTGTGGCCACACTGCATGAGCCTGGCCCGATCGCCGGCAGCCAAGGCAATAGCGTCGGCCAGGGCCTCGGACGAACCGGGAGGGACCAACCAGCCGGTCTCGTTTTCCCGGATAACTTCCGGAAGACCGCCCACCCGGCTCCCCACCACGGGTAGTCCATAGGCCATCGCCAACAGCGCCGAGGAACCCAAGCCTTCGGATTTCGAAGGCATGAGGAAGAGGTCGAGGCCCGGAAGGAAATCCCCGAGATCATTGACGCCGGCGAGGACGCGGACCCGCTCGCCCTGCTGCCGTACGCTTGGGAGGAAGGCGTGATCTCGGAGCGGCGACCCGTCACCGGCGAGCACCAGGCGCGCGCCGGGAAGCCGCTCGGCGAGGCGTACCAGAGCCTGGAGGGCAATATCCTGACCCTTTTCCGCAGTGAAGGCCCCCAATTGACCCAGCACAAAATCCTCTTCCCGCCATCCCCAAGACTTTCGAATACGCGATTTCTCCGCGGCTCCAGGGAGGTTTAGAGGGAGTTCGATTCCGTCAGGTATGACCACAGTCCTTTCACGAGGCACACCCGTGCGCACCACTAGTGTCCGAATGTATTCTGAAACGGTTACAACCGCATGACACGTATACCGGTACTTCAGGGGGAAGGTCCAGCGATCAGCCGGGAAGAAGGTAACGCGCCGGCTGGCCACGCGCCGGACCGGTAATCCCAGGGATGCCAGCCAGGCGAGCGTCTGACCGCGTCCATCGTGCGCGTGTACGATCTCGGTGCCGGAGGTGGTGATTTGCTGGCGCAAGAGCGAAATCCCGAAGGCGTGCGCCGGATCGTGGGGCGGTAGAGAAAAAACTTGAAAACCCTCCTGCGAAGCGCGCGCTTCCAATCCGCTCCCCTCACAACACACCATCAGTTGCTCGTGCCCGCGTGCCCGCAAACCTCGCGCCAGCAGCAAAAGCTGGCGCTGTCCGCCGCGCAGATACATGCCCGTGTCAATATGTGCGATCCTGATGCGCATTTCTTACCACGCTTGGACACCTCTTCAGCACCACCCCGGCGCTCGGCGCGCCACCCCTCCTCATCTGAGGAGGGGTGTTCTCTGAGCTAAGGGCGGGGGTGAATTCATTGGTGTAAGCTCAGGCTCCTTCGCATCTCCTCCAGCTTGCTATACTTCCTGCGCACATATCGCGCCGCCATCTTGGCAATCAGGTAGCCTGGAAAGCCATCCAGCAAACCCAGTCGAAAGACGTAAGAATTCAAAAAAATCCACGGAGGGCCTAAGGTGCGGCGCAAGGAACTCACCTTCTCGCCGCGTTCGAGCATCTCCTTGGCCGCGAGATCGGTGTAAAACTCAATGCGCTCGCGATGTTCGTCGAGCGAAGCGCAGGTGTAATGCAGGATCTCACCTGGGAGCGTCTCAACCCGGCCGCTCGTAACGACGGACTCATGAACATACGCGCCCTGCCAACTGGCGCGGCGCCGATCGAAGAGCCGCAGCTTGTAGTCAGGATACCATCCGGAGTGTATAATCCATCGCCCCAGGTACTGAGCACGCCGCGCGAACCGAAAGCCTGCGGCGGCAGGCTCCGATTGCTTCCAGGTCAGGAGGGCAGCCTGCGCCGGCGCGTCCAATTCCTCGTCGCTATCCAGGCTGAGAATCCAATCGTACTTGGCCTGCGCGGTGGCAAAGTTCTTCTGGGCGGCAAAGCCCTCAAAGGGATGGACGACCACGCGTGCACCCAGCGCCGCCGCGATCTCCCGCGTTTGGTCACTGGACTCCGCGTCTACCACCACAACCTCATCGGCGCAGGAAAGTGAGTGCAGGGCGCGCGCGATGTTGGCGGCTTCATTGTGGGTGATGATCGTGGCGGAGATGGCGGGCATAGAATTCTTGGTCGGGGCGAGGCATTCGGGATACGGTATACGGGGTTAGGGATTAGGGGTCAGAGATTTGGAGTTCGCCCAAAACGCTGCTCACAAGAATCTGCTTGCCTTCATCCGATTCCCCGGATTTGGACTTAGACCCCCGAGTTCCGAGTCCCGCATCCCTAATCGCGCGTCCGCAATCCCTAATCCCTAACCCCCAACCCCTGTCCTCTGGGGCCGGCAACCAATAGCTCACGGTACTTGTCGGGCAGGGAACGAGGGCGCCCGTCGCGGTCCGTAATCACGTGCACCGTCTCCCCCTCGGCCAGGAGTTCATCCGTCATTTGGTGGTAAACCTCGTAACCGAAGATCAAGACGCGCCGCCGGATCGCTTTTAAGCAGGTGCGGATGAGGATCTCATCATCGTAGCGTGCCGGTGCTTTGTACCGGCAGCGCGATTCCGCGACCATGATATAAAGGCCGTCTTGCTGCTCCATCTCGCGGTAGGCAAAACCGTGCTGGCGGCAAAAGTCGGTCCGGCCAATCTCAAACCAAACCAGGTAATTGGCGTAGTAGACCACTCCCATTTGATCCGTCTCGGCATAACGGACCTGCAGGGTCGTGGCGGTCCAGGAAAGTTCAGAATCCATGTGCGCAATATGCTTTCTGTCGAGAAGGGAATGTATTCCTTCCCCTGCAGTTTATAGCAAAACCCGGACGGCGCAAAATCGGAGTGGGAATTACAGCAGGCTCTCGCCCATGTCATCCACGGGGTTGCTGAGGACGTGCCGGAGGGAAGTGAAGAAGATTCGTAACAGGGGTTCGAAAAAGCGGCGGTTACGCTGCGCCGGAAGGACCTCGACCTGCACGTTGTCTTCGCCCACCCGCTCGGCTTGCTGGAAGAATTCCTCTGCGGTGGGCCATGACAAAGTTATGTCCGGATGCTTTGCCGGACGCCGCCCTACTTCCAACCTCCCCCGCTGGAAAAACACCGTCCACGTCAGGTTCCAGTCTTCCAGCACCCAAAGGGTCGTAAGTTCTGTCTCGCGAATATGCTGGCGGAAAGCTTTCTCACGCACCGCCAGGACAAAGGCCCGTTGGATAATTCGGCGCGCGGCGCGTTTGGAGAGAGTCGGTTTGGGGTTTTCGGCTTTGAGCATCCCCAGCTTTGCCAAGCCTGAATTTCTCACCAGCCCGAGCTGTTTTCATCGAGCGGTCGGAAGGGAGGGGCTAGACAGGCTGCGGAAAACCCATTGGCGCTGTCACTTTCAACACCCGCCCTTCATCCCCTTGTCAGCACCACCCCGGCGCTCGGCGCCACCCCTCCTCATCTGAGGAGGGGAATTCTTTGGCCAACTCCCCTCCTGATTCAGGAGGGGTGGCGCGCCGAGCGCCGGGGTGGTTACTCCATTTAGTTCCCCTGCGCCGGGGTGATGGTCCGCGGCGGAGCGTTTTTCCGCAGCCTGTATAGCTCCGCCCTTCCTCTTACTGGTGAGCAGGATCGAGATTAGCCGCCCGGCTTCAACCGCCCACGGGCCATGGCTCCGAGTGCCTCCGTGCGTTTGGCTGCGGCGGGCACCAGATCCCGCGAAGAGACCAGTTCATCAACCAGTCCCAGAGTCAAAGCCTGGGTGGCAGGGATGCGATCGGCCGTGAGCATTATCTGGAGCGCGGTTGATTTACCCACCAGGCGGGGCAATCGTTGCGTGCCTCCCCAACCGGTCATCAGTCCCAAGGCCGCCCCAGGATATCCGAACGACGAGTCGTACGTCGCCACGCGGCCATGACAGGCGAGCGCTAAGTCCAACCCTCCACCTAAACAATATCCACGAATCGCGGCAACGACGGGGAAGGGAAAACGCTCAATCCGACGGCAGGCCTCCTGGCCGAGTTCCGCGAATTCTCGCGCCGCGGCCCCCGCCACTGCCGCCACTTCACTAATGTCGGCGCCAGAGGCAAAGGACTGGGGGCTGGAGGCGATCACAACCCCGGTGAACAGCCCTGCGTATTGGGCCTCTTCCAGCAGCTCATTCAATTCTTGCAGAACGGCTCGCGTCAGGCGCGGATATCCTGCCGGCGGCGCAAATGCGAGCACGGCCACCGATTCATGGCTGGAGAGTTCCATGGCAAAAGCAGCGACGGGTGGTCAGTGGCTAGCAAGGGCCAGGTCGAGTCCCGAGGCTACGACTAACCACTAGCCAGTGCTCTTTTCACATTCTTTCGAATGAACTCTACTATGGTTTGCGTTGAGGCGCCCGGCTGAAAGACTTCAGATACTCCCGCCTGCTTCAGCGCAGGGATGTCCTCATCCGGCACGATCCCGCCCACAACCAGCAGAACATCATCCATGCCCTCCGCGCGCAGCAATTCGCAGATGCGGGGAACGATGGTGTTGTGCGCGCCGGAGAGAATCGAGATGCCGATGGCATCGACATCTTCCTGTAGCGCGGCGCTGGCAATCTGCTCCGGCGTCTGGCGCAGCCCAGTGTAAATGACTTCCATGCCGGCGTCCCGCAAAGCGCGCGCCACAATCTTGGCGCCGCGGTCGTGGCCGTCCAAACCCGGTTTGGCGACTAAAACTCGAATTCGAGCATCGCTCATAAGTCTTTTAATTGCTTTGCAACCCAAACACTGACTTCAAATCGAGCGAGAATCCCGGGAGCAGATCATGGTCTTCAACCGTCTCATGCTCGCGGCGGACCGAGCTTCCACCGTCGGCGCGGAAAACCTGCACTTCCCGGGTCTTGGGATAGAAGATCCATACCGCCTTAGCCCCGGCGGCGAGATACTGCTTGACCTTCTGCCTCAGTTCCTCCGCAAGATCAGTTGGCGAGACGACTTCGATGGCGAGCTCAGGAGCACCCTGCATGCGTCTGTCCAGGTCAATTTCACGCATCCGGTCGGCCGGCACGAAGGAGACGTCCGGAATTCGCACGGTCTCGGGCGAGAGTTGGTAATCGGTTTCCACGAAAACTGTGCCGAGGTGTCGTGGGTGAGCAAAATCCCTTAACGCGGCCGCAATGTTGTCTCTTACCAAATTATGCCTCGGCATTGGTGATGTCATGGTGACGACTTCCCCCTCGTTGAGCTCATAAAGAACTCCTTCTATGTTGGGAAGCTGATCGAACTGCTCAATCGTTAGCAGGGTCTTGGTCGCCACGTAAAACTCTCCTTTTAATCCTGTCCTAGCAGGTGTATCACGGACTTGTTTTGCAGGTCCGCGCTACACCTCCTGCTGTTTCCAATTCATAATTCATAATTCATAATTGCACTTCATCTAAACGCCGGTTCCTCATACGTCCCAAAGACCTTGCGCAGCACATCGCACATTTCACCCAGGGTCGCATAGCCGCGGACGCATTCCAGGATGAAGGGCATCAAGTTCGCGTCCGTCGCGGCGGCGCTTCCCAGCGCTTCGAGCCCCCGCCGGACACGGGCATTATCCCGCTTTTTCCGCACTTCCTCCAGTTTTTCACGCTGTCGGCGCGCCACGCTTTCGTCAATAACCAGCAGTTTGATGGGGCGGCCTTCCTCGGTCACGTAATCATTGACACCCACAATAGTCTTTTCCTTCCGCTCGACGGCCTTTTGGTAAGCGTAAGCCGCGTCATGAACTTCTTTTTGTGGGTAGCCGCGTTCGATGGCGGGCACCATGCCTCCCATGGAATCGATTTTCTGGAAGTAGTCGTAACAGGCGCGCTCGGTATCTAGCGTCAACTTCTCGATGAAGTAGGAGCCCCCCAGGGGGTCGGCGGTGTTGGTCACTCCGCTCTCATGGGCCAGCACCTGTTGTGTCCGCAGGGCAAGAGTGACGGCCTCTTCGGTCGGCAACGCCCAAGCCTCGTCGAGGGAGTTCGTGTGCAGCGACTGGGTTCCGCCCAGCACCGCGGCCAGCGCCTGGAGGGTCGTCCGAACCACATTGTTGTATGGCTGCTGGGCGGTCAGGGAACAGCCCGCCGTCTGCGTATGAAAACGGCAGAGCCAGGAGCGGGGATTCTTGGCGCCAAACCGTTCGCGCATGACCTGTGCCCAGATCTTCCTCGCCGCTCGGTACTTCGCGACTTCTTCGAACAGATCGCTGTGGGCGTTGAAGAAAAAGCTCAGGCGCGGCGCGAATTCATCCACCTCCATGCCCGCGCGCTTGACCCATTCCACGTACTCGATCCCGTCACGCAGCGTAAAAGCCAACTCTTGCACGGCCGTCGAACCCGCTTCGCGAATGTGGTAGCCGCTAATGGAGATGGGATTCCAGCGCGGCACCTCGCGCGCTCCGAAGGTGATGGTGTCGACCACCAGGCGCAGGGAAGGGGCGGGAGGGTAAATGTATTCCTTTTGGGCGATATATTCTTTCAGGATATCGTTCTGCGTCGTCCCGGAAATCTTTTTCCAATCCGCCCCGCTTTTCTCGGCGACCACCAGGTACATCGCCCAGACGATCGCGGCGGGCGAATTGATGGTCATGGAGGTGGTCACTTGCTCGAGCGGCAATCCGGCGAGCAATCTTTCCATGTCGTCGAGCGATGAGACCGCCACGCCGCACTTGCCGACTTCCCCCTCGGCCAGGATGTGGTCGCTGTCATAGCCCATGAGCGTGGGTAAATCGAAGGCGATGGACAGCCCCGTTTGGCCTTGCTTCAGCAGGTAATGCAATCGGCGATTGGTGTCTTCAGGGCTGCCGAACCCCGAGAACTGGCGCATCGTCCAGATCTTGCCCCGGTACATGGTGGCGTGAATTCCCCGTGTGTAGGGGTACTCCCCGGGGTCGCCCAGGTCTTGGGAGTAATCGAACTCGAAAAGATCTGCGGGGGTATAGAGGCGGTTGATGGGCACTCCGGAAAGGGTTGTAAAAACTTTTTCGCGCTCAGGAGATGTGTCGAGTGCCGGCTTGAGGGTTTGTTCCTTCCATCGGTGCTCGCCGGGAGACGCGTGGCGGGGGGAAAGCTCGTTTGCGACGCCGGCCTGCTTGCTCTCATTCACGTGATTATTCGCCCCCCAGGCATGGTAGAGCAGGGCCAGATTCAAAGTCAAACTGAGACACTACACGAAATTCGGGCGATCGGTGCTCGGGTCGCCACGGACACTCATCCAATTTCGCACCAAAGGACGGAATGGATTCGGGCTGGTTTGAGAAGCCGCGCGAGAGTTCGAGCAGGTTGCCGGCTACCGCTGAGATTTTTTCCCCGCGGCCACATCCGCCGCAAATTCCTTGGACCTTCCTCGCGGGATGCTGAGGGAATCCCATTTTCCGGTTTTGACCGTCGTAAAGTGTTTGGCGGCGAACACAATCTGACCGATGTGCTGCGCATAGTGCGCCATCTGCCGATTGATCGCCTGCATGACCGAATGCGGCTCGGTGCGAATGGTGACTGTCTGGGTTAAATCCGCCTCGGTCAAGGGCTCCAGAGCGGTGAATACATAGTTCCACCCGTCCTCCCACAGTGCCATCATTTCGGCTCGCGTGCGCGGCGGCGTTTCGAACTCCGTGTCGCGATCCCGGTCGGGTTTCTCTCCATCGGTGGTCAGAAAATTCCGCCAGCGTGACCGCATATTTCCTGCCATGTGCTTCACGATGGTTGCGATGGAGTTCGACTCGGCATCAAGTGTCGCGAATAGTCCCTCCGCAGGGCACTTTTCCATCGCCTGCCCGCCGAGCTTCTTGTAATACTGGAAGAGGTTGATGGAATCTTTCAAATATGATGTGGTGAATTGGTGTGCCATGTCGATGATTTTCGCCCCAAGCTTTCAGACTTCAACTAACGGTTTTTTTGTGGCTAATTCAGCTTTACCGGCGCCGGAGTTTCTGCCGAGCCCGGAATATTCGGTACGCGCGCGACCTTTCCTTGCAAGGCGTCGTTGAGTTCAATGTGGTAACTGGATAGGACGGTGCCAGTGGCCTGCTGGAACTGGGTCAGGGCTTTGGCGTAGGTGGAGCGGGCCTGGACCTCGTTGCCCTCTGCGGTCGCTAAGTCGCGTTGAGCCTGGATGACCAGGAACACGGTGGATTCGCCGAGTTGGAACTTCTTTTGCTCCGCATCAAGGGTTTGCCGATTCAAGATCACGGCTTTTCGCGCCGCTTCGATTCGGGCCTTGGCCTGGATCACTGCGACATCGGCGCTCCGGACGTCTTGCTCCACTTGATTCTTCTGCCTCTGGAGTTGTTGCACGAGTTGGCGCTGTTCGAGAAGTGCGCGCGCCGTGTCGGCCTGGGCGCTGCGGTTCCGAAGCGGTATCTGGAGTGATAGACCGACGGAATAATTGGGGTAATTGTCATGGAAAACCTGGGAGAGCGATTGAGCGATGCCTCCACTCTTGTAACCCGTTACACACTCCGCCGCAGTACTTCCCGCAGGGCATGTTCCATAGATGGGTGAAACCCCCGAAAGTCCGGTTGGGGCATAGGTGGCAAAGAGATCCAGGGTAGGCAGCAGAGCATTGCGATTCGCTTTAATGACAATCGACTGGTAGCGGAGGTTGAGGTCTGCCTGCTCGATTTCCGGGCGGTTCTTGACAGCCTGTTCCAGAGCTTCGTCGAGAGGCGGGATGTCGTCAGGCCGCGGTTCCGGAAGCTTGTCCATGGCTTCAACCTGGGCGTTCACCAAGTCGCCGTCGACTTTCTTTGCCAGCGCCGTCTTAATTAGCTCCGCCTGCTGCTGCACGTTGGTCTGGGCAACAATGAGGTTCTGCTGATCGGTAGCAACTTCCGATTCCGCGCGCACCACATCAATCGGCGCGAGGGTACCGATCTCAACCTGCCGTTTGTTGTCGGCCAACTGCTTTTCCGAATAAGTGAGCGCATGCTGGGCTACTGCCACCTGTTCTTGAAAAGAAAGATAATCCCAGTAAAGGTTCAGGACCTGCGCAACGGTGGTAATCACCTGCTGGCGAAAAACACTCTCGGCAATATGGACGTCATTCTGGGCGATGCGGATATACTTGGCATTGGCGCGACGGCCAAATCCGTTCAGCAAGTGTTGGTAAACACCAAAGGCCATCCCCGTGGGCACTTCGGGATTAAAAAGGGTGTCCGTGGAATTTGCGGATTGCCGGTAACCAGTGAAGTAGATTGTGTAGCTGGTGCCCGTCAGAAAACCTTGGCCGAAGTAAGGGGTGACGCTAGAGGTCTGGGTCACGTATCGGGCGGCTCCCGTGACGGCCAGGTAGTTGAGCGGAGTTGTCGCCTGGTCCCATGAGAAAAAGGCGCCCGCAAAGGGATCACAGCAGGCGTTGGCCCCGACGTCTATGGCGCCGCCGCCGCTGGACCCCCCGGCGGCGACCGAGCTGCCGCTACTCGATGAGCTAAGGCCACCGCCGAGGGCACCGGCGAACAAAGCCGACGATGAGAACGCACCGCTCACGCCGCGCGGGGCGCCGCCGCTCTTGGCGCGCAAGAGGTCCGTCTGGGCATAGGCAGGCTGAAAGCGCGATATGGCGATGTCCAGATTGTTTTCGAGCGCCAGAGCAATGGTGTCCTCCACGGAAAGGTGCAACTTGCCGTCGCTCATCAAGGAATGTAAACGTTCGGAGTTGGTCATGCTGGGCTCAGCGACCATGGGAGGGGAATAGGATTCCCAAAACGAAGGAAATCCCCGCCCCCGATAGAAACCCGGCACGAAGGTTGCTGTCTGAGGCGTGTCTTGCGCTAGGAGGCAAGGACCGGTTCCAAGCATATTCACAACGAACAAAAAGGCGACGACGTATGGCCGGTAAGACTTCATATGGATGTTCCTCTCCCCTACACCAAGATATTTCTCTCGTGGCACTACCGACATCTTACGCAATGTTTGGACGCAAAGTTTCACAGGAAGTCAGCAGCCCACCGCAACTGTCATTGACATGTGCAAGCCAATCGCACGGGACGGCCTTCGAGGCCGGCTCCTCCCGAGGCTAATCGCAAGGTAACAAACCCCCAGCGCGGGTTCTCCACCTGCGTAGGGGTGGCAAACTGCGGGTTCCTGACTTTCAATGATTAAGGAATACCACAGTTGATTAACTGGCGCAGTCCAAAACAGAATTCGAAAGTTTACCATCCGCATGCTGGGCAGACAACTCGACTGGGTTCGCGGGGACTATCAAGACCCGTGACACGCCTCCCCGACCCATTCTGATTTGCCACGTTCATCTACATCTTGCTCGGCTCGTCTTGGTCACGGCTCATGGTCCGCCGCGGCCGCCTCCTGCGATGATCCAAGCCAACAGCAGCACTTCGTTTGCCTCCGTGGAAAGGCCGTTTCTCCATATTTTTCAAATAGTTACGGCAACCCCCACCTGCCTTCGGGACGGATTAATGTCCATTCTTGGGATTTTGGGGTTCGAAATCGAACACGGCGACGGGATTCCCGGTTGCGTTTATGCTCTGCTGCGGTATAAGTTAACACCGGCTTTCGCCCTACTCGGCGACGGGCCACGCCATGCGCAATCTTCGCTTGGTTCTTGCCTATGATGGAACGGACTTTCATGGCTGGCAACGGCAGCCGGCCTCTCCTACTATCCAGGCTTGCCTTGAAGACGCCCTCCACAAGCTAACGGGCGAATCGAATCAGGTGTACGGGTCAGGACGGACCGATGCGGGCGTGCACGCGGTGCAGCAGGTCGCCCATTTCCAAACCCTGTCCCCCATCCCTGGTGCGAATCTTGTCAAGGCGCTCAATGATTTACTGCCTTCCGCGGTACGCGTCTTGGCGGTCGAGGAAGCGGCCCCAGACTTTCATGCCCGCTACGATGTGAGCTCCAAGACTTACCGATACCGGATCTTGCAGACCCCGGTTTGCTCACCGTTCTTATCGCGGTTTGTATGCCACCACCCCTATCCTCTCGACCAGGCACGAATGGCAAGGGCGGCTCGATATTTTCAAGGCGAGCATGATTTCGCCTCTTTTGCTGCGTCGGATGGGTGCGAAGACGAGGAGGCGGGCACGAAATCCATGGTTCGGGTCATCTTTCGATCGCATTGGCTATGGCGGCCGCGGACCTCCATGCTCGTGTACGAGGTGACAGGCAGCGGTTTTCTTCACCACATGGTCCGCAACATGGTGGGCACCTTGATGGAAGTGGGAAGAGGCAAGCTCACGCCGCGCGACGTACTGCGCATTCTCGCTGCACGGGATCGTACCCAAGCCGGCCCCACGGCCCCTGCACAAGGTTTGTGTTTGGTGAAAGTGGAGTACGGGGACCGGGCTATGGGGTCATCGAGCCATTGAGTGATTGGGCGGCTCAGCGATGGCGGGAACGGAGTCAACCCCCGGGCTTTAGCCCGGCATGTGCCGACCTAAAGGTCGGCGCTACGTCAAATTAGGAGAGCACCAACCCCCGGGTGGTGACTCATTTTGATGTGCCACGGCCATCTTGGCCGTGCCCGTTCACGGGCGGGACGCCCGTGGCACCTCAAAATGAGTCACTACCAACCGCCGAGATTTTTGGATTTCGCCGGTCGGTTCGAGTAAAATGAATTTGGATTTCCGATTCGGGGCCACGCGCGAAGGCTTGCTTTCTTCAATCCAAAATCGCAAATCCAAATTCCCGAACGGAGAGTTTCGCAGTGAGCCCTGTAGCCTTGAAGGTCAAAGAGAAGAAGCCCGGCCAACGGGCTTGTGACGTGATAGACGCCAAGGGCGAATTGTGCCTCGGGCACCTCAAGCGCTGGTGGTACTACCACCCGCTGCGCATCACGGCCAGCGAGGAAGAAGAGGCGGCCAAAAAAGAGTTCGGCAAGGATGCCGAGGTTTACCGCTGTGAACGCTGCCACACGCTGTATCGCCCGGTGGCGGCGGATCAGTCGACGGCCGGCCAGAAGTTTCAACTGCGCTCGGTGAATCTCTGGGGCGATTTCTTCGGCAAGAACCCCAAGTAGCTGCGCGCCCTCCCCACGGTCCGAAACCGAAGCGGGCAGGGAATTCCGAAGCCCGGCATGAGTTCCAAGACCGATCTTATCTACGACTGGAACCGGTTGGAAGGGCCCGAATGGACAGCGGCGGCCGCGCCCCGACTCGACGATGAGACCCTGCGCGACGGCTTGCAATCGCCCTCCGTTCTTGATCCTCCTATCGAAAAGAAAATCCGCATTCTTCACCTGATGGAAGCTCTGGGGATCGATGCCGTGGATCTGGGTCTGCCCGGGTCGGGCCGCCGCGCCAAGGAAGACGTGCTGCGGCTCGCCCGCGAAATCAGCAACGCCAAGTTGCACATTCGCCCCAACTGCGCGGCCCGCACGGTGGAATCTGACATCCGGCCCATTGCCGACGTCGCCCAAGCCGCGGGCGTCGAGATCGAAGCCGCCACATTTATCGGTTCCAGCCCCATCCGCCAGTACGCGGAAGACTGGACACTTGACTTCCTGCTGCGCTCGACGGAGCAGGCCGTGAAGTGTGCGGTAAGTTTGGGCCTGCCTTGCATGTATGTGACTGAAGACACCACGCGCGCCCGCCCCGAGGTCATCAAGCGGCTTTACACCACGGCGATCGAGTGCGGTGCGCGGGCCGTCGTCGTCTGCGACACGGTGGGGCACGCGACCCCCCGCGGAGCCCGGGCGCTTGTCCATTACGTGCGCGAGGAGGTGGTCAAGCCCACAGGCGAGAAGGTGCGCATTGACTGGCACGGCCACTCCGACCGCGGCTTGGGCGTCGCCAACGCGCTGGCGGCGCTGGGCGCGGGCGCCGACCAGGTCCACGGCGCGGCCCTGGGAATCGGCGAGCGCGTGGGCAACACGGCGCTCGACCAATTGCTCGTCAACCTGAGGTTGCTGGGGGCGATTGACCGCGACCTGACCAAGCTGAAGGAATACTGCGAGGTGGTTGCGGAAGCCGTCGGAGCGACGATTCCTCACAACTATCCCGTCGTGGGTTCGGACGCCTTTCGCACCGCCACGGGAGTGCACGCGGCGGCCGTCATCAAGGCTTTCAGGAAGCATGACCCGGAGCTGGCCAACCAGGTTTATTCCGGCGTGCCCTCGCATTGGTTCGGGATGGACCAGAGGATTGAGGTTGGCCCCTTGAGCGGTAAGTCCAATGTGATCCATTGGCTGGAGAACCACGGCATGGCGGCCGACGAGGGGTTGGTGGATAAGATCTTCGCACGCGCCAAGCAAACGGACCACCTGTTAACCGACACGGAAATCCTGGAACTGTGCGGTCCGCCCGTGCCTTGAGAGTCTGTCTGAAAACCTGGAGTTGTAGCGGCGGTCGGATTTTGAGCCAACGCAGCAAAGCGGAACTCCTCCTGGTGGTCGACACCTTCATTTGGGGCTCGACCTTTGTGATTGTTAAGGGCGCGCTTTCTGATGCCTCACCCTTTCCTTTTCTCGCGGCCCGATTCACCTTGGCCGGACTGTTGATGTGGCTGGTTATGGCCCGGGGCCGGGTCGATCGCCGGGCCATCCAGCCCAGTCTGGTGCTGGGAATTTTTCTTTTCGCCGGGTACGCATTCCAGACGTGGGGCCTTATTTTCACTTCACCATCCAAGAGCGCATTCATTACCGGCTTTAGCGTCATTCTGGTCCCCTTGATATCGCTCTTTTCCGGCTACCGCATGCGCGCGGGGAGTCTCAGCGGAGCGGTGCTCGGCCTCTTGGGGCTCTATTTTCTCGTCGTTCCCTCGGGACTCCATGCCGTGAATCGCGGCGACATCCTCACTTTGATCGCAGCTATTTCCTTTGCGGTCCACATTATTTTGGTGGGTAGCTACACGCGCCGATTTTCATTCCTACAGCTTGCTCCCGGTCAAATTCTGGTGGTGGGGGCCATCGCGACGCTGGCAGGTCCGCTCGGTCCAGCCTGGGTCATGCACTGGACCACTCGCCTCCTTCTCGCCATCGTAGTGACCGCGATTTTTGCCACGGCATTTGCCTTCGGAAGCCAGGTTTGGGCCCAACAGTACACACCGCCAGCCCACACCGCTCTCATCTTTGCTCTCGAACCGGTCTTCGCTGCCCTCACTTCGCGGTTGATGATGGGGGAGCGATGGGGCGGAAAAGTAGTGTTGGGCGCCGCACTGATTTTGGCGGGCATGGTAGTTTCGGAAATATGGGGCGGAGCAGGGCCCGCGCCTGTCGAGGGTTAGCGACAGGGCGCGAATTGCCAACTTCCGTGTACCTGTAGGCTACCCGCCGTCCTAATTCGAGATGGTGCGCTGGGCTTTAGCCCGGCATCTGGAGTTTCTACATTTCTGACGCCGACGCCGCCGGCCCCCCCTCACAGGTGACCGCGCAGACCACATCCACGGGTAGGCGACTATACAGCCATGTGACCACCATCGTTAGAGGAGGAGCCGCGACCACTCTTCGCGCTTCAGGCATCTTCTCAGAGAGAATCGGCGGTCTGACGCTCGCCGCAGGTGAACACCGGCGGATGCTTGGTCAAATACGCCCGCTCCTATTGGCACCTGTTAGCGGAAGGCCATGTGACGCGGCGGACGTTCGGGGCGATTCTGCGGCGCATCGGGGCGCTGCCCCTGCCGACTGGAATAGGATAGGGAGAGGGAAGGAAACAATTCAAGGAGCCGACACAAGCGGAGCCGGTTTGTAGTACACTGACTTGGGACGAAAACCCAAAACGGATATTCCGGTTTAGGCAGTACCCGTTGGGGAGAGGAGGACGAGTCCATGGCATATAACAAGTTTTCTCTGGCGTACGAAATCGCGACTCTGTACCCTAAATACCCTCCAAATCTGCGAACCTGGCTGTTCGCACCGAAACCTGAAGATTTCAGGGTCGCCCTACAAGAGTATTGCTGGATTATTTATCAAAAGACGAACACGGATGCGGGATTCCAGATCATAGGCCGGGAATGGGATACGGATCCATATAGTCTTGATGCAAACATTCTGGGCAGAGCGATAGGCGGCTATGATAAGCAAGCCTCGGGGAAATGGACGGCACGGCCGGAAGGCGCCCCTGTAGGCGGTTTGAATACTTCCCCCGGCGCGCGCGGCAATGTTCTCAAAATGGATCGTTGGCACCCAACTATGAATGACTGCTGGGTACTTGGCGGGATACATAGGGGCGCTACCTTTAAGCTTGTTTCGCCAAGAATTCCCGCCAACATATGGAATCCGATGGGCTTCCCGGTCGTTACAGCTCGCGAGATCTTGGGTCTGCTGCATTATGGCTACGAAACACAGCGAGTCGGAAGCGACGTTCAATTCGTTCCCAGGGACCGCGGTGTGGCCCAACGATCCAATATCACAGACTACTGGGACTTTATGGTGGAAAAAAGCAGGCAGGGTGCGGGGCTCGTCCGGGAATTGCTGGATAAGGAGTTGAAGGCGAATCTCCACGCCGAGCTACTGGCCTTCGATCGATCCAAATTACGGAAGGTCGCTTAGTAGACCCAAGCCAAACCCCAGGTGGTGCCGGAAAAACGGTCAAGGAACGGAAACTTCCCCGCCACAACGAAAACCGTTGTAGCTGACCCTGTCGCCGGGACTACTCCAGCTGCGGACCGAAACGCGAACGTCCCTGGGATCGTCGCCCCAGGACCCGCCACGCTGAACGCGGCCCTGGCCACGCGCCGGACCTGTGGGGCCTTGCGCCGGGCTGCTCTGGTAATAGCTCGGGTCATACCAGTCATTCAGCCATTCCCAAACGTTCCCCAGCATGTCATACAGCCCGAAGCCGTTGGGATGCTTCTGAGCTACGTCGTGCGTTTGGTTCCCGCTGTTTTGGTTGTACCACGCAACATCATCAAGATTGCCGTAGCGTGCCTCCGTGCTGCCCCCTCGCGCTGCGTATTCCCATTCCGCTTCCGTGGGCAGACGCCCGCCCATCCATCCACAGTACGCCTGCGCTTCATCCCAGGTCACCATAACGATCGGCATGTTCTCATTCACCCAGCTCGTATTGAAGTTCGGAGCCTCAGGCATCTGCCGTCCCGTAGCCCCCGCAAAGCGCTTATAGGCGCCCACCGTAGCCGGCGTCTGGCCGATCCAAAAACCCCGGGTAATCGTCACTTGGTGCGATGGCTTTTCGGAGTCGTAGCAATCATTGTCCCCCGGCGAGCAACCCATCATAAAATTCCCCGGCGGTATCCACACATACTTCAACCCGTCGTTGGGATTGACCATGATCTCCCCCTTGGACTCTCCCGCCTTGGGGGACCAAGACATGTTCCCTTTCTTCACCCCACGGTGCGAAAAATACCAGACCCCGGCAAGGATGACAATCAGCGCAACCCCCGCAAAGGCAAGGAACTTCATCTTGCTGGGTGGCTTTGAAATCGTCCGGAGGTGCGGAAGTTTGGGCGCTGCGCGGGGGCGGCCTGCTGCCGATTCGGGCTTGCTCACTCGCGGTGGTAAAGGCGGAGCTTTCACAATTCTCTGCGGTGGAGCAGGGGGCGAAGTTTGAACGGCAATGGCGGCTTTGGGTGGCGGCAACACGATTCGGGCTGGAGGAATCGTCACCGGGGGTTCGGCCGTTGGCAAAAGTTGTGCTGCGCTTGTAAGTTCGCGGGCGAAGTCGAGCGCGGAGCCATAGCGCTGGTCGCGGTCTTTCACCAGCGCCTTCATGACGGTGCTCTCAACGGCAGGAGGCACGCTCAAGCCTGGCGCCACAGCACGGAAGGGCGGCGGCTCCTCCAGCATGTGCATGCGCAGGTATCCTGCGGGGGTGTCGGCATGGAAGGGCAATCGCCCAGTGAGCATCTCATAGACAACGATACCCAGCGAGTAGATGTCTGACCTCGCATCCAGTTCATCGCTCCTCATCCCATAAGCCTGTTCCGAGGAGATGTAGGGGGGTGTGCCAAGTACCATGCCGGTCTGCGTGTGGATGGCGGATTCACGAAGCTTGGCAATGCCAAAATCCACCACCTTGACTACCAGCTCGCCTTCGTCCCCGTGCGTCAGGAAGATGTTATCGGGCTTGAGGTCACGGTGAATGATGCCCAGCTTGTGCGCAGCATTCAGACCTCTCGCCGCTTGCTGGAGAATTTCCGCAACCTCGGGTACGGAAAGTGCGCCCCGCTGTTGGAGGACCTCACGGAGGGATTCGCCTTCCAGAAACTCCATGGCGATGTAGGGCGTGCCATCATCCCCTTGGGCAGATTCATATATGGAGACGACATTGGGGTGATGGATGCGCCCCGTGGAACCCGCCTCATTCTGAAAGCGCAGCAGGAAGTCGGGATCATCGAGAAGTTTGCGGTTCAAGACCTTGAGCGCCACGGGGCGGTTTCCCACCCCAATCTGCTCGGCGAGAAAGACCGTGCCCATGCCCCCTTTGCCCAGATGGCGGACAATGCGATAACGGCGGGACAGTCCAGCGGCAAGCTGCGCTTCGGCTTCCGTGGCCTGGGGGGCCAGGCGGGCGCCGTCGCGCGGGCAGAACTCAACATCATCGGGGTAGGTCTGCTGGCAAGTGTGGCAGATTTTCATGGGCGGCCAGTGAAACTCTTCTGCGGTGGGGATTCTAGCAGAAATATTGCAACGAAACGAATGGCCGCCGGGCAGAGTTCCGGTCTATCGCGGACTTCTCACGGCGGGTTCGAAAGGGCAGGGCTCCGAAAGCGGCGGGAAACTCGCGAACCATTCCATTCTGAGGATCGGAAGCGAAAAACACCCTGCCAGGAAATTGGGACGACCGCACTTTGTATGAGGGCCAGACTCCCACCGGTCTCGGCCGCACTAACGAGTTGTCGCCAAGGCGTATTTAGGAATCGCCTCTTCGGCATCTCTGCGGCTTAGTGGTCGTACGGCCATACCGGGCAGTGGCTAAGCGCCTCCGCTTAGCAGGGCGGCCCTGCGGCTCAAAATGTAGGAACTCCAAGTGCCGGGCTTTAGCCCGGCATGTGCAGACCTGAAGGTCGGCCCTACGTCAAATTAGACACCACGCACCAGCCGGATGGCTTGACGCCACGATCAGCACCACCCCTTAATCCCCTCCTCATCTGAGGAGGGGAGTTCTCTAAATACTCCCCTCCTGATTCAGGAGGGGTGGCGTGCTGAGCGCCGGGGTGGTTATCTCCGGGAGCCGAAAACACGACGCCCCGATCAGCACCCCCCCTTAATCCCCTCCTCATCTGAGGAGGGGAGTTCGCAAACCAAGGAGCTCGGCGGTAAGCTTGCTGCCTATGCCACGGATATTTCGGACAATTTGCCTATTCCGGCCGAAAGATTTTGCATTTCCTGCCTACCGGTAGCCCAACCTCGGTTTATTTCTCTTGCAATAACCCTTACGATAAATGTTAAACTAGGGTGGAGGGCTAGGTGCTGGCGGCTAGGGACAGAGCCCCAGACCGCAGAACCCAGAACCCAAGAGGGCTGGCCGCTCGGGACTAGAGGCCAGGGGCTTGCTGTCAGCTATCGGCTGTAGCTGTCGGCTCCAAGAGATGGAGTATTCCAACCCGCGCCGATTGTGGCGGCTCACAAACATCTTGATCAAAGTCAGAAATGGGGCGCTGACCGGTAGTGTCAAAAGTTTTATGAAAGCCAATGAAGGATGGGGAGGCGGGTAGAGCTGGGGGCTTCGCCCCCAGACCCCCAGGATTTATCGCTTTGGTGCCA
>Ga0326728_10006981_pt1 | contig 29764 bp, 17 predicted proteins | sample MB3enrmetagenome_FD_207602 | JGI IMG/M metagenome (GOLD analysis project Ga0326728, IMG submission 207602) | Lab enriched peat soil microbial communities from McLean, Ithaca, NY, United States - MB31MN | ecosystem: Environmental > Terrestrial > Soil > Wetlands > Peat | place: USA: New York... | reverse complement strand
TTCCGGTAACCTGAGAGGATGTCGAAAACTGACCTGATGAATCCAGAGTGAGACCAAAGCCGGTCATTGATGACGCAGCTATAGGGCTCACACCAATATTTCCATCAATTGCAGAGGTTCCCGTGGTTGTAATCCCGGATTTTGCCAGGATAGCGAAATTGCCGGCCGTTCCGAGAGCCACGGTTGTTGCATTGACCGTCGCGCCGGGTGTGGCCTCCGGGAGGGTGGCCGCCGCTGCCGGGCCGTTGACCGTATCCCCGATAAGGGTAACATCGGTTTGTGCCAGTGCCCGGCCATTTAAGGTTGCGTTATCACCGAACGTAATCCCTGTTTGATCCAGGATATTCCCATTCAACTCAGAGTTTGCTCCAAGTGCCGTATTGCCGGCGACAACCCAGTAAACGTTCTGGGCATTTGTTCCGTTAGCAAGGATAACATGCGAATTTACGTCACTGCTGAGGACTCCTGCTATCTGGAATACCCAGACTGCACTCGAATTACCCTGAGCATCCAGTGTGAGATGGGCGGGGATGGTCACACCGGTACTCCACTTGTATACACCGGGGGTAAGGGTCGTCCCGTCGGTAATAAGTCCGGCGTTGAGGCCGGTGACATCGGGAGCCTGTGCGTTCGCTGCAGTGTATGCGGCTTGCATGTCGTTTACCGCAGTAGTCATGGTACCCGGAGTGGGTAACGCATAGTCAGCTGCATATACATTACCGGTAGTAACCAGAGACGATTTTGAAAACTGGTACGATGGATCCATCACAAGGCCAAATCCTGTTATGGCTGTCGCAGCAATCGGGCTCACGCCAATATTGCCGACAATCTGTGTGGCCTGTGTGCCTGTTGTGGTCGAGATGCCGGATTTTGCCAGGATAGCGAAATTGCCGGCCGTTCCGAGATCGACAGTGGTTGCATTGCCCGACACAGGAACCGAGCTGCCGGGTGGTGCCGGCATGGTGTTGGTGACTGCGTGGTCAAAGTCTGCAAGCAGGACGCCATCTGATGATGTTACGGTGCCTGCCGTGTAACTGACATTAACCGTATCACCATATGCAATAGGCGTGCCGGAGGTTGTCAGGTCAATTTTGGTGGGGGTTGAATTAAGTGCGGCTGCACTGAACGCCAGTTGGGGTCCTGCGCCGTTAATCTTATACGTGAAATTTTCGAAATTACCCGCCGGGCTTGACATAGCCTTGTCGAATGTGACGGTGATCACTGTTCCGGCCGCGTTGGTCGCTGCTGAAGTAACGGTCGGGGCTGTCGGCATGGTGTTGGTAACGGTGTGGTCAAAGTCTGCAAGCAGAGTGCCATCTGATGCTGTTACGGTGCCTGCGCTGTAACTGACATTAATTGTATCACCGGACGCAATAGGCGTGCTGAGTGCGGTCAGGTCAATACTGGTGGTCCCGTTAAGAGCAGCTGCACCGAACGTCCCGGTCACTGCGTTGTTAATCTTATACGTGAAGTTTTCTACATTGCCGGCCGGGCTGGTCATTGCCTTGTTGAAGGTGACGGTGATCACTGTTCCGGCTGCGTTGGTCGCTGCTGAAGTAACGGTCGGGCCTGCAGCCGCGCCCAATGTCACCGGCGCCGGATCTGTTACGAACGTATTGGCGTCAAGCGTAACCGCGGTCTGTGCCAGTGCTTTGCCGGTAAATGTTGCACCGGTCTGTACTGCAATACTTGTGTGATCCAGGATATTCCCATTGAAGTCAGTGTAGGTTCCAATCTGCGTTGCGCCGGCAACTACCCAGAAGACATTCTTTGCCTGTGCTCCATTCACAAGGATAACATTCCCTGCATTGGAGGAACTAGTAGTTCCTGATGCCGTAGTGAAAGTTCCGGGGATCTGGAATACCCAGACTGCATTCGGGTTGCCTTGAGCGTCCAGAGTGACGCCTGATAAATTTATGACCACGTTAGGGCTGCCGGTGTCAAACTTATAAAGACCCGAATCGAGTATCAGCCCACCAATGTTTCCGGCATTTCCAATGTCAGTATAATCTGCCGGAGTCTGACCATTGGCAGTGGTGTACGCTGTCCCCATGTCACTTACAGCGGTGAGCAAGGTAGCAGGAGTAGGTGCCGCATAGTCGGCGGCATAGACACTCCCATTAACATACGTAGATGTTGAAAACTGGTTCGAGGGATCCGCAATGAGGCTGAACCCGGTTATGGTTGTCGCAGCAGCAGGACTCACCCCGATATTGCCGGTGATGTCTGTAGCTCCTGTGGTCGAGATTCCTGCTTGTGCCAGGATCGCATAATTACCAGCTGTTCCAAGATTAACAGCTGTTGCATTGTTGCCCATTACGCCGGGAATTAACACGGCTGTCATAAGGCAGATCAATGCTACGGTCAAAACAAGGGAGAAAGGTTTTCCCCCACTTTTTTTCAAACGTGTCATGTTCATACTCCTTGATAGCCTTCCCTGATGTCAGCCCGGAATATACTCACTTCGTCAAAAATCAGTTTTTAGAGCAAAATTTGGACTATTGGAACGCGATTTGCCAAAAAGCAGTTTTTGGAGCAAAATTTGCAACAAAGAGTACCCGCTGTTTTTTTTTAAACGGGTGAAATGTATCACCGGTACTACAGCGGGCATATAATGTGTGGATGCAGCGCCAGACGCCTCATTCCACGAACCAGGTACGATTACCCGTACATCCAGAGAATATGATGGAGAGTACCGGTATTCGGTCATGAAAACAGCAACCGGATGTATGTCCGGGATTTCCACAAAAATCACGTACGCTTGAGCAGACAATTTCGTCTTCGATCCAACCGGTACAATTTCGGGGATGGGGAACCGGGAATGCGTTTGGACTTGTGCATCCCACAAAAAAGAGCCGGTGTCAGTACTTCCCTCAGTTCAGACTGGCCCAACAACTCCCAAAAACCGGTAAGGGTCAGGTAAAAACCGAAAACACCCACCATTATTCATCATTTTCCTGCACCCCCCAATCCGGATTCTGGTCCATAATGGCCTCTGGGGACCCGATCGGGCGCCAGATGATACAAAGTCCGATCCAAAAAACACCCCGTACAGAACACCGCTAAAGGGAAAAATATAATGCCCCTGAATTTTCCCGGTTTGTGATTTTAACCCCAAATAGCGGGAATAATTCCCGCGGTGGACAAACGTGTTCCATTTTTGTGTCCACCACCGGACCCTGATAAGAAAACAAGCCCGTTTTGGCCCCGGATTGAGGGGGAGGGACTTTAGGTCTGAAGGCAGGGAGATTTTGCCTGCCCAAGGGGATGATCATTCAATGTCCGGGGGGATATATTAGAGAAGTACCGGATTTGTCCGGGTTTTACAAGTTCCGGCGTGATCCAGACGGGTTCATGACGATTTATCGTGAACTACTAACGGTTCATCATCCTACATGAGCGTGCATTCGGACAATCCCGTATTTCTCCTGAAGCGGAAAAATCGATCACGTAGTTTTCGAGTTCTTCTCAAAATCGATGAAATTTCCGGGTTTATTCAGATTCGGAATAAATTTTTATTTTTTTTTTTGAATGCTCACTCAATGTACTGGTGTAGCAGATCCGTGATGTGTGACATGGAAATAAGGTATGAGATAATACCTGTACTTCAGCCGTTACATTCCCCATTGACACAGGAGCTGTTACCGGTGCAGTACGTATTGTTCCCGCCACACGCCGGGTGACACTGTAAATCCTGCCCGAAAACATACCCGGAATTGCATCCACGGCATTGCCCGTTGACACAAACGCTGTTTCCTGTACAATACGCACTTCCTCCGCAGGACTGGTGACACAGATTATCGCTTCCAAGAACATATCCGGCTGAACAGGGAGGATTATTCAGATAGTCCTGCAAGGCTTTTGGGGTATTGAAACTCCATCCGGTGTAATATCGTGGATTATCAACAGCACAAATGCCGGGATCTGCGCATACAAGATATCCTGCTGTGGTCTCCACTGCAATCCATTCACCGGGTGATACTTCCGCTAATACCCATGCGTGATCTGCTTCCTGGATTGAACTGATATTCTGGTCAACACTTCCTACTTCGATAGTTGCATTTATTCCCCGGGTTTCTACCATATCCCAGACATCCTGTGACATCTGGGCACACACAAACATATCGGGCAGACTGTACGTGTGGGTTTTATGATATTCCTCAACAATGGTTTTGGCCGTTTCTATATTTTGATCCCGTAACCATTCAGGAGTGGTAGTTACACCATACGCTTGAGTATACGCTGGAGTGGCATTATCGGATTGGGCCGGATATTGGTTATTCGTTACATTACTGGTACAACCGGCGGTAAAAATTACTATTACGAAGAGAAAGAGGATACTAAAAATACACATCAGATCTGTATTTTTTTTTGGAGATTCTCCCATGCTATAGCATTCCGGTAACGGGTATTATAATTATCCTGCACCGGGCTTTACGTATTTTTCTAAAATCCGGATGAATAGAATGCAATTTGGGGAATCTGCGATCAAGCGGGACTTTTTAATGCGACAAACCCGATATACCGGTTTACTTCCCGGTATTTTATCACCCACCCGGTATGTGCATAACATTGGGGGACACGAACGGTAATTTCGATCATTCTGTCTTCAGTAAAACCGACATTGGATCAGATTTTCTCCAGAGTCCTCGTTTCATGCAGTGAAACTGGACGAAATGTTTATTGGCTGAGACCATCAGCATTCATACAATCGGGGCTCTCGATCGGTCTTTATGATTTCTGTTCTCTACGTAGATGATGATTCTGACCTCCTTGACACAGGCAAATCATATCTTGAGCAGACACAGGAATTTGCCGTGGTCACCGCATCATCGGGTTCTGCTGCACTCGAACTGATTAGATCCAACGGGATCCAGGCCATCGTCTCCGATTACCAGATGCCGGATATGGATGGCATCGCATTGTTACAGCAGATCCGGGCGATGAATAACAATATCCCGTTTATCATGTTTACCGGTAAAGGCAGGGAAGAAATTGCGGTCAAATCCTTTGAAAACGGTGCTGACTTTTATCTCCAGAAAGGAGGAGACCCTGAATCCCTGTTTGCCGAGCTTATGCACAAGATCAAGGTAGCCGTCGAGCACCGCCAGGCTGATGCACAGGTTACCGCCGTAAACAGGCTCTATGCGGTGCTATCCGCCACCAACAAGGCAATCCTTCATTTTCATGATAAATCAAAATTACTCGACGAGATCTGCCGGATTGTTGTTGCCGACGGCGGCATAACAATGGCATGGGCCGGATTTGTTAATGAAGAAAAACATCTCATCAAAAACGTTGGAACATCCGGCAGGATTGACGGCGTCCCCGATGCGATCGCACTATCCACTGATGACGCTCCCGCAGGGAAGAATCCCACCGAAACTGCATTCCATACGGGAACCGTTTATGTCTGTAACGATATAAAAAGCGATCCAGCGATTGCACCATGGCAGAAAGAGGCACTTGGACGAGGCTATCGTTCACTTGCCGCGTTCCCATTCGCGCTTAATACCCGGAATGCTGGGGTCATTACATACTATGCTTCAAAACCGGGATTTTTTAATGATCGGATCATCCGGCTTCTCGAAGATCAGTCCGGGGATATCTCGTTTGCGCTCGAAACACTTGATCACGAAGAGCAACGAACAGCCGCCAAACATGAACTGGAAGAATCAGAACTCAGGTATCGCCGGCTGTTTGAAGCTGCACAGGACGCGATCCTTATCCTCGACGGAGAGACCGGCGAAATTATCGACGCGAATAAATTCATTCTCGACATGATGGGCTACCCGCTGGAGTATTTCGTTGGCAAGAATCTCTGGGAACTGGGATTTCTCAAAAACAAATCCTTTGCAATAGAGACGTTTACGAAGTTGAAAACCGAGGGGTATATCCGGTACGAAGATCTGCCCATGGAGACCCGGCAGGGTAAAGCTATCAGTGTGGAGTTTGTCAGCAATGTCTATCTTGTAGGGGACAAGAGGATTATCCAGTGCAATATCAGGAATGTCACTGAACGAAAACGTGCTGAAGATGCACTCGCTCTTGCCAGCAGGAAATTGAGCCTGATGTCAACGATTACCCGCCATGATATCATGAACCAGCTCATGGTGCTCTCCGGTTCCCTTGACCTCGCACAAAAATCCGCAAAAGAACCCCAAAGAACAGTCCATATGAACCGGGCGAAAAAAGCGGCAAACACTATTCAGCGCCAGATCGAATTTACCAAGGAATATGAGGATCTCGGAAGCAAGGCACCGGCGTGGCAGAGTTTATCCGGGGTTGTCCATTCCGCTGAATCACAGTTGGCCCCTAATCCCATTATCCTTGAAATTTCCGACGACTCCCTTGAAATATACGCCGACACGCTCCTTGAAAAGGTCTTTTACAACCTTTTTGATAATACCCGGAAATACGGGGGCGCAGTAACACGCATAAGTATATCCCACCATCCAGCCGTTAGCGGGCTCATTATCACCATTGCGGATAATGGGATCGGAATATCTGTCGAAGATAAACAGCGCCTGTTCGAACGCGGCTTTGGGAAAAATACCGGCCTTGGCCTTTTCCTTTCCCAGGAGATCCTCTCAATTACCGGCATTTCCATAAGTGAGACCGGAACCCCGGGCAAAGGTGCACAATTTGAGATCCTGGTACCGGAAGAAGCATTCCGGTTTAAGAAAGAACCGGCACCATCATAAAAATCCGGGGTGGATTAACTCCATCTCCCTCTGTGTCATGCATCCCGTTATCAAAAAGCGGCGGAGTATGTGAGGAACCCTTTCACAAATCGCCGGAACTTATGGGGTGCAAAGAAGAGGAGCAGCCTGCGAGACCCCCTGAGCGGAATCGTAAATCGCAAGAACGATCGTAGCTACTAAGCGTACGGGTCACTACTATCCAAAAGGATAAAATTAGGGGAACGTTCCACCTTTTTTGACCGGTGGATCAGCAGTACAGGGATGTATCCCGACAGGAGATTGCATCACTTGATCCTGTTAAAAAAATGAAAGTAATATCCGGCAATACTCAGGCGTTTATATGTTCCAAAAATTGCAATACGGGAATTCCTTTTTAAGCATTTAAAAAAAGTTTTGAGTATCAGACATATGATTAAAACAGTTGTTGCTGCAATCGCAGCCCTCTCTGTCACAGAGCAGGCCGGATATATCAGAGAGCCTGTGCCAGATTCCCGGAAAACCTTCATGAAGATTATGAATCCACTCATCGTCACGCCTTTACTACGTGACACCAGTACTCCGTTCCGGATCACCTGCGGCCAGTACATCCCCGGGAAGAGTGAAGTACCATTTCCCTTGTATATAATCGACGAAGATTCCAGATTTATAGGGGATCTCAGGGAAGTGCTAGCATCATGAAAAAAAATAAGACTGCTGCAATCGTGGGAGCGGCAGAAATCGAAAAAGTCCACTCAGGGATCAAGGGTCTTGACGATATAACAGGGGGCGGGCTCCCCAAAGGCCGTCCCTCGCTTGTCAGCGGCGGCCCGGGATGCGGGAAAACACTTTTTGCTATGGAGTTCATCATCCGGGGGATCATCGATTACGGTGAACCCGGTGTCTTTGTAGCGTTCGAGGAGAAGATCGACGACCTGAAGTTGAATTTCAGGTCAATGGGATTTGACCTCGACAACCTCATCCGCCGGAAGAAACTGGTCCTCGATCATATCACTATCGATCGCTCCGAGATCGAGGAAGCCGGCGAGTACGATCTTGAAGGGTTGTTCATCCGGCTTGGCGCACTCATCGACGAGGTCGGCGCAAAGCGTGTTTCTATCGACACTCTGGAGGCCCTCTTCTCCGGTTTTGCAAACGAGGCAATCCTTCGGTCGGAGCTGCGCCGGCTCTTCCTCTGGCTTAAAGACCGTGGTGTTACCGCCGTTGTCACGGGCGAGCGCGGGGACCGTACAATCACCACGTACGGCCTTGAAGAATATGTTGCAGATTGCGTTATCACCCTTGACCACCGGGTTACAAACCAGATCGCGACCCGGCGCCTGCACATTGTCAAGTACCGGGGAAGTATCCACGGTACTGACGAATACCCGTTCCTGATCAGTGAAGACGGGATCTCCGTTCTCCCTATCACCTCGTTATCCCTCACTCACAAGGCATCGGGTGAGCGGATCTTTACCGGCATTCCCCGGCTCGACACGATGCTGGAGGGGAAAGGATTCTACCGCGGGTCATCCATCCTTATATCCGGGCAGGCGGGGACCGGCAAGACAAGTATTGCCGCGACGTTTATCGATGCAGCGTGCAGGCGGAACGAGAAATGCCTCTTTTTTATCTTCGAAGAATCCGAGAGCCAGCTTTTGCGGAACATGAAGTCCATCGGGATAAACCTTGAACCATGGGTCAAATCCGGTCTCCTGAAGTTCCACGCGGTCCGGCCGACGGCGTACAGCCTCGAGATGCATCTCTCGGTGATGCTGAAACTTATCGGGGAATTCAAACCAAGGGTTGTGGCAGTCGATCCCATTTCCAACCTCTACCCCATTGGAGATGATATCCAGGTTCGCTCGATGCTGATGCGTCTCATTGACTTTGCCAAGTCTCTCCAGATAACCGGGCTCTTTACCAGCCTTTCGAACGATGTGAATGTCGGGGTCTATTCGGTCGAGCCGACCGAGATGCACGTATCTTCCCTGATGGATGCGTGGCTCATCCTCAAGAATATCGAAGGGAACGGGGAGCGGAACCGCGCGTTTTCCATCATCAAGGTGCGGGGGATGGCCCATTCAAACCAGCTTCGCGAGTTTATCCTGTCGGACAAAGGCATCCGGCTTCTCGATGTGTACAAGGGCAGCGAGGGAGTCCTTTTCGGCTCCGCCCGTATAGCACAGGAGGGCAATGAAATCGACGACCGGCTCTGCAAGAACGAGGAGATCGAACGCAAGAAGCGGGAACTCGAAAGCCGGCGGAAACTCATGGAAAACGAGATCTCTCTGCTCAGAGAGCGATTCGCACAGGAGGAAGACGAGATGATGATCCTTATCGGGCAGGACGTCTCCCGCGAGAAAGTAGCCGCAAAGACCAAAAGGGAGATCGCAACCCAGCGGCACGTCGACCGATAAGCCGGATTCCCGAAGGAGATGTGAACACCGGTGAAAAAATTGTCCGGAACCGGGAAGAGTGCCCCGAACCATACTGTAAAACAAGGTGAAATGTTGCCAACTACACCAGATATCAACCGGAAGGAGACAGAAACAGAGATAGATGAGACAGCGGACGGAAGATGGATCCTGCGGTTGTACGTTGCAGGGCAGACACAAAATTCCCTGACCGCTTTTGAAAATCTCAAGAAGATCTGCGAGGATTATCTCGGAGGCAAGTATACGATCGAGGTCATCGATCTCATAAAAGATCCGCAGCTCGCAAAGGATCACCAGATTATCGCCGTTCCCACCCTTATCCGGAAGCTCCCGGTCCCGGTCAAGAAAATCATCGGGAACCTCTCCAACACCGAAAAAGTTCTTGTCGGTCTGGACCTTCGGAAGGTGAGATAACGTGAAGGCCGCCCCAAAGAAGAAGGCACAAGCAGATGTCACCGCCGAATACGAGACAGCACTTGAGAAGCGGAAGGACAATTATTACGTGCTCCGGCTCTATGTAGCAGGCAACAACCCCCGGTCACAGGCCGCAGTCGAGAACGTGAAGAAACTCTGCGATGAGTACCTGAACGGGAGATACGAACTCGAAGTGGTCGATATCTACCTTGACCGGACAAAGAATCCTATTGACCTCGTGCTTGCAGCGCCGACCCTGATCAAGAAACTGCCGCTCCCCCTGCGAAGAATCATAGGAGACATGACCCGTAAGGAAAGAGTACTTATTGGCCTTGACCTTGTACCGCGAACGTAGAACAATCCCTGCATGACAAAAACACTCCCGGTGACAAGCATGAAACAGGAAGACGCGGACCTTAAAAAAGAGGTCGGGAAACTGCGTGAGAAGGTTCGCGAACTCGAGGAAACACTCGATGCCATCCGTTCCGGCGAAGTAGATGCCATCGTTGTCTCGAAAGACGATGTCCAGCAGGTCTACACACTCAAAGGGGCCGATCACCCGTACCAATCGCTTGTAGAAAATATCAGAGAAGGAGTACTCACCCTCTCCCGGACCGGGATGATCCTGTACGCGAACAAGCAGTTTGCCGAAATGGTGAAGTTGCCCCCGAACAAGATACCCGGTACCTCCATTCTCGATCATATCTGCCCGGAATACCACGTCGTGGTAAAAACGGCGTTAAAAGGGATAGTGAAGAAAACATACCGGATCAATATCCGGATCCGGCAGGAGACGGGATTCCTCCCGGCCCTCATCTCCATGAACCCGCTCTCCTCCGACAAGGACACGAAAGTCAGCGTTGTCGTTGCCGACCGGAGAGAAGACGAAGAAAAAATCTGGCTGCAGGCAAGGATGCTTGACGCGGTCGGGGAGGCAGTCATCGCGACCGACACTGACCAGAGGATCATCTACTGGAACGCTGCTGCGACAAAGACCTACGGGTGGACGGCAAAGGAGGCGATAGGGCGTGCACTCGCGGGTGTAGCAGCACCCGAGATCCCGAAGGAGGAGACGGAGAGGATAGTGGCACAGCTTGCAAATGGAGATACCTGGAACGGGGAATATTTCGTACGTCACTATGACGGTCACGTATTTCCCATCTACGCCACCAATGCCCCGGTCTTCGATAACAGCAGGAAGCTCATCGCGGTTATCCGGACAAGCCACGATATCAGCGAACAGAAACAAAGGGATGCTGCATTGCGGGACAACGGGCAGAGCCTTCTCCGGGCTCATGTGTTGCTGGAGGCCGTAACAAAGGGAACAAGTGTGCTCATCGCGGCCCAGGACCAGGACTTCCGCTATATCTTCTTTAACCAGACGTATAAGGAAGAGATTAGGCGAATCACCGGCAAGGACCTCACCTTAGGGGCCAGTATGATTGAATTGTTTGCAGAGATTCCAGAAGAGCAGAAGAGGACCGTAAATGAATGGAGCAAGGTACTGCACGGAGAGAAAGTAAACGAGACGATAAAATTCGCTGATCCCGGTGGTGAGAACATCAGGATCTACAATGTACTCCACACTCCCCTCCGGGATAATAATGGCAGTATCGTGGCAGCCGGGGAAGTTGCATATGATGTAACGGAGCAGAAACAGGTTGAGGAGACCCTTCGTGAAACAAAGGAATATCTTGATAATCTGTTTAACCATGCCAATGCCCCCATTATCGTCTGGGATCCGCAATTCCGCATCACCCGGTTCAACCAGGCGTTTGAGCATCTGACAGGCAGGAAAGCAAAGGAAGTCATCGGACTGCCGGTGTATACGCTCTTACCGGGGAAATGCCAGGCTGAGTCAATGGATCTCATCATGAAAACCACTCTTGACGGGGAACAGTGGATAAGCACGGAAATACCCATTCTCCACAAGAAGGGAGATATCAGGACAGTACTCTGGAACTCTGCCTCAATTTTTGGATCTGACGGGAAAACAATTATATCGACGATTGCCCAGGGGCAGGACATCACCGACAGAAAAAGGATAGAGGCCGAGGACAGGTTGCGGGCTGTAGGGTATGCAAAAATAAACGAGACTCTCAATGAGGAGATCAGGCAGCGAAAGTCAGCCGATACAATGCTTAAAAAAACCCTGTCGCTCCTCCATGCATCTCTTGAATCGACCGCAGACGCGATCTATGTGGTCGACCTTGAGGGTAAGATCTCCAGTTATAACGGGAATTTTATGACCCTGTGGGATATCCCTCCGGCAGTGCTGGCATCGGGGCAAAATGAGACGGTGATACAGCATATCCTGCCGCAACTCACATACCCTGAAGAGTTTTCAGCCAGCCTCAAAGAGATCCGGTCCCGCACGGCATGTGAAAGATTTGACGTGATCGAATGTAAAAACGGGAAAATCATTGAACACTATTCAAAACCCCAGAAAATCGGGCATCGTGTGGTCGGCAGGGTCTGGAGTTTCCGGGACATTACCGATCGCAGGCATGCAGAGGAGAAACTTATAGCATCTCTCGCGGAAAAGGAAGTGCTGCTTCGAGAGATTCACCATCGGGTCAAGAATAATCTCCAGCTGATCTCCAGCCTGCTTGATATGACCCGGATGAACACCCATGATGAACCGGCCAACAGCATTCTGACCGATATGATGCTCAAAATCCAGACCATGGCGCAGATCCATGCAAGGCTGTGTCAGAGTAAACAGTTCGGAAAGATCAGTTTAATCACCCAGATACAGGACCAGGTAGCCTTATTTTCAGGTATTTATTCCCATAATGGACGCGAGATCAGCTGTGAGATTCATTCTAACGAAGTAGTTCTTCCGTTGGACCTAGCTGTCCCCTGCGGGCTTGCCATGAATGAGATCCTTTCGAACGCGTATAAACATGCCTTCAACGGGCAAAAAAACTGCACAATCCGTATTTCTGTATCACAGGAGAACGGCCACATACAAATCACAATCCGTGACAATGGGACGGGGATCCCCGCTTACATTGATTTTGATCGCACCGGCAGTCTTGGGATCTCACTTATCAGGACACTGGTGCAGCACCAGTTGAAGGGAACGGTTACGCATAAAATCCAGGATGGTACTGAAATCAGCATAAAGTTTCCTGCTTTGACAGAGGGGGGGAATAACGTATGGTGAAAATACTTGTTGTAGATGATGAAGCAATCATAATGATGCAGCTGGAAAAAAGGCTGACCGCGATGGGATATATCATTGCAGGTATGGCGTCTTCCGGTGAAGAGGCAGTCGCCAAGGCCCGGAATATACGGCCTGATCTTGTGCTGATGGATATCGTGATGCCGGGAAATATGAATGGCATTGAAGCAGCAGGGGTCATGAGGGGGGAACTGAATATTCCGGTTATTTTTATCACCGCGTACGCTGACGATGCCATTATTGAAGCAGCAAAAAGTGTCCGCCCCTATGGCTATATTGTCAAACCCTTCAATGAGCTGGGAATCAAGGCAGCCATTGAAATGGCAATGTTCCGAAGAGGAATAGAACATGAGGAGCAGAAATCGGGAAAATCTGCACCGGAAAAAATTGTGACGGGTGCAGACGGCGGCACGCTGGTACAAAATGATCTTTCCTATCATGACCTGCCGGAAATAAAGACCATACTTTTAACCGATATCTTCACGGACCTCGTTATCTTCCTCTACACGGATCAAATCATAAAAGAACCAATATTCAAATTTGCGCTGGAAGAGGGCCTTAAAAAGGGAGGACGCAACCTGTTTGCCTATTCCCATTCAACACTCCAGAAATATTTCCCAAAAGAGATCCTCAAAAAGGAGCTGTACACCTACCGGATAAAAAGAAATGAAGTTTCCGCCCTGCTGCCCGTCATTGATAAGTGCACTGAATCCCTGCTCTATCCGGGTTCAACCGATTCATTGCAAATCCTGCTGGACTTTTCTGAAAGCGATGAGTTCGATGATATCCTTGCCATAAAGGATCTGCTCCTTTCAAAAAAGGAGAGACATACCCCGGTATCCGGGATCATTGCCATGAATATCGGGAAAATTGATCATACCCTGATACAATCCCTGGCCCGGGGGATTCCCAAGATTATCGTGTCAACCGGGAAAGAAACGTCCCTTTCGTTTGCCCATCATTCATTTCCTGCCGAATCTATTTCGGTTGTTCCCCAGTCAACCATCGATGATGTCGTAAAAAAATCACTGGAACCGGTGGTCCTTTCTCTTCTGGATAAACCGATTTCAGGATATGATATCGTTCACGAGATTCACAGCCGGTACAATGTGCTTATTCCGCATGCAAGGATTTACACCATTCTCCATGATCTTCAGGAAAAAGGGGACCTTGAGATTATTACTTCAGGAAAATCCAAATTGTATAGTCTTACTGTAAACGGGAAGAAAAATATCGACCAGAAGCTCAATGACTTCCAGCAGGTCTTCCAGCATATTATATCGGACAAACGAGGATTAACTGCGGACAAGAAGGATAAAAAAATATGAGCGGGGTATGTATCAAAACTCCACTTACAAGAGAGATTACAACGCAAAAACGCTTGGACCGTGGGATTTTCCGATCCGGGGGGGGATAACAGGCACCCCGGAGAACGGTGTATGGTTGAGTACTACGCACTCCTTTTCTTGTAAAACTGCATGAGCACCGGGTTCGGAAGGCAGCTCCTTTTCAGTCTTTACACCTTCTTCATTTCTGCCGTAGTACGCATTTTATCTACGCTCACAGGTCCGGACACATGCTGATATGCGACACTCACAAAAATGGCCATACCGTGACGAGGGTTCCAACAAGGAAATACTTTTCCGGCTTATGGTTTTAAGAATTCCAGGACCGGTTCATGAAGCGTGCTCACATTTCCTGTCGTTATCAGCTGGACATGCGAGCCGGTCACGTTCGTGTATGCTTCCGTATAGAGTTCCTGGAAGGTAATGTCCGGGTTTTCCTGGATAAGGTCCACCGCTTCTAAGGTAAATTCATCCGAGATCCATTGCTTAATATCAATGTCGTAGGTCGCGGCAAACGAGGGCTCGGTACTGGAAGCTCCCGTAAGGTAGATGATACCCGGCGCCGTTAGGTTCGCGGCGATACTCTCGCCAAAACAGGTATCATCCATGAAAACGAGCTGCCGGTATTTCTGTTCCCGGCTCATCGTATCCGTTATACGGGTAATATTATCCGTAGTAAAGAGATTGCCGTTCCAGAAGTCGATAGTCCCCGGATCGCCGTGGCCGACAATATAGATAAACACATCGGTACTCGCGTTGCTGTCCAGTACCACCGGGGTTAAATCGGTTTTTGTACCGGTCAGGACATTATTGAGCGTGGCAGCAGTCACCTGCGAACCGGTATACGCCACATTGGCACCGAGCCGGATATTGGACCCCTCGGGAACATGGTGGACATTTCCCGGGATAGGATTTTCCGGGAGGGCGGGGATATCATCATACAACATGAGGATGATGTGGTCATCAGGGACCCCGTTATCACGGAGCAGGGTGTACAGGGTCAGCCCGTCTGCCTGGTGCCGGTAATTAATCCACCCGTTTGTGGGCGCAATAATGACTGCCTCAAAATCGGTCTTTGTGAGGAAAGGGATATTTTTCCCTGTAACCTGAGATACTGGCGACATCCCGTTGTCCGAAGGTGAGATTTGGGAAATTGACACACCGTTTGTGCTCGCGTTTGAGAGGAGAGGAAGATATTCCCCTGCCGCCGGGGGTACTGATGAGATCCCGCTGTTGGAGGGAGGGTTCGGGGGCGGTATTGTTGGCCGGCTCCGGGCAATCGACACACCGTTTGCGCTCGCGTTTGCCGAAAAGACGCCAACGGTCTGGAAATCCCCGTCCCTGATGACCCAGTGGGAATAATAGGTCACCAGCGGATCCACGCCAACATCCCTGTCAAAGATAAGCGGTCCGCTTGCTCCGCTGATCCCGGGTGTCTGCCCGCTTTCGATCAGAAGAAGATTCTCATGGATGGCCTGTGCATCCCAGCCCGGTGAAGTACCGTTGCCGGACACCACGTCGTGTATCGAAGCGGCAAGGGACTCAGTGGGGTTTGCCTCCTGCCGGGCCGAGGTATACGCGGCAAGCAGGAGGGCATCGTACGCTGGCGCTGCAAAACCCGTGGGAGCGTGGCCGAATTTCTCTTCATACGCAGCCGGGAAATTGGTGGATGGATCCGCGGTGGGAGCGGTCCCTTCAATCCCTTCAGCCTCAGACCCAAGCGAACTGATGAGCGCCGGGGAGACGGCCCCGTCGGTAAGAAAGAGCTTTGCCGGTTTACCTGACTTGTCGATCGCCCGTTTTATCGTTGCAGCGTCGGACGGATTGTCGCAGGCTGCAATAATATAATCGGGATCTGACTTCAGGGCGTCTGCAACATCCGCGTCAAGCGAGCTGCTGTTCTGGTCAAACTGCTGTATCGAGACAAGATCGAGGCCATTCTCTATGGTAAAGAACCCCATCCAGTTATAGAAAGTCTCCCCGTACGCGGAGTTTTCAGCAAGAAGGGCAACGCGGTGAGCCCCTTGTTTATTCAGGATGTTCACGATCACTTGTACCTGTGCCGCATCGCTCTGCGTAGTCCGCCAGAAGTATCCCTGATTTCCAAATGCAAGAGTGATGCTGCCGGCGGTGGCCATCGGACTGATAAGGAGTTTTTTCTTTTTGATAAATTCCGGGGCAAGCGTGAAGACATCGTCGCTGTTCCGGGGCCCGATGACAATCTGTACAGAATCGTCATTAAGGAGTTCTTCGGCCATCTGCGTGGTGTTACCCGTGCCGGTGTCCATGTATACAAGCTCGACCTGCCTCCCTCCGATGCCACCCTGCTGGTTAATGGTATCTTTTGCCCATTCGAGCGGTTCTTTGATATCTACCCCACCGGTGATGGGGAGGAGGACACCGATCCGGACGGGAGTACGTGCATGCAGGATCGTATACCCGGCCACAGCTCCGGCTGCGATAATGAGGATGACAACAGCAATAAGCAGGAACTTTGGCCAGCGTTTTTTTTGTTCGATTCGTATCACCGCGTTTCAGGTTCCAGAGTGCCGGACTTCCAACACACGTGTTTTTGGTCCCCAACTCAAGCGTATGTCTCTTTAGGGGAGATGATAACACTGACGGGATTTGGCAAATCTTGGTTTGATGGTTACAAGAACCGGGCTTGATCCGGAAAAGAGGAGGGAGATTGTAGCAATCCACCGGTGATACGTTGGCATCACCATTTCGGTTAATTGTGTTTTGATTAAACATCCTAGTTAAGGTCTGCTCGATCTCGCTTATTGTTTCAGGCCAATGGGATTTACGTTCACATTGGGGCGGGACTCCGTATTGGCGATCCGGATAACCGCAGTCTCTTTGTATAAGGTGGAGGTTTGCTTGGCGGAATTTACACAAGTGGTTCCGGTTGCGGATTATAAACCGTCGGGAGTCGGGACGGTTTCTCTCCGATCTGTGTAAGTGAGGTGTTGGCCTCAGCACGGAATTTCCCTGATATCCGGGCCATCAGCATGATTACTTTCACCCATAGGGATACGGATTTATAAGGCCGGGCATCAGGTGTGGACTACTATAACTGCGGTAATTTTGGCGAGAATGCCCGGCAGACGAACGCTCAATGGACGGCTTTAGGCATCGTATCCGGTTATTTTACTAAAGTGCAGGGATATCCGCATACAGCAGGAGGTGCATGATGGACGTAAAGAATACCAAAGATGCAGAGGAAGAACTCAGGGAAGACGTGATGAAACTGGGCAAAGACGCCCGGGGTTTCGAAGAAGAATTCGTTGAGTTCCTGAAAAAAAACCAGGTTATCGGTCTTGCTGTCGCTTTTATCATCGGGACCGCAGCAACGGCTCTGGTCACATCGCTTGTAAAGGACATCGTCATGCCGGTAATTGGCGTCATTCTCCCTGGCGAGAACTGGCAGACTGCAATTCTCCCGATCGGACCCATCAATTTCATGGCAGGTGACTTTGTCGGTGCCATGATCAATTTCATTATCATTGCCCTGGTGGTGTTCACGCTCGTGAAATATATCATGAAGGCAGACATGTCAAAAAAAGTCTGATCTTCCCTTTTTAAAAACAGGGGCAGATCCTGTTTTCACTCCCGGGCTTGTACTCATCACAGCGAATAAAGAGCGCCCGGCCCTCTGTGCTCTCGGGGGAAAACCATTCGGGAACAATACGGGATCCAATAATTTCAACCCTCACTTTCATGATCACAGGAAAAAAGGGACGCACAATCCGTATCGCCATATTCAGGCATTACTTCAGGGGATCGTTCCCGTGGATGGGAGAGATCGCTTGCGATCATTTCGGCAGATAGTTTGCATTTGGACGATCGGGCCAACGTTATCCTTATGCGTATGACTTATGAGGTTGTCTGATTTTTCGAGAACGAAAATCTGATAACACCATTGAACGTTTAAAAAGCAGTCCGGGCCACATTTCCAGGGGTTCCTTCTGGGGACAGGACAGGGAATCTCCGTTTGCAAACCCGTGCCCGGTGATCTCGTTCACAGCCGATCTCAAGGCAACAAAATCCCCTCTTTCCTAAAAAACAACGCGGGTATATCGTGTCAAATTTTGTTCCAAAATCTGCATTCTGGCACAGATCCTATCACCCGGGCCCGCTACTAGGCTGATTATCAAGGAGGTTAAAATGTCAAGTTTGAAAAAAAGTGGAGAAACTCGTTTCTCCCTTGTATTCAGTATTGCGTTGCTCGTCCTGATGACAGCCGTGATAATCCCCGGCGTGATGGGATCTTCAGCAAATGTGAATCTCGGAACGGCCGGTAATTATGTGATTCTATCAGAATCCGGAATCTCAACCACAGGAACTACGTCAATCGTTGGAGATGTTGGCGTAAGTCCAATCAATGCGACGGCCATAACGGGCTTTGGCCTTGTCATGGATCCCTCAAACCAGTTTTCAACATCGTCCCTAGTTAATGGAAAGGTATATGCAGCGGACTATGCTGGTGCTACACCGGCTACCCTGAATGCTGCTATAAGTGACATGGAGGCAGCGTATACGGATGCGCTTACCTGGTCACCCGGGGTTACCGAACTTGGCGCCGGAAATATCGGCGGGATGACGCTCACTCCCGGTGTCTACAAATGGAGTACTGTCGTGACTGTCCCCACGGATGTCACCCTCGCGGGTGGCCCCAATGATGTCTGGATCTTCCAGATAGCACAGGGGCTGGACATCAGCTCTGGCAAGCACATTATCCTTAGTGGCGGAGCACAGGCTAAAAACATCTACTGGATTGTAGGCAGCCAGGCGACACTCGGTACAGGATCGGTATTCAACGGGAATATCCTGAGTAAAACAGCGACTGTTATAAACTCCGGTGCAACCTTAAATGGCAGGGCACTGGCACAGACCGCGGTCACCCTGGATGCAAACACGGTGACCAGCCCGGCATCGGGCATGGCATCACCCCCCAGCAACAGCGGCTCAACAACAGCCGTAAATCTTGGAACGGCCGGCAACTTCGTTATCCTGACAAAAACAGGAATTTCAACTACCGGAACCACTTCAATTGTCGGGAACGTTGGAGTGAGCCCGGCTGCAGCGACATACATAACCGGGTTTGGCCTCGTCGCGGATCCCTCCAACCAGTTTTCGACATCGTCCCTGGTTGTCGGAAAGGTATATGCAGCCGACTATGCGCCGCCAACTCCGGCTACCATGACTACCGCGGTAAGCGACATGCAGGCAGCATACACTGATGCAGCCGGCCGTGCTCCCGGTGTAACAGAACTGGGCGCTGGAAATATCGGCGGGATGACGCTCGCCCCCGGGGTCTACAAATGGAGTACCGGCGTGACTATCCCCACCGATGTTACCCTCGCGGGAAACTCAAATGACGTATGGATCTTCGAGATTGCACAAAATCTTGATGTCAGTTCAGGTCAGCACGTGATCCTCAGTGGCGGTGCACAGGCAAAGAACGTCTACTGGGTGGTCGCCGGCCAGACAACACTTGGAACAGGATCGGCATTCAATGGCAATATCCTGGACCAGACGGCAATCATCCTGAACACCGGTGCAACATTAAATGGCAGGGCACTGGCGCAGACCGCGGTTACCCTGGACGCAAACACAGTGACCAGCCCGGCATCGGGCATGGCATCACCCCCCAGCAACAGCGGCTCTGCAACAGCAGTGAACCTTGGAACAGCAGGCAGTTTTGTTATCCTGACAAAATCAGGAATCTCAACCACCGGAACTACGACAATTATCGGGAACGTTGGGGTGAGCCCGGCTGCAGCAACATACATAACCGGGTTTGGTCTCGTGGCGGATCCCTCCAACCAGTTTTCGACATCGTCCCTGGTTGTCGGAAAAGTATATGCAGCTGATTATGTGCCGCCAACTCCGGCTACCATGACTACCGCGGTAAGCGACATGCAGGCAGCATACACTGATGCAGCCGGCCGTGCTCCCGGTGTAACAGAACTGGGCGCTGGAAATATCGGCGGGATGACGCTCGCCCCCGGGGTCTACAAATGGAGTACCGGCGTGACTATCCCCACCGATGTTACCCTCGCGGGAAACTCAAATGACGTATGGATCTTCGAGATTGCACAAAATCTTGATGTCAGTTCAGGTCAGCACGTGATCCTCAGTGGCGGTGCACAGGCAAAGAACGTCTACTGGGTGGTCGCCGGCCAGACAACACTTGGAACAGGATCGGCATTCAATGGCAATATCCTGGACCAGACGGCAATCATCCTGAACACCGGTGCAACATTAAATGGCAGGGCACTGGCGCAGACCGCGGTTACCCTGAATGCAAACATAGTGAGTGACCCCTTAGCAACGGTGGCTCCCACAAACGGCGGCTCTGCAACAGCAGTGAATCTTGGAACGGCCGGCAACTTCGTCATCCTGACAAAATCAGGAGTCTCAACCACCGGAACCACATCAATTGTCGGAAATATTGGTGTGAGTCCAATCGCTGCAACCGGAATGACGGGATTTGGTCTCGTCATGGATCCTTCGAACCAGTTTTCGACATCGTCTCTGGTTAACGGGAAGGTATATGCAGCCGATTATGTGTCTCCAACTCCCGCTACTATGACGACTGCGGTAAGCGACATGCAGGCGGCATACACTGATGCAGCCGGCCGTACTCCCGATGTAACAGAACTGGCTGCCGGAAATATCGGCGGGCTGACCCTCGCCCCCGGAGTCTACAAATGGAGCACCAGCGTGACCATCCCCACCGATGTCACCCTCTCAGGCAGCCAGAATAGCATCTGGATCTTCGAGATTGCACAAAATCTTGATGTCAGCTCTGGTCAGCATATTGTACTTAGTGGAGGTGCACAGGCACAGAACGTCTACTGGGTGGTTGCCGGTCAGACAACTCTTGGAACAGGATCGGTATTCAACGGCAATATCCTGGATCAGACTGCAATAGTACTGAACACCGGTGCAACCTTAAACGGCAGAGCACTGGCACAGACTGCAGTTACCCTGGACGCAAACACAGTGACCAGCCCGGCATCGGGCATGGCATCACCCCCCAGCAACAGCGTCTCAACAACTGCGGTGAACCTTGGAACGGCGGGTAACTTCATTATCCTGACAAAATCAGGGATCTCAACCACAGGAACCACGTCAATTGTAGGGAATGTCGGTGTGAGCCCGGCTGCAGCAACATACATAACCGGGTTTGGACTTGTCATGGATCCTTCGAACCAGTTTTCAACATCGTCTCTGGTTAACGGGAAGGTATATGCAGCCGACTATGTGCCGCCAACTCCGGCCACCATGACGAGCGCGGTAAGCGACATGGAAGCCGCATACACTGACGCAGCCGGCCGCGCTCCCGATGTAACAGAACTGGGCGCAGGAAATATCGGCGGGATGACCATAACCCCCGGAGTCTACAAATGGAGCACCAGCGTGACCATCCCTACAGATGTCACCCTCTCAGGCAGCCCGAATGGCATCTGGATCTTCGAGATTGCACAAAATCTCGATATCAGCTCTGGTCAGCACGTTGTCCTTAGTGGCGGTGCACAGGCACAGAACGTCTACTGGGTAGTTGGCGGCCAGACAACACTTGGGACAGGATCGACATTCAACGGAAACATCCTGGATCAGACTGCAATTGTGGGAAAGACCGGCGCAGTATTACACGGTCGAGCACTGGCACAGACTGCAGTTACCCTGGACGCAAACACGGTGAATTGATCCAACGCGATGATAAATGGGTATTACAACTGTCCGTAAACTTAAATGATCTCAAAGGAAGAGTACCTGAAGACCGGGGAAGGGAGTCTGTCAAACCACGATGAATAAAAAAAAAGGTGGTGCCAGATCATCCCCCGCAGACAGATTTAATCCCACTTATTTTTCAAGCGTTAATTTCTACACCTTATGAAAAACCGGCTCTGCCGGAGTCTTCACAGGGCATTTAATACCCTCCTGTTTGTGAAAAAATGATCACGAGAAAAATGATCTGTTTTCGGGATTTTTTTGCAGATCAGAAAGATCCTGGATGCAGGCGGATCCACATCTGCCGCGAATTCAGCAAAAACGCTTTTTCGAAAGAATCGTTGAACTATCCCCCGAAAAAACCACTCTGATACTGACTTTTCTCCGGGAGATCCTGTTCTCCGGATTATATTACAAAAATTGGAAAGTATCAAGTCACTTTATTTCACCCTCTTCTGATAGTGCTGAAACGAACAGATAGCGTTCACCGGATGCAATTACAGTATTTATCTGTACCATTTCAATCCCGCATCCGGGTGTAAGCAGCGTATAAAGAAAATGACGGGTATTTGGGAGACTAAAAACTATGGTAAAACAAAAAAGCAAATTGATTGATATCTTCACGAATAACGAACAGGAGATCCTTGAGGACTGGATGCGTGAACAGATTGCTTCGATCACGTACCGAAAAGACCTTCTCACTGAAGCCGAACTCCGCACGCAGTCCGCAGAACTTATGGGTCTGATGATCGCCGCAAGCCGCAGCGGGAATGTCACAGATATGACCACGCCAGAATGGAAACCAGTGCTTGATTTTCTTGCGGCCACCTCAAAGACCCGGGCGGCGCAGGGTTTTACCACCCAGGAGACGGCGACCTTTATCTTCTCCTTAAAACAGCCGGTCTTTGCACGCATGAAGTCAGAACTAGGGACCAATGCATCGGCACTGGCAGAAGAGATCTGGATTGCAACGGTCCTTTTGGACAAACTGGGACTTTTTACTGCCGAAACCTACCAGAAGAGCAGGGAGGATATCATCCGGCGGCAGCAACGAGAACTCCTGGAACTCTCGACACCGGTCATTAAAATCTGGGAAGGAATTCTTGTCCTTCCTCTGATCGGCACGCTGGACGATTCGCGGACGCAGGTCGTAATGGAGAACCTGCTCCAGAATATCGTGGATACGAACAGCTCTATTGCCATCATCGACATTACCGGTGTCCCGGAGGTTGACACACTTGTTGCCCAGAACCTGATAAAGACTGTCTCTGCGGCACGGCTCATGGGTGCACACTGCATCATCTCCGGGATCCGCCCGCAGATCGCCCAGACGATGGTACATCTCGGCGTGGCATTTGGCGATGTGGTCACAAAGTCGTCCCTTGCCGATGCCCTGAAATATGCATTCCAGCAGGCCGGGATAACCGTTACCTGAGGGTTGTTAAAATGCGGGTGAGATCATGGACAAGATACCCATTCTGAAAATAGGCGATATTTTACTGGTCACGATTCAGGTTGACATGCATGACCGGCTCGCTGTCAGTCTCCAGGATGACCTCACAGCCCGGATCGTCAAAGACCACGCCAAGGGCGTCCTCATCGACATCTCGTCCCTCGACATTGTCGACTCATTCATAGGAAGGATGCTGGGATACATAGCAGCGATGAGCCAAGCTTTAGGGGCCCAAACCGTTGTTGTGGGTATGCGCCCGGCGGTCGCGATCACGATCGTGGAACTCGGACTCCCTATGGAAAATATCCAGACAGCTTTAAATGTCGAAAAGGGTGTCGAGAATCTCAAGCGTGCCATGGAAAATTCAGAGAAAGGTATCCATCATGAGTCTTTGGGAACCAGAAACCCTTGAACTCAAGACAGGTGAGGACATCATCAGGGCCCGACAGAGAGTCCGCACCTGTATGATTGATCAGGGGTTCAGCCTTATTGACCAGACCAAGATGGTGACTGCAGCAAGCGAACTGGCACGGAACACCGTTGACTATGGGAAAGGGGGTACGATGCATATTGAACCCCTTGCCGATGCCGGACGAATCGGCATCAGGCTGGTCTTTCTCGACCATGGCCCGGGCATTAAGGATATAGAACGGGCATTGCAGGACGGATTTACCACGGGTTTCGGGCTCGGGCTCGGGCTTAGCGGTTCAAAACGGCTGGTCAACGAGTTTAAGATCTGGTCAGAACCGGACAAGGGCACACAGGTAACGGTGACGCGATGGCGATGAACGGGATGAAGTGCATCCATATTGGGGAGATGAGCGGTATTGTCGAAGCCCGGCAGACAGCGATGAATTTCTGCAAGACAAAGGGATTCAGTGAGGTCCTTTCCGGTAACGTTTCCCTCATCGTGACGGAACTCGCTACAAACCTCGTCAAACATGCCGGTTCGGGAGAACTTCTTATTCGCTCCTGTACCGAAGGAGATGTTTCCGGAATCGAGTGCCTCGCGCTTGACCGGGGCATGGGGATCACAGATATCGGCGGAAGCCTGCGGGGCAAATATCCTGCCACTGCTGGTAAGGAGACCGGCCTTATGGCAGTCCGCCGTCTCTCTTCCCTGTTTGATCTCTATTCCATCCCGGAGAAGGGGACGGCCGTCCTCTCCCGGATCGAAACCAGATCTCCTGAACCAGTGTCCGATCCACCGCACCCCCTGTGCTCAACCCGACCCGAGGTCGGCGTTGTTTGTCTTCCACTCGTGCCGGATGAACCCTGCGGCGACGGATGGGAGGTGATCCGGTCGGAGAACAGAACGGTAATCCTTGTTATCGACGGACTGGGTCATGGACCGGAAGCCTCGAAAGTTCAGGTCGAAGCCATCAGGGTCTTCCGGAAGAACCCGGCGGGTGAACCGGTGGAAATACTCAGGAATCTCCACGCTGCACTCAGGAACACCCGAGGGGGTGTCGCGGCGATTGCCGCTATCGATGAGGAGCGAGGCAGGGTCACGTATACAGGCGCCGGCAATATTTCCGGCCGGATCATCACCGGTCATGTTACCAATAAAATGGTTTCTCTGAGCGGAACTGTAGGTGACCAGATCAGGCAATTCAGTGAGTTCTCGTATCCCTGGGTAACGGAGGCTCTCCTGATTATGTACTCCGATGGGCTCACCATGCAGTGGGATCTTGAGGATTACCCGGGACTCGAGCGAAAGCACCCGGCACTCATTGCCGGTGTTCTGTACCGGGATCATACGCGGGGAACGGATGATGTGACGGTCCTTGCCGTAAAACTCGTCGGGGAGACTTCATGAGCACCTTGATCAGCCACAGGGAAGTGCGGAATGAACAGGACGTGGTCTCTGCCCGGTTCCAGGCACGCATTATCGCAGAACAACTCGGGTTTTCCAAGAGCGATCAGACCCGAATCAGCACAGCTGTGTCCGAGATTTCAAGAAACATGTTTCAGTATGCCAACGGGGGTGAAATTGAGTTCTGCATCGATAATGGCAAGGTCCCCACGGTCTTTTCTATCACGGCCCGGGATCATGGCAGGGGTATTTCCCGGCTTGAGGAGATCCTCAATGGCCGGTTTACCCCGGGACAAGGGAAAAGGCTGGGCATCATTGTTTCAAAACGTTTAATGGACCAGTTTTTCATCGACACTCGTAACGATGGTACCACGGTTTTTCTGGGTAAGAATCTTCCACTTACCGCCCCTCCGGTCACTCCGGATCTCATCTTGTGGATCACTGACATGCTGGCAAAGAATCTCACCCTCAACGGATTCGATGAGATCCAGATCCGGAATCAGGATATTACTGATATTCTGGAAGAACTGCACCTGCGGCAGGAAGATCTGGCCCAGGTCAACAGGGAGCTCGAAGAAACCAACCGGGGCGTCGTAGCATTGTACGTGGAACTGGATGACAAGGCCGCTGCATTAAAAACATTACGTGACGAGCTTGAGATCCGCGTACAAGAACGGACGAATGATCTTAGTAAGGCCAATGATAACTTGGTAACTACCCAGAAAGAACTGCACGCACAGTTTGAAGAACTTGCAGACCGGGACAGGGAGTTGTCGGTGAGCGAGGAGCGGTTCCGTATCAGTGCCCAGAGCATCAGCGACGTGATCTGGGACCGGTCCATTCCCGATGGCAGGATGGAATGGTATGGTCGGATCGATGAGCTGCTCGGGTATGCCCCTCTTGAGTTTCCCCGGACTTTCGATTCGTGGAAGAAGAGTATCTATCCTGATGACCGGGACAGGGTCATGGCACTCTTAGATCGCCATGTAAAGACCCGGGCTCCTTATGCAACGGAGTACCGGGTTGTACAAAAAGACGGGAAGATCCGGTATTGGACTGACCGGGGAATTGCCATGCTGGACAGTCAGGGCAATGCGTACAGGATGGTGGGTTCCTGCACTGATATCACGGATCGCAGGCTTGCAGACGAGGAGCGGGCCCGTCTCGCCGCCATTGTGGAGTACTCTGAAGATGCAATCATTAGCAAAACACTTGACGGGATCGTCACATCTTGGAACGCCGGAGCCGAGCGGATCTACGGGTATTCTGTACAGGAGATGGTTGGCAAGGAAATTTCGCTGCTGGAGTCGCCGGATCACCCAAACGACACCGTATTGATTCTTGAACGGATCAGGAACGGTGAACCGGTCATCCGCTACGAAACCCGGCGCAGGAGGAAAGACGGCGAGCTGATCGATATCACCCTTACTGCATCTCAGATCAGGGATGCACAAAATCGTCTGATCGGTGTGTCCACCATTGCCCATGATATCACCCAGCGCAAACGGGCAGAAGATGCAATGCATGCTTCCGAGATGCGGTACCGGCGGCTTTTTGAAGCGGCGCAGGATGGCATCCTCATCCTTGATGCAGAGTCCGGCCAGATCGTCGAGGTAAATCCCTTTTTAATCAACATGCTGGGTTTCTCGCGCGAACAGTTCTTGGGTAAGAAAATCTGGGAGATCGGGACGTTCAAGGATATCGTTGCCAACAAAGACAATTTCGGAGAACTGCAGCGGAAAGAATATATCCGGTATGAGGATATGCCCCTTGAAACCTCCGATGGGCAAAGGATCGCCGTGGAGTTTGTCAGTAACGTCTACGAGGTGAACAACAAGAAGGTCATCCAGTGCAATATCAGGGATAATACCGACCGCAAGCTCGCAGAAGAAGCAAAAATTGCTTCCGAGATGCGGTACCGGCGGCTTTTTGAGGCGGCGCAGGATGGCATCCTCATCCTCGATGCAGAGTCCGGCCAGATCGTTGAGGTAAATCCCTTTTTAATCAACATGCTAGGTTTCTCGCGCGAACAGTTCCTGGGTAAGAAAATCTGGGAGATCGGGACGTTCAAGGATATCGTTGCAAACAAAGACAATTTCGGAGAACTGCAGCGGAAAGAATATATCCGGTATGAGGATATGCCCCTTGAAACTGCCGACGGGCGGCATATAGCAGTGGAGTTTATCAGTAACGTCTATGAGGTGAACAACAAGAAGGTCATCCAGTGCAATATCCGGGATAGTACCGACCGCAAGCTCGCAGAAGAAGCAAAAATTGCTTCCGAGGTCCGGTACCGACGTCTTTTTGAGACTGCACAGGATGGCATTCTCATCCTCGATGCAGAGTCCGGCCAGATCGTTGAGGTAAATCCCTTTTTAATCAACATGCTGGGTTTCTCGCGCGAACAGTTCCTGGGTAAGAAAATCTGGGAGATCGGGACGTTCAAGGATATCGTTGCCAACAAAGACAATTTCGAAGAACTGCAGCGGAAAGAATATATCAGTTACGAAGACATGCCCCTCGAAACTGCCGATGGGCAAAGAATTGCCGTGGAGTTCATCAGTAACGTCTACGAGGTGAACAACAAGAAGGTCATCCAGTGCAATATCCGGGATATTACCAAGCGCAAGCTCGCAGAAGAGGCACTGCGCCAAAAAAATGAGGAAATTGACGGGTACTTTACCAATACCCTCGATCTGCTCTGCATCGCAGACGCGGACGGGCATTTCCGACGCCCGAATAAGGAGTGGGAAACGGCTCTCGGGTACAGTCCTGCCGAGCTGGAGGGGAAACGGCTCTTTGATTTTGTCCACCCTGACGATATGGAGGTGTTTCTTGGTGCAATGTCCGAACTGAGTGCAGGTAAAAAAGTCCTCCAATTCACGAACCGGTATCGCCACAGGAACCAGACGTACCGCTGGATAGAATGGCGGTTGTTCTCTGCAGGAAACCTCATCTATGCATCGGCACGAGATGTTACGGAAAGGAAGAAGATGACCGATCTGGTCGAAGCGTCGCTAGCCGAGAAAGAGACCCTGCTTCGGGAGATCCACCACCGGGTCAAGAACAACCTCCAGATCATTTCGAGCCTCCTTAACCTGCAGATCCGTAAGATAGACGATCCCAAAACCATTGAAGTCTTAAAAGACTGCCAGTCCCGGGTGCTCTCTATGGCACTTGTCCACGAACACCTCTACAAGGGCAAAGATTTCTCGCGTATCGACCTGAAAAATTATATCCATTCACTGGGAATGCAGCTCTCGCAGTCGTACGGAAACGCAAACGAAATTGTCCGGTTCGACCTGAATCTCCCTGATATTTACGTAGATATCAATACCGCAATTCCCCTGGGCCTCATCATAAACGAACTGATCACGAACAGTTTAAAGTATGCATTTAAAGGCAGGAAAGACGGGAAACTCTCTATCACGGCTACTGAGAATGATCGCGCCCTTACGCTTATTGTTGCAGATAATGGTGTCGGAATGCCTGAAGGCATCACGCTGGAGAACCAGACGTCACTGGGACTCCGGCTTGTCAAAACACTCACCGGCCAGATCCACGGTACGGTTGTGATCGATCGGACCGGGGGTACAAAGTTTGTGTTTGTAATTCCCAAACCCGCAGAAATCCAAAGAACTGGACCGCCGGTAAACACGCTCACCCGCCAGATCCACAGCACCGAGACAATTGACCATCCGGATGAGGCGAAGTTTGTCCTCACGGTCCCCAAACCGGCAGAAACCACGGGCAGGATGTGACCATGACAATGATCCGGTACTTCCGGAAAACGATCCGGGATTTGATGGACATAAGAGAACGGACCGAGATCTGTCCCGGAGCAGGTTCCTTCCACCGGTGTTGCCCAGATGGTCCTTACTGCAGTAAAGACCGAGGTACGGCGGGATATGAGATCCGCGGGAGGGAAACGAACACTGGTATTCTGTGCCAGGGGAGTAAAAATCCAATAAACAGGAGGGAGTGAACTATGACAGAAAAAATCAGGATCCTCATTGTTGAGGACGAATCATTGGTTGCAGAAGATTTAAAGGAGATGCTGATGGGATTCGGATACGAGGTACCCGGCATCGCAGAGACCGGGGAGAATGCGATTGCCCTTGCAGATGAACACCGCCCCGACCTTGTCCTCATGGATATCAACCTTGCCAGTGCGATGGATGGGATAACAGCCGGCGGGGAGATCCGCTCGCGATGGGGTATCCCCCTCATCTATGTCACAGCTTTTGCCACGCAGGCAATTATTGACCGGGCGAAAAAAACCAACCCCTCCGGCTACATCTTAAAACCGTTTAATGAGCGACAGATCCAGACTGCCATCGAGATCGCGCTTTACAATTCTGTACTGGAGAAGCAGTTGAAGGATCACGATGCAACGATCAACACCCTCATCAACGCAACCTCAAATCCGCTCATTCTCATTGACCGTCAGGGTCTCATCAGGGCAGTAAACAATGAAGTTGCAAAAACGGCAGGAAAAACCCCCGGACAACTCACCGGAACCCCGTTTATGGATCTTGTGCCCGGAGGCTACATCACCACGCGCCTCAGGGAGGCGGTCCAGCAGGCCGCATCCGGAAAGGAGAGCCGATTTGAAGAAGAACAGAAGGGAACCGTATATGATAATGCGATTATTCCTGTCCGGGATTCCCGTGGCGCTGTGCAGTCC
>Ga0326728_10006980_pt1 | contig 29770 bp, 21 predicted proteins | sample MB3enrmetagenome_FD_207602 | JGI IMG/M metagenome (GOLD analysis project Ga0326728, IMG submission 207602) | Lab enriched peat soil microbial communities from McLean, Ithaca, NY, United States - MB31MN | ecosystem: Environmental > Terrestrial > Soil > Wetlands > Peat | place: USA: New York... | reverse complement strand
AATTGCTCGGCGGTCACCAGACGTCCCTGCGTGCGGACGATGTAAGTCATCTGCGTTCCCGGCGGCGCGGGATTACCCGCCAGTTGGCCCGCGGGGTTCACGGTGTTTTGCTGATTCAGCGCGCTCACCAGGTCGGAAATCGTCAGCCCGAGCCTGGCCAGAAGCTGGGGTTTGATCCAGATCCGCATGGAGTAATCCGTGGCGCCAAACAGGATGACCTGGCCCGCGCCGGGCACCCGCAGAATGGGGTCCACGACGTTGATGTTGGCGTAGTTCGCCAGAAAAAGAGAGTCGTGCGTGCGCCGCGGTGAGTAAAGCGCGTACGCCAGCAGGGGCAGCCCGGTCGACTTCCGGATGCTGGTGCCAAACTGGTTGACGTCGGGCGGCAGATTGGGCGCCGCCTGTGCCACGCGGTTCTGCACGTTGACCTCATCCGTGTTGACGTCGGTATCGACATCAAACGTGACGGTCAACGCCATGCTATTGTCATTGCCGTTGGTGGATTGCATGTAGAGCATGTTGTCCACCCCGTTCATCTGCTGCTCGATGGGGGTGGCCACGGACTGCTCAACGGTTTGGGCGTCGGCGCCGGGATAGATGGCGGAGACGATGATCTGGGGCGGAACGATGTCCGGAAATTGCGCCTCGGGCAACGACCGCATGGACACCAGGCCCGCGAGCATGGTGATGATGGCGATGACGATGGCGACGATGGGCCGCCGAACGAAAAACTCAGCCATGGGTTACCGCTCCCCCGGGGCCGCGGCAACCGGCATGGGGTTCACGGTAGCGCCCGGGCGGGCAAATTGCATGCCTCCCACCACCACCCGGTCCCCCGCCTCCACGCCTTGGTTGACAAGCCATTGGGCGCCCACTTGCGGGCCAATCTGCACATTCTGAATTTTTGCCTTGTTGTCTCCGCCCACCACCGCCACCTGGAAGGTGCCTTGCAGTTCCGTCACCGCGGCCTGGGGCACCAGCAGCGCGTCGTGGCGTTCCTCCGTCACGGCCCGCACTCTGCCGTATTCACCCGGCCGCAGGATATTGCCGGGGTTCGGAAAAGCCGCCGCCACGCGAATCGTGCCGGTGCTGGGATCCAGTTGGCGGTCCGTCCACAACACCTCACCCGGGTGCGGGTAGATGTTGCCGTTGGCCAGCACCAGCGTCAGCGGAACCCCCCTGAGCGGGGTGCTCTGCGTGCTTGCCGCATGGGTTCCAATTTTCTGGGCGCGGAGGTAATCCTGTTCCGACATGGGAAAGTAAACCTTGATGGGGTCGACCTGCGACACGGAAGTCAAAATGGAATTGGTGGCCACCAGATCGCCGATCTGGGCTTGCGCGATGCCGGCGACGCCATCCACCAGCGAGGTGATTTTGGTGAAGGACAGATTCAACTGGGCCTGTTCCACCGCCGCCTGTGCTGCCGTCACCGCGGCCCGTGCCGCCACCACGGCGGCTTCGGCCCCCGCTTTGGCTTGCAGGTCATTGTCCAATTGACTCTGCGCAATCGCTTTGGCTTGGGCCAGAGGCGTGTCGCGCGCAACATCCTGGGAGGTCTTGGCAAGTTGCGCTTGCGCTTGCATGACTTGTGCCTTGGTTTGCGCCAGTTGTCCCTCGGTCTGGTCAAGCACCGCCTGGAAGGGGCGGGGATCAATCTCAAACAACACCTCGCCTTTGCGAACCACCGATCCTTCGCGGTAGTTCTGGCGGATCAGGTAGCCGGAGACTTGGGGCTTAATCTGGGCGTTAATATAGCCGTCCATGGTGGCAATCCACTCGCTGGTCAGGGACACATCACGGCGCTCCACCAACGCCACCTGTACCGTGGGGGGCGGGGTGTTCGCCTGCGCGTTCACCTGGGAGTTACCACCACAACCGCTCGCGGCCAGCGCCAGAGTTCCTAAGAGTAAAAGCGGCCCGGAACGAAGCCGGTGACTTCGCGACATCTTATCCTCCAATTAATTGCGACCGTATTAGCCCTGGTCTGACGCCGGCTCTGCCGCGGTTACCGCGGTTCGCAGGCTCAGGAACGAACTCAACTTATCGTGCTAATGGATTCACGAACGATTTCCAGTCCCACTGTTCTGATGATCGATGCGGCATTCCAGATACCGCTGGAGCAGAAATTTAAATTCCTGAACGTAAGGCCGCCGCTCCTGTGGTGATAAATCGCGATATAGAAAATTCATCGCCTTGATCATCTGGAGCGTCATGGTGGCAAGGCGCAGCGCTTTTTCCGGCGACATGCGCGGCCGCCGCGAGAGCAGAAACGTCGCCACGAGTTGCTGGAACCTCTCGCGCACGGCCGGCGGCGCATGGGTGCTGGCCGGCGCGTCCAGCAGAGCCAGGAACGCGGGATGCTGCGCTACGAACGCGGCGGTGGAGTCCACCAGCCGGGTCACCAGTTCTTGCAGCGAGCCATGCCGGGCTTCACTGGCCAAGGGCGTCCACAGCAATTCAAATTCCTTGCAATAGCGCCGGCGCAAAGCCTGTACCACCGCCACCTTGTTCGGAAAAAACTGGTACAACGATCCAATGGAAGCGCCCGCCCGGGTGGCAATTGAGCACATGGTTGCCGCCTCGTAACCTGCGTCGCTGATTTCCGCGGCGGCGGCGTCCAACAAGGCGTCCACGCGACGACGGCCGCGAGGCTGCCGCGGGACACGGCGCAATTCTGTGAGGGTGGGCATCCGTCATCAGAATAACATGAGTCGGCCCTCACTTTCAATGGAACATGAGGCTTGGCTCATATTTGAAGGTTGCGTGGACAGCCCTACATGACACCAACCTGTCCGCTAGCTTCAATCCGGCGGGGCATTCGCTGTGGTACCCAGGAACTTCGCCGCAGTGAGCCCCAAGGGAAAGTACTCTCTAATCCGTAAGCAGTTCATCCGGATTTGCCGGGGAGGCAGTAAGAGTTTGACTCCTACTGGAGTAGCGGCCGGCGGGCGGGTCAAAAGACCCCTCAACCTCACAACAAGCAGAACCTGGGGCTCCCTTCCCGCGCCCGCAGGCGAAAGCGCCCCACGCCATCCACCCTCTCCCCTGGAAGAGCGGAATGTGGGTCCTTAGCGCGGTGCTGGGCGCCACCCTGCCCATGGTTTCTTACACCAAGGGCGTGTACGCCGAGCAGGAAACCGCACGCGTTTCGGCGGCGTTTGACGAGCTCTTTTACTCCCTGGCGGATAAGCGCCGACTGCTGCCGGCACGGGAGTTCGACACCGACACATTGTCGTTTCTGTTTGAGTTCCCGCGGGAGCTCCGCAAGCTCCGGCCATTACTGGTCCGCCTCCTCGTGGACATTTGCCGACCCAGCCAGTTGCCACTTGGCCCATTTTTGCGCGGATTTTACTTTTCCGGCATTCGGCCGGTGGTGGTGAGCACTCCCCAGCCGGCTTTGGACCGCCGGGATCCTGGCACCTTCCGTTCCACGCGGGCCTTGCCAAGATCGATTGCCGGATACCGGAGATGCCGCCCGAAAGGGCGGCTGTTCGGTTAAATACTGATTCATCTTCTCACCTGAAACTGTCGATGACCGAAGCGGGGCAGTGTGGGTGCCCGGATGGAGGTGAAGGCGGCGTGCCCATCGCTTTTCCGCCGCCGGATTTCGCCAGCAGTGATCTGAGATTTGTAAGTTGCGATTCTCGAAGTCGGCAGTTTGATTCATCTTCCCACCTGAAACTGTCGATAACCAAAGCGGGATAGCGTGGGCGGCCGGAATCATCGTGAACGTGCAGTGTGGGCGGCCGGGTTGGTGCTGGACGGCCAGGGTTGTCCGCCTTTTCGCCCTTCGCCTTGAGCCTTCGGCCCTCCCTACGTCGCGACTTGGCCACCGGACTGCGGACTCGGTTTCCAGTAACTTCGTGATGTCTATCATAGCCTCATATGCTTGCCACTTTCCACTAGCCACTCACCATGGTTCTCCCATAACCCCCTTTCGTTTCATCAACATAATGGAAAGGCGGCTATAACAAGCTTGTTTTCAATAACATAATGGAAAGCCTGTTTTCGGGCATTTTTTCTACATTTGTTTTCAGCAACATAATGGAGGTTACCTCCATATTTCCCCCCCGCGTTTTTGACCATATTACCATCCGAACTAAGTTAACCTATTTTCTTTCAACGACATATAATTTCTGAAGATTGTCGTTGACCACAGCTAACCCATTTCATTTCTAGTACATAATGGAAAGCCGCGGTAATTTGTTGCGAGGGCGTCCCGCCCGCTGCCGCGGGAGCGTCCCGCTCCCGCAACGGCGATGCGCTTGTGGCATGGCCGGCCTGCCCCGATCCATCGGGGTCCTAGCCATGACCATTACGGGCGCGACCCCGATGAATCCGGACGTTCCATCTCGCCCTTTTCTCGAACCCATGCCCTGCGTAGCGTAGAGCCTGATTGCCGACGCTGCCGGAGTTGCGGCTTGACTTCCTGCCGCTTCTTCCGCCGACGCGTGCCGATCGTCGACCGCTTCGCGGTGAAGTACCCTTCTGGTCCTTCCCGTGCCTCCTGCCGGTTTGTCCCGGCGCACAACCCCTTTCCTTTCATCAACATATTCTGAGGAAATATATAAGTCCTGTGATTTCATACACATCTAGGCAAATCCGAAATGTTAATTTTTTCGACATTTGTTTTCATACACATCTACAGAAATACCTTCATTTTCGGGGGTCCCCCTTTTGGGGCGCTCAGGCCCCCCTTCGAAATCAAATAACTCCTTGTAATTCAAAGACATGGATTTTTGGTCCGGCAACATCAAAAACCTCTAACCCCCTTTCTTATCTATCACATATTCTCAGGCGGTGCGGTCTCCACGTGCATCCCTCTGCCCTTCGAGGCGCGCACTAGCCACTGCCCTGACACCTGGCACCCCGTACCGGCGCCTAGACCCTGACAACTAGCCGTGGTGCGCGATTTCGCGCGGGTACCAATCTCCAGGTATGTGGTGAGCACTCACCATGCCATAGGCCAGAAATATTGCCCATAAGTGAGGAGACGCCCATAAAGCGGTCAAATTGCAGCACCCCCTTCCTGGGGTTTTCGCAGGGTGAAATTCCCGCCTCCGCTAGTTTCCTTTCCGGCTCAGAAGGTCCGATTTGTGGTCCGATTCGTCGACTCGGCAGGTCCGAACCTCCGAGGGTCCGATCTGATCGGACCGGTAATCGGAGGGGGGAGAGGATGGATTGAACCACAACAGCGCGGGATCGCCCACTTCCGCGCGCGGCGTATGGTCGGTCAGCGAACCGTCTGTGATTCGCTGTAGGGGGACGGCTTGCCGTCCCCAGGTTCCGCATTCATCCTGCGGAACGCCAGGTGGGGCAAACCCGGCATCTCGTGATTGCATTCACCCGTTCGAACGGCGTCTGAGGTTGTGTGACCCGGAGGTCGCCACGAAAAGGGGAACACCATATATACTATTTCTTCTCAATCACCATCGCGAAGAAATGCCCGGTACGAGAATGTCAGAGAGCGCGTATCCTGTGAGGCTCGTCACGGTATCCTGATTGTTGCACTCCGTGGTCGAAAGCGGACCTTGGGTCAGTAATCCAAATGTCTTCCCCTCCTGGGGATTCATCAGGAACTGGTCAAATTTGCGGACGGCGGTCACAATGCGCGGGTCCCGGTCCACTTGCTCGTAATACCAGATCAAAAGGTTGGCAATACCCGGCGTGCGGGTCAGATCGAAGGTAGCGCGGCATCCCGGCTCATGGCTTGGGGCGCTCCAGTTGCCGCTGGGGTTTTGGGTGGCCAACAACCATTCGATGTTGGGCTTGATCGTCCTACGAAGATCGGCCTTCCATGCCGGCTGGTCGCAATGTAAATCGAAGGAGAGGAGTCCTTCGCCCACATAAGCGGCGTTTAGATAACGCAGCTCATCCCAAACGAAGAAATCATTCCTGGGGTCGCCCTTTTTCTCCAAGGAGGCTCCGTAAGCCGCCAGCACATAGGGGATCACCCCGTCCTCGCGCATGGTCCCCAACACCCAGTGCAGTGCTTCGTATGCCATGCGGCGATATTTTTCTTCCTTCGTCATGTGATACATCCAGGTGAAGATTTCCCCGCCGGTGAGCGCCGATGAGGTGGTGTATTCGTCGGGAATGGGCTGGATTAACTTCCCGTCCTGAACAAGCTCCCAACCCACGCCGAGGGCTCCATTGGCATGGATCATTCCGTCCTTTTGCAAGGAGTTGACGTACCGCTGGACGGCGTCCATATAACGTCCTTGCCGCGCGCGGTCCACGTGCTTGTAGAGTACGATGAACAGCCCGAGGGCGCTACCCGTGTCCGCGAAATAGACAGGTCCATAACCCGAAGCCCAATAGCCGCTGGGCATTTGATGCTTCAGCAAGGTGTCGCCGTAAGCGATGGCGGTATCGAGATAACGCTGGTCGCCAAGAATCTCGTAACCCGCCACCAGCGCTCGCATGTAGTACCCCGCAATGAAAATTGCAGTGGTGGGTTTGCCGCGCCGGGTCAGGATGGGTCCCGAAGCTTTGTTGGTCACAATGAAGTCGCAGAGCTGTCTAAGAGTCTGGCGGGTCTGCTTGCAATCAGGGTCCGAACAGAAAGGGCTGGCGGCCCTGGCGGGTAAAATGGAAAGTGACAAAGCAAAGAGAATTCCGATCGGCAAACGCTGCTTCCAAAGGGTAAACATGCGTGGGCCTCCTCATGGGTTCGGTAATAAACTGCCTGCCCTCAGCTCGATAGGCGACGCCCCTGCCGCCGCTCTTCAGCTCTTCGAGCATGCGGTAGTGGGAAACGGTGTGGCCGACCATGGCGAGGGTCCTGACTTAGGCGGGCATCTTACGGTGTGCGTTAGTCCCATCACCGACGATGTTCCGCGCCATGGCATGAGCCTGCTCTTGCCTATTCCGTCGCCCGCTTGTAAATTTCACGTCCGGGTGCTTCCATTTCAGTTTGTAGGCAGCTTCGTATGCCTTCCCCACCAAGCCGAGTTTCTCGATCACGGGATCAATCGATCTGATCCCCTTTTCAACCACGAAAGAACGTGCTCAATATACGATTCGACTTCACAAGAAGGCTGCTTGCATCGGAATACAAGCTCAACACGAAGAGCTCTAAAGTTCGGGGGACGCTGAGCCACTTTGAGGACTGATTGTGTATGTCATGTGATTTCGGACCTTTGAAGTGCCCAGGTCCACCTCCTCCAGCGGGTGAATTTGGATGAGGGTGTGAGGTATTGGCCGCGGGAATGTCTCCTTGTGCTATCCGATCAAAACAGTCGGCAGGCCGAGGACGATGCTGCCCCCGTGGGCGGTCATGTCGCCCATGCGGGCGGCGGGCAGGCTCCCCACCAAAACCGTGAAAGACCCGAGCGCGATGACATCGGGGGGGCCGACGCAGACGGCCATATCGGACACGCGGGCTTGCGGCAGGCTTCCCGTAAGGACGGTAACGCAGCAAGGAGGCAGAATGGGGCCGCCCACGTGCGGAATGGGCGGAACACCCGGGGTAAGCATCGGGCAAACGTGCATGTCGGAAGCGCGGGCGGCGGGCTGTCCCATAATGATTCTCCTGTTCGACGATCTCGATTAACCATCACTGCTGCGGAGCTTGCTGCATCCGCGCCATCAAGGCCGAGGCTTTTTGCATAAACACGCGATACTTTTCCTTGGCCTTTTCCGGTTCTTTCACCACGCCCGCCAGGACCACCGCGCCGGCTACCATATCGGGAGTGGTGTGGTCGGGGGGCGGCACCGGGTGGAGGTTGGGCGGCGCCATGCTATGCCCCGCGAAGAACACGGCCAGGGCTAACAAGCCCGACGGGGTCTTGGGATCTTCCTTGTCCGCCGCTTCCTTGGCCGCCCAGCGATTCTCCTCCTGGGGAGCAGACACCCAGCGCTCCGCGGCGAGCTGAACCGGCGGAAGGGGCTTGTCTTTCTGGCTCGCCAGGCTATGCCGCACACAAAGGCAACCCCAGCCGATCGCCTCCCGCTTGGGAAGGAGGTGGGCAACCATGCGAATCGCGTCACGAAACAGCTCCTTCTCCACTAGGAGAGCGAGAAACTCCTTCGTCGCGATCTGGTCGTTCAGAAAAGCCTTGGCTTCATCGCTCACTTTGGCCCGATTGCAGAGCTGCCGCAACGGCGATTCCGGTCTACTCGCTACCCCATCACTGCCCATGTTTTATGCCTGTCCGTTGACTGGTTGTAGGGTTACGGCTTGCCGTACCCTTTTCATTCTATCGCGCGACCGAATCAAGAGGGTACGGCAAGCCGTACCCCTACAACAGCGAATCCATCCTTAGTTGATCATGGTGATTGCGCCTTTGCATTGGAGCATGGCGTCGGCATTCACCGTGGTCATGAGGCCCTTGACCTCAGTCTGAATTTGTCCCTGGATGGAGACCATCATCCCCTTAACCGTCACACCCATTTGATCAATCGTAATACTGTTTTCCCCCACCTTGAGGGTAATCGATTGCATGGCCTCGGTCGAGATCGAACCCAAATCCACCTTGGTGGATTGATTGCCCATGGAAATCTTCAGCGAATCGTTGCCCATTTGGATTGCAACGCTGCGGTTGCCCATGTCGATCTTATGGTCGTCATTGCCTTGCGAAACTTCCACCAGCCGGTTTCCGGTTTTGACCTTAAGCGTTTCATTGCCGGTGGTGACGGTATGGGTACGGTTGCCCTTTTTAATCTCCACCGTCTCGTTGCCCTCCTCCACGGTCTCGTTGCGGTCGTTCTTGATCGAAATGGTTTGGTCATGGCCGACCGTCAGGGAATCGTCATTTTCAACTTCCCGTTTCATGTCCTTTTCCGCGTGGATATGGATAAATTCACTTCCCTTTTTGTCCTCGAAAGTGATTTCGTTGAAGTTGTCGGTGCTGCCCCCTTTCGAGCTGCGGGTTTTCATCACGGTCTGCGTCATGTTGTCAGGCAGGCCGTAGGGCGGCATCTGGTCCGCGTTGTAGACTCGCCCCGTCACCAGCGGCTGGTCCGGATCGCCTTCCAGAAAATCCACCATCACCTCCTGGCCAATGCGCGGCAGGAAGAAAACTCCCCAATTCTTTCCCGCCCAGGACTGCGCCACACGGATCCAGCAGGAGCTGTTTTCATCGTTCTTTCCCAACCGGTCCCAGAAGAACTGCACCTTGACCCGGCCGTATTTGTCCGTGTAAATCTCCTCCCCCGAGGGGCCCACCACCACCGCCGGCTGCGGCCCCTTAACCGTGGGCTGGGGAGTGATGCGCAGGGGCCGAAAGGGTACGGAGGCGGGAATACATTTGAAGGAATTGGAATAACGCTCCTCCATGGAGCCCTTCGCGGTGCTGTAGGCCGTGGTGTGGGCGGTGTGCTCAATTTCCGTCAGGAGGTAGGACGTATTCATGTCCTCCCGATAATGCTCCTTCAACGTAAACTTAAAGCCGCTCACCATGCTACGCGCGTTGCCGGCGCCGCGGACCACCAGATGCACGGACTCTTCTTCCTGCATCCGGATTTTCGATAAGGACTCCCCATCGTTTTTCTTCAGGTACTTTCCGGGGTAGTCGTAGGTATCAAACTGGCTGTTTCCTCCGACGGTGTCGATGGTGGCGGTGCTCGCCAGAAGGCTGCTGCCCGGTGTTTCGAAGTTGTAATCCGTAAGGGTGGATTTACCCGTACGCAGTTCCTGCTCGGCGTTCCATCCATTCACCGCATCCTCTTCCAGAACGGCGGTGGTTTCAATGTAGAAGCGGAATTGGTGCTGGCCCGGGCAATCCGGGTTGGTGCTGGGATCGTCGCCCAGCACCAGCGTGTGCTTGCCCTGTTCATGTTTGAAAAAGTAGTAGATGCCGTACTCTTCCATGAGCCGGGATACAAAGTTGAAATCGGTTTCGCGGTATTGCACGCAGTAGTCGCGCGCCTGGTAGGTTGCCTTCAGGGAATCGGAAAAATCATTGAACCCCAGCCCCTTGAAGACTTTCTTGATGATATCGGGAATGGTCATGTTCTGGAAGATGCGGCAATCCGCGGTGCGCGTCAGGAACCAGAGCCAGGGGACCATTTCCGCATGGTAGGTGGTGAAGTGCACGTCCGCGCCACCCTGGCCAAAGCGGCTGATCACCCCGTTGATGTAACGGGGAGTGCCGTCCGCCTGCTTCAGCGAAATGGTCACACTTTTTCCGATGATATCGGTGTACTTGATCCCGGAGTCCTCGGAAAGCAGGTCCAGTTCAAAGCGAAAGAGACGCGACATCCCTTCCGAACCCCGGAAGCCTTTCAGGAGGAGTTTATCCTTGCCCAACGGCGTGGTGATGGTGAATAGGCTGGCTTCAGCCTGTACGAAGCTCGTCCCCATGACTTTCCTCCTCCTGGTCTAGCTGTAAATAAACGCCCCATCGGCTCCCACACCCACGTGGAAGCTCGCCACCTTCTCGCCCTCCGCCATTCGCCCCAACAACTGCCGGGAAATGTCGGGGAGCAAAGTGTTGGTGAGAATGTTGTCCACATTCCGGGCGCCGCTCTCCACTTCCGTGCAGCGGCTGGCCACGATGTCCACCAGGGTCGGGTCATAGGTCAGCCGAATCTTGTGGTTCTCTTCGATGCGCTTGCGGATTCTACTCAGCTTCAGCTCGATGATGAGCTTGAGGGAATCTTCGCGGATCGGGTAGAAGGGAATCAGCACCATGCGGCCGAGAAATGCCGGCTTGAAGATCTTGTTCAGCTCGGGCCGCATCGCCCGGATAATCCCCTCCGCCGTGGGCATGGTTTCCTTGTCCGCGCAGAGCTTCATCATCTGGTCCGTGCAGGCGTTGGTGGTGAGGATGATGATGGTGTTCTTGAAGTCGATTTCGCGGCCCTCTCCGTCCTCCATCATGCCCTTGTCAAATACCTGGTAGAAGAGTTCCAGGACATCGGGATGCGCTTTCTCCACCTCATCGAGCAAGACCACCGAGTAGGGGCGCCGGCGGACGGCTTCCGTCAGGACCCCGCCTTCGCCGTAACCGACGTATCCGGGCGGCGAACCCTTTAAGGTCGATACGGTGTGCGGCTCCTGGAATTCCGACATGTTGATAGTGATAAGGTTGTGTTCCCCGCCATAAAGAAGGTCGGAGAGCGCCAGCGCCGTCTCGGTCTTCCCTACCCCGCTGGGGCCCACCAGCATGAAAACCCCGATCGGCTTCTTGGGATCATCCAGGGCGGCGCGGGAGGTTTGCACGCGTTGGGCGATCATGTCCAGGGCGTGCTCCTGGCCGATGACGCGCCTTCCCAACAACGAGCTCAGCGAAAGCACGGTGGAGATTTCATCTTTCAGCATCTTGCCCACCGGAATGCCGGTCCAGGCAGAAAGCACCTCGCCCACGATCTGGGCGTCAACCGCCACCCGCATCATGGGAGTCTCGCCTTGCAAGGCGGTAAGCTCGGCCTCCACCTTGGCGAGTTCGGCGCGCAATGCCTCAGGACTCGCACCCGTTGCGGGCGCGGCGAGTTCCGGGGATGCCCCCGTGGCGGTGCCTGCGGCGCCGGCAGCCCTTGCGGCAGCGGGCGCCTTCCCCGAAGTCCCTTCGAGTTGGGAATGGAGATCCCGGATTTTCGTAACGAGCTCGTGTTCCTTGGTCCAGCGTTCGCGCAAAGTCTTCAAACGGCTCTCGACCTCGCCCTTTTGCTTGGCGATTTCCGCCAGGCGTTCCGCATGGTCGGCGCCGATGGCCGCCTCGCGCTCCAGAATGACGCGCTGCACTTCCAGGTCATCCAGTTGACGCGACGCATCCTCGATGGCCGGCGGCGTGGCCGTCTGCCCCAGGGCCAGGCGCGCGCAAGCGGTATCCAGAATGCTCACCGCTTTGTCCGGCAACTGCCTCCCCGCCAGATAGCGATGGGAAAGCCGCACGGCCGCCGTCAGCCCCTCATCCAGGATGCGCACCTTGTGATGCTTCTCCAGAGAGGGAACAATGCCGCGCAGCATCACCGAACATTGCACTTCCACCGGCTCTTCCACCTTCACCACCTGAAACCGCCGCGCCAGGGCGGCGTCTTTCTCAAAGTACTTCTTATATTCGGACCACGTGGTGGCGGCGATCGTGCGCACTTCCCCACGCGCCAGCGCGGGCTTCAGCAGGTTGGCAGCATCGCCCTGGCCGGCTTGACCGCCGGCGCCGATCATGTTGTGCGCTTCGTCGATAAACAAAATGATGGGCACGGGAGAAGCTTTGACTTCTTCAATGAGACTCTTGAGGCGGTTTTCGAATTCACCTTTGATGCCCGCCCCCGCCTGAAGCAACGCCAGATCGAGGGTGCGAACCACCACGTTGCGGAGGGGAGGCGGCACATCTCCCTGGGCGACGCGCGACGCGAAGCCCTCCACCACCGCCGTCTTGCCCACACCGGCTTCGCCCGTGAGAATGGGATTGTTTTGCCGGCGGCGCATCAGGATGTCGATGATCTGGCGGATTTCCAGATCTCTCCCCAACACCGGGTCGATTTTCCCGGCCTTGGCGTTGGCGGTGAGATTGATGGTGAATTGATCCAGGTTGACGGTCTTGCCGGCGCCGGCGGGGCGTGGGGCGCCCGGAGCTCCTGCCGGAGCGCTGGCCGGCTCCACCATCTCCTCTTCCGACCGCTCCACGATGGCGAGAAAATCCTTGCGCAGAACATCGCCTTCGATCTTCTGGAGTTCCTTGCTGACCTCGCGGACGAGCCGGCTGAGCTCATCATTCGTCACCAGCGCCAACACCGTAAAGCCGGTGCGAACTTCCCCGGAACCGAAATCAATGGACCCGATGGTCCACGCCTCGGTCAGCATTTTCACCAGCGACGGGCTCAAGGTCGGGTTGCGGGCATTTCCCTTCTTGAGTTTGTCGAGGCTCCGGTTTAGTTCGCCGATAAGACGCGATTTATCGATGCTGAAGCGGTTAACGATCTGGGCAAAGTCACCGTCCGGCTGATCCAGAAGCTTGAGCAGATAATGCTCGACTTCAATGTCATAATTGGTGCGCGTCAAGCACAGGCCGGCGGACGACTCCAGGGCCTTCCGGGTGGTCTCATTCAGCTTTCCGATCAGTGCTTTCAGGTTGATGGACATACGCTTTTCCCTCCCAAAGCTGCAGAATAGTTTCCGAGGCGTCTTCTTCCATTGGCCGTGTTTTGATATACGTATGCCATCCCAGTTGGGGAGCGTCCTCCCCCTCCGCGCCCAGCACACAGGGTGGCACATCCCTGCGGTCCAGAATCAGGTTGATCTCAAAGTCAAATTCACCATTGGAAAAAAATTGCGTCAAGGCCCGAAGCGATTCGAAGGCAGACCCTTGCGGCAGGAAATCCTGGTATTGTGCCAGAGATAACGGGCCCATGCGAATCCGCACGCGAGCCGTCTGATCCCACACCTCATCCCCCACTACCGCGCCGAATCCCAGTTGCCCGGATTCGCCGGGTCCGGCTTCCAGGGCCGTTTGCGTATTCCGGTCCAGCGGATACCAGCCACCCGCGAATTGTTCCACCTCAACGGGAACTTCGAAGTAATCGGCGAGAAGATTCTGGAGGGCCTCCGCCGATCGCGGACGCTGGGCCAGAAGACCGGCGTAATAAAGCATCGAATCGTCGAGAACGGCGAGACGGTTTTGCAAGCCGGGAGTCCCCAGGCCGATCAAATCCATCAAATGGTGCGAAAAGGAGTCCAGACCCTCCCGCTCATAAGCGATGGAAAACCGGTATTTCTCCCAGGCCAGATAAAAAAGCGAAATAATACGATGGTTGAAAATATCGAAAAAGTCGACAGCAGAATGATCATCCGCACGCGTGCGCTCCGCCAACAAGGACGTGTAATAGAGGGGCAATACGCCTTCCGGCCCGGTCAAACCCATGAAGTTGACTTTCATCCGCCCCGGGCCGTCAACTGGCCAATCGAGAGATTGCACTTCGCTGGCGGGAAAAGCCAGGGTGGAGTTCGCGGCGAACCGGACGACTTCGGCGTTGGGGGGATGAAATCTCCCCACGGGTGATTTGTCAGGGAAAAAACGCTCCAGGAGACGAACCGCTTGAAAGAACTCGAAGAGATAGGGTTCCTGCCGCAGTTCCGCTTCCGCACGGGAGCCGCTTACATCAGGATTGCTTGGCCTGCCCTCGGTGGCCATTGTCTCAGCACCTCCCTGCGCTGGCGAGTCTTGACGACCAGTTGGCTGAAGCTATTGAGCGAAGCGTACAGGCCCAGGAAATGGTCAATAACCGCACCAAACAGGTACACGCCTCCCCCCGCATAATCTTCTTCGTCGAACTCGATTTGCACCTGCGTGCCGCGGGCGAAGGAAATTCCACTTTCGGAATTGATGCGTGCAAAGTGACGCTTGCTGCTCACCCCCGCGATTCCGGAGATTTGCTTGTCCAGATCGGCGGAATCCGAAAAGTTATAGAGACGGAAGACCTCCTGCAAAGCCTCCTTGCCTTCTTCGACGATGGAGAGATAGTTCAGCGCCAGATGCGAAATCAACCGCCACAGCGCATCCCGGCCCATGGGGGGCCGGAGGGTGGGAGTGGGTTTGCGCAACGCCACGGCGCCCTTGATCGATCCGATCCCCTCCACCTCGAAGTCGCCGCTTTCGTTCCCAAACGGCAGGCGGGAGGGAATGTCGCGATTGGTGCAAGTGCAATGAGCGGTTATCACCTGCGTATCAGGCAGGCAAGTATGCATGGAAAGGTCAACTAGAAATAGAGAGACCTCCGAACCCTCGTCCCCTTTCCGCGTGGATGGGCGCCGCGTGGAGTACCAGAAGGTCTGGTTCTTTTCCCGCAGCGTCCGGTGCCGGTAGGAGTAGAACGGCTCATAGTGGGTGAGCTCATGAGTGACCGGGTCGGAACTGACCACGTCGTCGATGGAAAAAATCTCCGTGGCCATCCGCCGGCGCGCATCCGGGACCACGGGGTATTCCGACCGTCGCTGGGTCAACATGATCGGCTCGGCGGTCTGTGGAAACAGATTGATAATAGGGGAGCACCCCAGAAGAACCGCCTTGGACGTGACTCCCACTCCCAATCTCTGCTGCCGATGCTCGGCTTCAAAAGGGGCGATGAGAAAAATGATTTCCGCGCGCCCGCCGCCCAGGGCCTTCAAGGGTTGCTCCAGGTCGTTCAGCTCCAAAAAGAAAAACTTCTCCGGAAATGCAAAATACTCCTGCAGGAGGCGGTAGCCCTGGAAAGACCTTCGGGGGTACGGCAACACCGATTCCGCTTCGGAAAACCCCATGGGCCGCAGGGAGGCCGTGCTGAGCGTGTGGGGGGGCTTCTTGGTGTTGTCGGGGTCACGCACGATGATCTGCCGGCAATTGTTGGAGAGCAGTTCATACAGCGTATTCACCACGTCGCCTTCACCGTTCAGATAAAACCGCAGGGAGGGCATTTGCAGCTTATCGAAACTGACGTCGGAAAAGCAGCGGAGTTCCACCCGCAGGGCCGCGACCGCGTCCGGAGCGCGCAAGGGGGGATTGAGCTTGTCGGGGGTGACCCAGCGGGCATCGCTGACCTCAAAGGGCCAGAGGGTAACATCGTAGCAAGTGCGAAATTTGCAGGGAACTCCATCCACCGGCCGGGAGTATAGGATCGAGTCGCGGGCAATGCTGAGACCGGAAGTAAGCTTCCCCTGCTCGGGGTCCAAGCGGAACTGCGCGACCGTCATGGAGGGAATGGGCCGAAGAAAATGGGGGTAAAGAACGTTGAGCAATCCCTCGGTAATCTGCGGGAATTCATCGTCAATTTTCAGATGAACGCGCGCGGCAAGAAGGGCGAAACCCTCGAGGAGCCTCTCCACATGCGGGTCGTCACACCGGTTCACGTCCAGTTGCAGGCGCGCGGCGATCTTGGGATGCTTTTCCGCAAATTCCTTCCCCATCTGCCGGAGGAAGGTGAGTTCGTTTTCGTAATAGTCGAGAAGATCATCGCGCATGCTATGTGCTCTTCACTTTGTATTCGCCGCTGGAGGGCTCTAATAGCGTGTCAAAGAAAACCGGTTCCGGCGCCGGGTCCATGCGCAGCAGGCCTTCGATGCTGAAGTGAATGCCGCGCACCTCGTCCGTGGAAGGTTCGATGGTTACTTTCACTCCCTGCAGCCGGGGCTCAAAGAAAGTGATGGCGGTCTTGATGGATTTCGCCAGGAAATCCTGATCCTTGGGCGAGCGCAGATAAAGGCTGGAGGTGTCATGAACGCCATAATTGTAAACCGAGCGCTCCACCTCGCGCAGGGATTCCGGGGGTTCCTCAATGGAGGAGCGCGTGTTAAAAAGCCACTCCAAGTCCCGTCGCAGCGCGGCCCGCAATTCCCGTAAAGACTGGGCCCGGGTCATGGGAGGCTCGAGTTTGCGGTCCGGTTCCTGATCGATGAGCCGATCCAGGACCGACAGGGTTACGGGGCCTTCCTTGTCTGAAGGTGGCATTAGGTTCCAAGATAGGTGATGGCCTGAACAGGATCAAGACGGACGACTTTTTGGAAGAGTCGTTGTTTTTCCGCATCGTCCCCCTGCACTCTCTGGCTATTCTTCATAATCATCACCAGCGCTTTGGCAATCGTTTTGGGGTTTTCCCAGGTCTCCAGGTGATTGGTCTCAATGCTTGCCGCCAGGTCTTCGATGATGGGCTGGGCAACCTCCGTTTTCCCGGCCGCGATGCAGATTTCGGCCAGCTGCAATTTTCGGAAAAACTGGCCGCGGCCCGTAAGCTGCCTTTCGACTTCGTGCGTCATGGTGTCGATGGCCTTTTCGGGCTGGCCCGCCTTCAAAGCCTCGTTTGCCAAGTCGTAACTGTCCACGAATTTCCGATGCCAACCGGGCGCCGAATGATTCTCGATGACCGGGGCTGGCGCAGCGGGTGCCCCCTCCGCGGCGGGGGTACCGTCCGGCGAGGGTGGGGCCTCCAGGGCGGGACTCGGCGTTTCCGCCACCAGTTCCTGCAACCAGGCGCGCGTTTCGCTGTTGGCGGCTGGAGTGTCATCGAGCAGGCTGACCACCAGCGCTTGCGGCACGTCGCGCACCAGAGTTTTCAATTCACTGCGAATGGCGATGGCAATGCCGGAATAGTCGCTGCCCAATCCCGCGCAGGCATCGACCGCGAACTTCTGGAGATCCAGCCAGCCGCGGCTGCACGGGAGGGACATGCAGTTTTCCGCCGCCTCCAGCAATTCGCTCCACTTCCCTTCAATGGCCAGCCGCTTGATATGCTGGCGCAGTTCCGTGGGCGGACCTTCCAGCAGGGTCATATCCTGTTTGTTCAAAGCGGCGCGCAGTTCACCCCACCGCAGACCCCTCATCATCAAGTAAGGCGCGGGGCTGAAGGGATCGAGCTTACGCAGAGCAGCCGCGGCGTTCGCCACCGCCGTAATCGCTCCCCGGCGCTCCGCCGGTTCCTTATCGGCAAAGGGGATCACGATGCCGGCGGGGGTTGCCCCCGCCCGCACGCGGGTTTCACCCGGAACCGCGTCGGCGGCCACGCCGGCGACCTCGCCGGCTCCCCCCTCAGCCTGCGCTTCCACTTCGTCAGGCTCGGTTTCACGCTTCTTCTGGAGAAGCATGTGGACGGTATGCCGCACTTCCTGGAGAACTTTCTTTAAATCCGTGAAGCCAGGAGCGGCATCTCCGAACTTATCCCGGCAGAGAGAATCAAAACCCTCCACGATCTTCGTGGATTCATCCAGCGTGGCCTCAGCGCCCGCATAGAATGCCTTGGGGGTTTCGGCAAAGGACTTGTCAAAAACTTCCGGGTCGAGCTTCCCCTCACTCAGGGCTTTGGCGCGCGCAGCCACCTTTTCATCGGAGTCAGCCTGTGCTTCGGTGGGGATTTTTCTGGACTCCGTGTAATCCACCCACCCATGCCCGGCCCGGTCGAGTGGAACCGTCCGGACAGGAAACCCTAAACTTGTCCCGATCCACTGCAAGGGAGTGGCGCGAAGTTCGGCATCGCCATCCTCCAATTGCGGATACACCGTATCCCAAAAAGTCGTGGTCATACCCTGGAGGAGTTCCAAGCCCTGCTTCAGACCGGCGAAACCCTCGGTGCGCACCAGAGCGTCGGTGAGCCACGCCGCGAGCTGCAAGTCCTTGCTCTTGGTGGCAAGCACCTCCGTGGTGAGTTTGATAACCAGGGGGTAGTCCGCCTTCTTGACTTCGTGCACCCAATCGCCCTGCGCGGCTTCCTCTTCCTCCCGGCGGGCTTCTTTGATCTGATCGTAAATGGGAGCGTAGCGAAGGTCCTCTCCGCTAGGGTTTTCTCCCGGAATGGGATTGAGCAGGTTATCAGGTAGAGGCATGGTGACCTACGATGTGGGCTGAGGGAGATTGATTTCCAGCTTCCGAATTTCGAGGAGCGGGAACTCCTCGCCGTCCACAAGCAACATTTTTTGACCGACCGGCACGGTTTGTCCCGATTCGTTTTCTTCCCATGCCGTCATCCGACCCAGGCGAATCGCGTCATCCGTATCCTGCCATGCAAAAGGAGTAAGGGCGGGGAGCAGGACTTCCCCCAGTTCTGTCTCTTTCAAGGCAGGTCCGCCCCGCAGGCGGGCCGGAGCCCAGAGCAAATCCCGCAGGCGGCGTGGTTTATCCATCTCAAGCGAGGCGATGTGCTCGAAATTCATCCACAAGTAGTTCCCGCCCGCAAAAACTTCCAGACGCGGCCCAATGCGTGGGTCAGCGTCAGCAATGGATTGGAAGGGGGTTCCGTTCAGCGTGCCGGAAACGGCTCCCCCGGTGGCAGCCGCGTCACCCACGGGCTTCGGATACTCCTTCTTGGTAAACAGATCGTGGCGGAGCTTTTCAGCGTGGAGGGCGCTGCGGTAGACGAGCGCTCCCATTTCTTTTTGCATATCCGCGGAACCCAGGATATCGAGCTGCTTCGCGGCCCGGTCGTACTCCCCGGAGAAACAAAGGAGCTCAAAAAGAAAGATTCGCCGCTTGGAATCTTCCGGGTGGTTTCGCACCTCGGCGTTTAAGGCCTGCACCGCCTCATTGAGCCTGCCAGCTTGAAAGAGTTGATTGGCGTTTTCCATGTCCGTTTTCGAAAAGGCGCGGGAAGCTTCCCCAGGTCAGCTTGATTTTCCCAGCGCGAGATCATAGGCCATTTGGCCTGCCGAGATCAGCAATCCCGTTTTGTCCTGCACTTTGTAATCGATATTTACTTTGTCAAAAGAGAGAGTGACCGTCTCGGTTCCCATCCCCTCGCCACTCCGCGAGGAGGTTTGTTGGACGGACGAAACTAATACTCCAGTCAAGGTGATGGTTATGAAGTCCTCGGGCTTTTTCCCGCCGGTCGACTTGCTCCAGGTAATTCTTGCGCCTTTGAGAATTTGGCCGGTGGCGGAAGCCTTCAACAATTGGACACTCGCTTTGTCAATGGCCTTTGTGACGGTAATCTCCGTCATTGACACCTTTCCACCTTTAATCAAACCCGCGCTGGTGTTGACCGGGGAGTTGCTTATCCCCCATTGAAAGGAACTAATCTCTATTTCGTTGGGGTGGACCGCAGAGATGCTCTCGCCTTGGATCGACGCGAGGTCGAGATGAATTTCATACCCGCTTTCTGCTGCCGACATAGCCGCACCTGGGATTACTCGCTGTGCTCAATTTCGTCGTTCATGCCCCTTGCTGCGAGGGGCATGAGGCTGTGTTCTGCCCAATCATTATCCCCCGAAAAAACAAGAGGAGCTATCAGTAAACGGCACTCCGTATTGATGAGCGCACAGGGCAGCTCCCCCGCGTTTCACCGGCGCCTGCTGGCCTGGATGGATTGCTTCGCGCTTCCCAGGAGCCACTCCAAGGTCAGGACTCGGCCATACTTTCCCCTGGCAATGGAAACGGGGCGTCAGCGGCATGAGCGCGCGCCTCGTCCCCGTTTGGGATTGGGCGGGGGCAGAGGCCCCCGCCATGAAATCGTCTGGGCAGAGCTGCCAGGAATCGCCAAGCCCCAACTAAGAGCTCTCGCTCTTCGTGATGTCCCAGGTCGTAGTACCAGCCCCGGTCAGAGTTCCATCTTTACCCTGAATCTTGTAATCGAATGTAATCTTGCCAAACGCAAACGAAATCGTCTCTGTCCCGACTTCGTCACCTTCCGAGCCACCACCCTGGACGCCCGAGATATGGACTTCTTCAAATTTGACCGTCAGGTAGTCGGCAGGGTTCTTATCACCCGTCGACTTGGCGCACGAAAGAAGCGCAGTGGTAATATGTTTGCCGGTGCAACACAGTTCCAGCAGCTTGGCGCTCGACTTATCCACCCGCTTCGTAAAAGTAATGTCAGTGAACTTGACCTTGCCGGCGCTTAAACCACTACCATGGACGCTGGTGGGATTGTGCGCCCCCAGACTCCAGGAACTAACCTCGATCTCATCAGGATGTTTCGAGGCAGAACTCTCACCCTTAACACCTTCTAGTTTCAAGAAATATGCTATGGCCATGTTTTCCTCTCCTCGTGGAAATCGTGAATGTGGAAGAGCACGTGGCGGACTTGCGGGGCAAGTCCGCCACAAGATCTCCCGGAACTAACCATTCGCGGGCGGCGGCAACGATGCAACCAACCGCAGGGAAACCGTAAGCTCGTCGAGTTGGAAGTGCGGGCGCAGGAAAGCCACGGCCCGGTATACTCCCGGCTTGCCTTTCACCTCTTCCACGTCGACGCGGCCCTCACGCAACGGGTACTTCGCCTTGGTGGCTTGCGTAGCCGAGTCGTCGGTGGTGACGTATTGAGTGATCCATCGGTTGAAGAACATCTGCAGTTCCTCTTTGGAAGTGAAACTGCCGATTCTGTCCCGCATCATGGCCTTCAAGTAGTGTGCAAACCTGCAAGTCGCCATGATGTAGGGTAATTGGGTGGAGAGACGCGCATTGGCGTTGGCCGCGTCGCTATCATACAACTTGGCCTTGTTCGCGGACTGCACGCTGAAGAAAGCTGCCTTGTCCGTCCCCTTGCAATGTACCAGCGGAACCAAACCCTGGTCCGCCAATTCTTTCTCGCGGCGGTCCGTGATCGCGATCTCGGTTGGACACTTCAGGGCCACGTCGCCGTCGTCGGTCCGGAAAGTGTGGGAAGGCAATCCCTCCACCAAACCTCCGCCTTGCACACCGCGTATGGCGGCGCACCAGCCGTACAGAGCGAAGGCGCTGGTCATGCGCGCTCCCATGGCATAGGCGGCGTTGCCCCACAGGTATTTGTCGTGCTGCGTTCCATCCACACCTTCCTCGTAATTAAAGGCATCAACGGGAACCGTATCCCTGCCGTAGGGGAGACGCATCAGAATGTGGGGAACACAGAGTCCAACGTAACGGCTGTCATCGCTCTGCCGGAACCCCTTCCATTTGGCGAATTCGGTCGTATCGAAGATCCGCCCAATGTCCCGGGGCTGGTCCAACTGCGTGAAGGTTTCCATATTCATGAGCTGGGAAGAGGCTGCGGAGATGAAGGGGGCATGCGCTGCTCCCGCCACCGCTGCGATCTTTTCGAGAAGCTCCAGGTCTTCCGGATGCTTGCTGAACTCGTAATCGCCAATCAGCGCACCATACGGTTGGCCGCCGAATACTCCGAACTCTTCTTCGTAAATCTTCTTGAACGCCGCGCTTTGATCAAATTCCGGCGCGCGTTGAAGGTCCCGCAGAAGGTCCTTCTTGGAGACATTCAACACCCGGATCTTCAGCATGGCGCTGGTTTCGCTCTGGCTGATCAGGTACTTGAGACCCCGCCAACTGGCTTCCAGCTTCTGAAACGTGGGATGGTGCAGAATTTCGTTGAGCTGGATGGAGAGCAAGTGGTCAATCTGCGCAATACGCGCGTTGATCATCGCCTCGGTGTCTTTGGAGACGGTTACCTCCCCCTCCAAAACCTGAGTGATGAACTCTCTCACAAGATTCTTGCCGCGTTCCCGCGTGGCAGCGTCGGTTCCCACCCTCCCCGTCTCGACAATCTGATCCAGAAGAGTCTTTTCACCAACCTGCTCGGCAGCCTGCGATTGTGCGGCCGCTTTCGATTCCTTAGCCATTGCCCCCCTCCTTTCCTTCTTCTTTCTTTACTCCGATTTCTGAGCGCAACTTCTCCAACTTCTCAGTATTAGTGACGGCCTCGAGCAGGACTTCGTCCAACTTATCATTGGTCTGCAACGCGCCCTTCAAATCACTGAGGCGGGTACGGAGATCGAGCAGTTCGCGCAGAGGTTTCACCTGCCGGGCTACCTTCTCGGGCTCGAAGTCATCCATACTCTTAAAGTTGAGATCGACCTTCAACTGCCCCACATCGGCATCTTCGCTCAGCTTGTTATCCACAGAAAATGCCACGTGAGGCTTCATGCTTTCCAAAACACTGTCAAAATTATCCAGCGTTACTTCGACAAACCTTCGATCCTTCAGCTTGGGAAGTTGATCGACAGGCTGCCCGGTAAAATCACCCAGGACTCCCATTACGAAAGGGAGTTCTTTAATTTCAATCGCGCCGCCCGTCTCCACGTCATAGGTAACGTGGACACGAGGGGGTCGGACCCGTTCAAGACGCTTCTGGACGCTCTCGGCCATAGGGCACTCCTTGCGTAAGCATGTTTGATTGGCTTTTCGCCTTTGCGGAAGACATCCTATCAGAATGTCTTATCGTGGTCAACGGAAAAACGAACAGGCCCGGAACGCCAGTTTCCGGCTCCTTGCGTAGCAACATGTTGCATAGGCCCGACTCTGAAAAATCGTTAACCGAAACCGCTTGGGAACGTTGCGTCCTGCGGCGGTGAGGTGTAGATTATCGGTCGGCTCGGAAGCAAAAAATAAATCTTCCGGTTAACCTTGCGACCGAAGTCGCGCACTTTGCTGGTGAATTTTGGCCCGGCTCATCAAGGGCCAAAGGCATCTTGCTCCTGTGGAGGTTCCATGACTCGATCCCGACTGCGACTTAGCTTGCTCGCGTTTACCATCCTGGTTCTCGCCCAGACTCAACCCCGATCCATCCCGGGCAGTGAAAGCTTGCAGACGTCGCCTACTGCAGGCATGGCAGCGCCGGTCGAGAAGCATCCGCTCCAATCCCTGCCCTACACACCCAGCCTCGATCTCAACTCGATGGACAGGACCGCCGACCCTTGTGACGATTTCTACCAGTACGTCTGCGGTGGTTGGATGAAGAACAACCCCATTCCGCCCGACCAAGCGAGCTGGAGCGTGTACGCGAAACTCGCCGACGAGAACCAGCAGTTCCTGTGGGGCATTTTGGAAGACGAGTCTGACCCGGGCCGCGCCCGCAATGCCTCGGAGCAGAAAATCGGTGATTTTTTCCAGGCGTGCATGGATGAACCCGCCATCGAGAAACTCGGTGCTGCTCCTCTGCAAGGAGGTCTGGGGGAAATTGCCGCGCTGAATTCGAAGTCCGAGCTGGGGAAGTACCTCGGCCGGGAGCATCTGGCATTGCGGGGCGGGACGCTGTTCGGCTTCGCCTCGGATCAGGACTTCGCGGACGCTACGCAGGTGATTGCGTTCGCTCACGCCGGCGGACTCGGACTTCCGGACCGCGATTACTACACCAGAACGGATCCTAAGTCGCAGCGGATTCGCGACCAGTACGCCGGACACGTGCAGAGGATGTTCGTGTTGATGGGCGACCCGGCGGCTACGGCTGCCGGGGAAGCCAAAACTGTATTGGCGATAGAAACGGCACTGGCCCAGAAATCCCTGACCCGGGTTCAGAAGCGCGACCCCTACAACCTGTTCCACAAAATGGATCGCGCCCACTTGAAAGCTCTCACCCCGGACTTCGACTGGGACGCCTACTTGGACCCGCAAGGCTTGGCGGGCGTCGAGACCTTCAACGTCACCGAACCGGTGTTCTATCAGGAAATGGACCGGCTGATTCAGAGCACCAGCCTCGACGATTGGAAGACTTATTTGCGCTGGCATCTGGCGCACGCGTGGGCTCCTTATCTCTCCATGAACTTTCAACAGGAAAACTTTGATTTCTACAGCCACACGCTGCGGGGCGTGGCGGTGATGGAGCCTCGGTGGAAGCGCTGCGTGCGCCTGGTCGATCGCAACCTGGGTGAGGCGTTGGGGCAGGTGTTCGTGGCCAGGACCTTCGGCCCCGACGTCAAAGCCCGGACCGTGAAGATGACCCGCGAAATCGAGGCGGCCATGGAGGACGACCTCAAAAACCTGCCGTGGATGGGCCCGGCAACCAAACAGCAGGCGCTCGAAAAGCTGCACTCCATCGTCAACAAGATCGGCTATCCCGACAAGTGGCGTGATTACACCTCGCTCGAAATCGTGCGCGGCGATTTCGCCGGCAACGTGCGCCGCAGCGCCATTTTCGAATCGAAGCGGGAACTGGCCAAGATCGGCAAACCGGTTGAGCGCGGCGAGTGGGGAATGACTCCGCCCACGGTGAACGCTTACTATAATCCGCAGATGAACGACATCAATTTCCCCGCCGGCGTTCTGCAACCGCCCTTGTTCGATCCCAAGATGGATGACGCGCCGAACTATGGCAACACGGGAGGGACGATCGGTCACGAGCTCACCCATGGCTTCGACGACCAGGGACGCAAGTTCGATGCCCGGGGAAATCTGCGCGACTGGTGGACGAAGCAAGACGCCGCCCAGTTCGACGAGCGCATCGCCTGCGTGCAGGACCAGTACGCCCAATACATCGTGGTGGAAGATATCCATATCAACAGCAAGCTGACGAGCGGGGAAGACGTGGCGGACCTGGGCGGCACCTTGCTCGCCTACATCGCGTGGAAAAAGGCGACCCAGGGACAGGACCTGCAACCCATCGACGGCTTCAGCCCCGACCAGCGGTTCTTCATCGGGTACGCGCAGTGGGCCTGTGAGAACAATCGGCCGGAAAATCTGCGCATGCACGCCATGACCGATCCGCACTCGCCCGGCAAATATCGTGTCAACGGCATCGTTTCCGACCTGCCCCAGTTCCAGCAGGCGTTCGGTTGCAAGGCCGGCCAGCCGATGGTGCGGCCAAAGATGTGCCGCGTGTGGTAGCTGTCCGGTTGGTGCTAACCTCATCTGCTGCGGCGGAGGTTCATACAACCATCGGACGCGCAAAATGCAGGGCGTGAAGCTCTCCGCCGGGTCGATCAGAACTTGACTCGTGAGAGCGCCCGGCGTAAGGTTCTCGCTCCGAGGTCGAGTCAAAATCGGAAATTCCGGTTCAGTCCGGTCCATTCCGCCGGAGGAGGGTTGAGGTGCGTATCTCTCACGTCCATGGTCAGTCCTGTCGAATCTCTCTTTTTCTAGTCGCGACCGCCATTGGTTTGACACTCCCCGGAGTTCTTTTCGCGCAAGGTCGGCGTCGCGCGCCGGACCACGTCCCACCCAAGCGCTCGTCGCAGATTCATGACGGGTTCGGGATTAACTCCGACCTGCCTCGCGAACCTTACCTGCCCTGGAATCGCTGGTGGTGGACGCGCATGTTCGACGCGGGCGTGAAGTGGATCCGCATCGGGCAATACGAAAACAGCTCCGAGCCGACCAGTTGGGAATGGGTGGAACGGAAGCGCGGCGTCTACTCCGTCTCGCCCGAGGTCGACGATTACGTCGACTCGCTCGTCGAGAATGGAGTGAACGTCCAGGTCCAACTCCTCTACGGCAACCCCATGTACACTTCCCCGGCCGGAAAGAAGCCCGACGAGATTACGCCCGAGCCCGGCAGCTTCCACAACGACGATCGCAGCCTTTACTCGGTTTTTTGGCCTCCCCGCACTCCCGAGCAGATCGAGGCCTTCACCAAGTATGTTCGCTGGATGGTGGATCACTTCCGCGGACGCATCCACTATTACGCCCTGTGGAACGAGGAGGACATCGGCTATTGGAACCCGTGGGGGAATCCGGAAGAATACGGGCGGCTGCTCAAAGCCTTCATCCCCGCCGTGCATGAGACCGACCCGCAAGCGAAGGTCATCTTTGGCGGCCAGGCCGATCCCATCCGCGACTTCGCACAGCGCGCCCTCGACACCTGCCAGTGCGCCTCGGGAATTGATGTCTTCGCCTACCACACCTATCCCGGCTACGGGCAGAACCTGAACCCTGAGGCCATGGATTCGGGCGCGTACGGGACCGAATCGCCGGCCAAGCTGCGCGAACTGGTGCGCAACTACCCGGGCATCCGCAAAGATATTCCTTTCTGGGATGACGAATTCAATTCCATTCCCTCCTGGAGAGGGTCGGATGAATCGGTGCAAGCAAAGTACATTCCGCGCGGGCTGGTGTACAACTGGGCCGCCGGCGTCAAGACCTTCGTCTGGTTGCTCGCCGCCGGCGTGGATGGCAACGAATACGACGACTTCGGCCTCATTCACGGCCTGCGCTACCTGCCGGAGGATTTCACCCCGCGGCCGGTATTTTCGGCCTACCAGAACACCAACGCCTTGTTCTCCGATACGAAGTTCGACGCGGGAATCGCGATTCAATCGAGCGATGTCCCCGGTCTTCGCCGCCAGGCACGCGCGCCATTTCTGGCTTACGGCTTTCGCTCCACTTCCGGCAAGGCCATCATCGCGTATTGGATGGCCGCACACAGCAATCCCGGCAACGTCTTTCCGCCCCTCGCCGCCACGCTGACCATCAAGGGTTCCGGCATTGTGCACCCCGTGCTCATCGACGTGGTTTCGGGCGAGATCTCGCCGCTCACTTGGAAGCAAGGTACGACGGACACGGTCGAGGGGGCTCCCATCCGCGATAGTGTCATGGCGATCGCCGACGAAAGCTATTTCGACTGGGATACCCCGCCAGAGGCGCCGAGTTCGCTGAACGCTCAGGCGTCCGGCGGCGCCGTGGAACTTTCCTGGGAATTGCATGGCGGCGAGATAACCGGCGTTGCCGTCGAGCGCCGTCGTGGTGACCGCGGCACGTGGGAGCGCGTCACCAAACTCGCAGGTAGTGCGAAGTCTTACCGTGATTCCGTCACTGCCTCGGGGCAGACGCTATGCTACCGCGTGCGTGCCCTCAACGCGGCGGGCGAGTCTGCGTACTCCAATGTGGCTCGGGTAGCGATGTAACCGCCAGGAGAATCTCTTATGGGAAAACTCGCCATTACCGGCGGCAAGCCGGTTCGCAAGAAGCCCTTCACGGCGTGGCCCGTGTACACCCAGCAGGAAGCGCGCGGGCTCCAGAAGGTTCTCGCCAGCCGCAACTGGGGCGGATATCCCTTCCCGAACAAGTTTGCGGACGCTTTCGCGCAGAAGTTCGCGCGCTTTCACGGCGCGAAATACGGTCTGGCGGTGGCGAACGGCACTGTGGCCATTGAGATTGCCCTGAAAGCGGCGAATATCAAGCCCGGCGACGAGGTGATTGTGCCGGCGTACACCTGGGAGGGCACCGTCGGCCCCATCCTGCTTCTCAACGCCGTGCCGGTTTTTGTGGACATCGACCCCGCCACCTACTGTCTGGACGCAAAACTGATCGAGGCGGCCCTCACGCCCAAGACGCGCGCCATCCTTCCCGTACACCTCGCCATGCGCTTTGCCGATCTAAACGAAATCGGCCGCATTGCCAAGGCGCACAACTTGGTGGTCATTGAAGACTGCGCCCACGCGCATGGTGGCAAGTGGCGCAATAAGGGCGCCGGCGCCACGGGCGACCTCGGCACGTTTAGCTTTCAATCGAGCAAGCTGATGACCTCCGGTGAAGGCGGCGCCGTCATCACCAGCAATCTGGAATTTTATGAGCGTGCCCAATCCTTCACGAATTGTGGACGCGCCAGCGTCACCGACCAATTCCACCACCGCCTGATCGGATTCAACTATCGCCTTGGTGAACTGCAAGCCGTGATTCTTGCCGCGCAGCTTGAGCGCCTCCCCCGGCAGGCCAAGGTGCGCCAGGCCAACATGGACCACTTCGAAGAGCGCTTGCGCGGGACGCCCGGTCTCGCGTTCCTCGAACGCGACAAGCGTCAGACGCGCGTAGCGGCGTATCAATTCGTGTTCAAATATCTGCCCGAGCATTTTGGCGGTATTCCGCGCGCGGCATTCCTGGGCGCGTTGCAGATGGAAGGCGTTCCCTGCGATGGCCTTTTCTACGAACCGGTTTACAAGAGTGCCCTCTTCCCCGTCGATCCGGCGGAATGGCCGGCGCTCAGTTGGGGCCGAGCTGAACCCCTCGATTTGAAAACCCGTTTCCACTGCCCGGTCTCCGAGCGTGCTGCCTACGAAGAGTCGGTTTGGCTGCCTCACCACATCTTCCTCGGCTCCAAAAAGGATACCGACGACATTGCCGACGCCGTGCTGAAAGTTTGCGAAAACATCGAGGAACTGCGCGGCCTCCAACATGACGCTATCGAGGTAAAGGCCATGAGCCGCGCGGCCCGTCCCCGCGTCGAAAAGCGGCAGTGGTAGGGGGATCGGGTCATCGGATCATCGGGCCATCGGGTCATTTAAACACCAATTTTCAGCAGCATTGTTCGCGATACTCATTATCCCATCTAAGCCGGCACCTCAGATGACGAGGTATCTATCTCCATCATTTCCAAAAGAGGCATTATGAAAAACTCCTTTACCAGAAGAGACCTATTGAAGGCGGCGACGGCAGCTACGATTTCCGCCGGGGCTGCGGCCAACCACGGCCGGGCGCTGATGGCAGCGAATCACACCGTCCCCGCGGAGACCGTTTTCGGAGGAGCACCGGAAGCTGAGACCAATCTCCCCTGGTACCGCCGTCTCCTGGTCGGCGTGGAAGTTGGCCCGACGGGAGCCAACGACAAAGATGGGATTTTCTATGCGCGGGCGACCGGTAAAGATATTGTCGAACACCTGGTCAAAGCTCATGTCGAATACGCCGTGATTTTCATGAAGGACCAGGACTTCGCTTACTACCATTCCCAGGTCGTACGCCCCTGCCCCAATCTCCACGGTCGAGACCTTTTGCGCGAGGTGTTGGACGCGGCCAAGCCCCACAACCTGCCCATCATTGCCTACTTCCAGATTCAATACGATACTGCCGCCTGGCAAGCCCACCCGGAATGGAGAATGAAGGACGTGACCGGGAAAGATATTCCCTTCCGCCTGTGTTATAACTCTGATTATCTCAACTATAACAAGCTGCTGATGGCAGAATTATTAGAGTATGATATAGCGGGCTTCCACGTTGACATGCTGGACTACGGATTCAGCCCTCCTTACGGTTGCTGGTGTGAAAATTGTGCGCGCGTCTTCCGGCAGCAATTCAACATTGATATCCCCCATCCCCCCAAGCCCAGTTGGGATGCCGACTGGGAGAAGATTCTGGAGTTTCGTGCCAGTTCCAACACCCGCTTCTCCCAGGATTTGCACTCCTTCGTGAAATCGAAGCGGCCGGAGGTGGCCGTGGATTTCAACTATCACGGATACCCGCCCTTTTCCTGGATCGAAGGCGAGCTTCCGGTGCGGCAGGCCCTGAACGGGGATTTTGTAACCTGTGAGGGGCTGCCCTGGGTTTTCGGCCACTATAATCCCAGCCTCCTGTCCCTTTTCATTGCGGGTGCCCGGCTTGGCGGGCCCACGCAAATTGCCACCTCCCGGTCGGTCTACAACTATTTTGATCCCACCATCCGCCCCGTGGCCGAGATGGAATGGGAAGTCCTAACCTACGCGGCCCACGCGACGCAGTGCACGGTAGTTGATAAAGTCAATTACGATGGCACACTCGATTCCCTCGCCTATGAACGCTTGGGGCTGGTCTTCAAAAAAGTCCGCGAACGAAGTGAATACTTCAAGCACCCGCCGATTCAGGAAGTCGGCCTCTACTATTCCAGCCGGAGCCGCGATTGGTTTGCGCGGGAAGCCGCTCCCCAATACTTCTCGGCTTTTTCCGGCGCACACAAAGCGCTGGTGCAGTCGCACATCACGCTG
>Ga0326728_10006978_pt1 | contig 29773 bp, 20 predicted proteins | sample MB3enrmetagenome_FD_207602 | JGI IMG/M metagenome (GOLD analysis project Ga0326728, IMG submission 207602) | Lab enriched peat soil microbial communities from McLean, Ithaca, NY, United States - MB31MN | ecosystem: Environmental > Terrestrial > Soil > Wetlands > Peat | place: USA: New York... | reverse complement strand
AGGAAGATAGCGCCCAAGGTATGAACCATGATTGGGGTGAAGTCGTAACAAGGTAGCTGTAGGAGAACCTGTGGCTGGATCACCTCCTTTCTAAGAGAGAACCGGTTCTGGAGTTCGGCTTCGGCTGAACAGGTCCAGAACGGAGGCGAGGCGCTCTGAAATCTCAAATTTCCAATTTGAAATTTCAGAGGGGCGTGGCTGCTCAACTCAGAGGTCAAAGAGAAGCTTATCGTCGACAGTTTATCGTTCACAGTTTTAAGACCAAAAAGGCCGCGAGCATTCGCGGCCTTTCTTGTTTGGCGGCATGGCGACTCCTTGGCCCGCGGCCCGGCTGGCTTGGATGTCCATGGCTTTAGTGTCTCAATTCTGAAATCCCATCGAGAGGTGCAGATGCTGCGCAGCGCTGGTTCCGTGGTGTTGGGCCTGTTCACCTTGTTGGTCTCGTCGATTGTCCTCGTCGGCGTTCAAGATGTGCTTCTCCTGCACTTTTTGCCAAACACTTTCCCCAATGCGCAGGTGCTGTCCAGCAGCAGTACGGTGATGGCGGGCGGCATTGTTCTCACTATCCTGTGCGCGCTGCTTGCCGGTTGGGTAACGGCGCGGGTGGCAGATAAAGCGGAGATCAAGCACGCCTTGGCGGTGGCCGTGGTGGAAGAGATTTTCACGGTGCTGATAATCGTCACGCGCGCGGTGCAGGCGCCGAGCTGGGTTTGGGCCTGCAATCTGACTCTCATACCCTTGGCCACGCTATTAGGGGGCAAATGGCGCGCCGCCCAGTCGGGGAACCGGGCGGCAACCAGTCCCGCTTGACCCATCACTCCACAAAAGCTCCAGCCCTCCAGGAAGGTGCGTCCCGCACAGTCAATTCGCCGTATTATTGACGCCATGGAAAATACGAACTCGCAACCGAGTGGCGACCCCCGAGCGGAGTACGTTCGGCGGCGCGAAGCCTGGAAGACTACACAAGCCCTTTACGAAAACCAGCATCGCAGCCTCGGAATTGCCAAGCTCGCATTGGGCGGCATAACCCTGGTTGTGATCGGTCTGGCTTTGGCGGCCAGGGTGGTTTCAGTTCTATGGGTCTTAGCTCCGCTGTTCGCCATTGTCGTTCTGGCCATCATTCACGGGCGTGTCCTCAAAAGGCGCGGGCGATGTTCCCGCACCGTGGCTTATTACGAGCGAGCGCTGGCGCGAATCGACAATCGCTGGATGGGAACCGGAGAAACAGGCGAGAGGTTCCAGAGCGCATCGCACCCCTATTCCCGTGACCTCGATCTATTTGGGTTGGGCTCGCTATTCGAACTTCTTTGTGCGGCACGCACCCGCGTGGGGCAGGAGACACTTGCACAATGGCTCTTGGCGCCCGCCTCCCCCGCACAGGTGTGCGCCCGCCAGGAGGCCGTTGTCGATCTGCGGAGCCGGTTGGATTTGCGCGAAGACCTGGCGGTCCTGGCGGAAGAAGCCGGCTCGCTCGCGCCGGCGGAAGTTCTGGCGGCTTGGGGCGAAGGTGAACCGCTGCTGGCCTCGAGGCTCTTGCGATTTGCAAGCGCCACGCTGGCGGGTTTGTGGTTGCTGAGTCTGGTCGTTTGGCTGGTCTGGGGGCCGGCGTATCCGGCCCTGCTCATAACCGCGATCAACGTCAGCATCAGCCTTGGTTATCGCCCGCGTGTGCAAACCGCCGTCAGCGCTGTCGAGGGTGCGGCGCGAGATTTGGGGCTGCTGGCGGGCGTATTGGCTCGGCTGGAAGCAGAGCCATTCGCAGCACCCAGGCTTGTGGAACTTGGTGCGGCTCTCCAAACGGAAGGCTGGCATCCTTCGCGCTGGATCGCCCGACTGAATCGGTTGATGGAGTACCTGGATTCCCGGCGGAACCTGATTGTCAAGGCGACAGACCTCTTCACCCTCTGGACTTTGCAGTGCACCTGCGCGATTGAAGCATGGCGCAAGCGCACCGGCCCGGCAGTCCGCCACTGGCTGGCCACCGTCGGTGAGTTTGAGGCCCTTACGTCGCTGGGCAGCTATGCTTACGAGCATCCCGCGGATGTCTTTCCTGAATTCGCCGAGACTTCGCCCTGTTTTGATGCCGAAGGTCTTGCCCATCCCTTGCTGCCAGATCGCGACGCCGTACGGAACGATTTGCGTTTTGGGGATGACTTGCGGGTACTCGTCATCAGCGGGCCAAACATGGCGGGGAAAAGCACCTTTGTGCGGGCGGTGGGGATTAATGCGGTTCTTGCTCAGTGTGGCGCTGCCGTGCGCGCCCGGCGGCTGCGCCTTTCGCCACTTGCCGTGGGGGCATCCATCTGCGTGCTCGATTCGCTCCAGGGAGGCATCTCACGGTTTTATGCTGAAATCAGGCGCCTGAAACAAATCACCGACCTCACCCAAGGGCCCTTGGCGGTGCTGTTTCTGCTAGACGAGTTCCTTCAGGGAACAAACTCCCAAGACCGGCGGCTGGGCGCGGAGGCGATGGTGCGCAGCCTGGTTGAACGCGGAGCGATTGGGCTGGTGACCACGCACGACCTCGCGCTTGCGAAGATCGCGGAGGGACTGGGCCCGCGCGCCGCCAACGCCCATTTTGAGGATCGCCTCGAAGATGGGAAACTGCTTTTTGATTACCGGCTCCAACCGGGAATCGTCGCGACCAGCAACGCCCTCAATCTAATGCGGTCAATCGGTCTGGACGTGTGACGAGCCTGTGTTGGCAACCGGCATATGCCGGTCGCCCGGCCGCAACTATTAGAACCGCTCTCAACTCAGGCGCAGGTTCTTCAAATAATTGAAGCTGATCTTCATGGCCTCGAGGGACGGCATATTGCAACGGTCCTGCTCGACGAAAATGTGTTCGGCGCCGGCCTCGCCCGCGTGCGCGAAAATCTTCCGCCAATCAATTCTCCCCTGGCCGACCGGCGCGAAGGGATTCGGGCCGTCATCGCGAGGAGACTCGTGCGGGTTGACCGCCACGTCTTTGTAAAGATCCTTGATGTGGAGCAACGGGAAGCGGCCGGGATAGCGCTGAAAGTAAGTCACCGGGTCGATGCCGGCATAGACCCCCCAGAAAACGTCCATTTCCATTTTCAGGATTTTCGCGTCGCAGCGCGTGAGCATGATGTCGTAACCGCAGGTGTTATCCACGCGGGCAAATTCGTTAAAGTGCGCGTGATAGCAGAACTGCATTCCAGCGTCGAGGGAAAGAGTTCCACATTGGCTGAAAAGGTCAGCCCGGCGCTTCCAGGCGTCGCCGTCGAGCCGAGGGTTATCTCCCACCACCATGTAGTGCACGCCATAATCCTTGGCGGCCTCAATGGTCTTCTTCCAGGCCTCGATCGATTTCGGTACGTCAAAGTAGACGCTCGGAAGGGTCAGACCGTCCGCCCGCAGCATGGGGAGTATTTCGGCTGCGGAGATGTAAGGCCCGATTTCCAATTCCTTGTAACCTGTGGCAGCAACCTGCTTGAGGGTTCCCGCCCGGTCCTTGGCAAACATATCCCGGACAGTATAGAGTTCGAGCCCGATAGGGCCGGGCCAGGCGAGCCGTCCTGTTGCCCAGAGGTGGGGGCGGGCGGCCAGCGCGGTTGCCCCGCCCAGAGTCTTTATAAAATTCCGCCTGGTAATCATAATGGCCCCTCCTCAAGGGCGGCGCCATTTAAGCGCATTGAGTTGCCGATGTCAACCGATCGTCGACAGTTGGGTTACAATTCACCCATGCTGACCATCCGAAAAGCAACGCCGGATGACATTCCCCTGATTCTGGAATTCATCCGCGAACTGGCCGAGTACGAGCGCGCGCCCGGGGAGGCAGTGGCGACCGCGGATGATCTTCGGCGCGACGGCTTCTCCGGCGAACCAAGATTCCATGTGGAAATTGCCGAATGGGACCGTGAGCCGGCGGGCTTCGCGCTCTGGTTTTTCAATTATTCCACCTGGCAAGGGAAACCCGGACTTTACCTGGAAGACCTGTTCGTGCGGCCGCAATTCCGCAAGAAAGGAATCGGCAAGGCGCTGCTGACGCACCTGGCAAAAGTCGCTATGGAGAAGGCCTGCGGGCGTTATCAGTGGCAGGTGCTTGACTGGAACACACCGGCCATAGAGTTCTACGAATCCCTGGGCGCAAAAGTCATGAAGCAGTGGCTTACCATGCGCGTGAGCGGGGAAGCGCTGCGCAAGCTGGGAGAGCAAAGCCCCATGTAGGCGCCGGGTGGCGAATCCGTTGGCGCACACCCTTTCCGGATGAATTGCGCGGCTCTTAGCAGCCTGGATTCTCACCGATACCTCACATTGTGATATATCGCGGATCGGCGCGGGTTCAGGTCAGAGCTTTTCTGATTGCGCGCCAACCACCTGAGTTGAAAAGTGAACGTAAGTGAACGTCTCGGGGATGTGAGAGTCGTAGTAGCCGTGCCGGTTCCAGGTCCACCCCGCGCTGGGTTCCAGACGCTTGCCGTCCGGGCCGGCCTGTTGGAAGCGCGAGCAATCAATGCGCCACACGTCACGGTCCCGGGGCGGAAGCGAGCGGCCGTCGGCAAGCAACTCCAGACCCTTCCAAGGAAAAGCGAGTTCCGCACTCCAGCCCTTGTCGGTTCCGGCGCTCTTGTTCAGGACGCCCTCGACGTGGACGGCGTGGCGCAGGCCAGGAAAGTCCCAATCGAGAAATCCCCAGCGCTCGCCCCGCGGGTGCACGTGGCCACCGATGCCGGAAATCTCCAGCGTCGGGTGGGCAGCGGGGTTGAACTCCGGCCGGCCGTGATAAGGGCTGCCGGGTTTGAAAATGTCTTTCCAAATCCAAAAAACTTCATAAACGGTGTTCAGGGCATTGATTTCAAACTCGTAGTAGGCATCCTGGCCGGCAATGAACACTTCCAGGTCGTTTTCTTCGTAGATTTTGGAGTCGCGCGCGGTGAGCGTGGCGCAGACGTCGGCTTCCTCGGCGGAAAATCCGAAGTAAAGGCAGTCGTCGTCCCAAAGAATCGCCACGTGCGTATTGAACCATGCGGGCTTACCGGTGACGATATCGACAAAGCGTTTGGAACGCGGCGCCAGCCTCCAGGAGAGTTCCTCAAGTTTGCCGTCGATGGAGAGAGAGCCTGCCGTACGATAACAGGTGTAGTGGGCGAGTTCCTGCGGTGTGGGCCAGCTCATGATTTTTTCTCAGGATGAAACGACAAGGATTTTTTCCCCGAACTCACTGCGTAACCGTGGGGTCCTCGGTTCCCTTGAAAGGTTGTGCGGAGGCTTTCGGTTTCCCGATCTTTTCTGAGGCGTCCACGGTGAAAACTTTGAAGTCGGAATACTCGTGCCTATTCCGGAGTTGTTTGCCGTTCCAATCAAGGGTCACGGTGACTTCCTCCGGCAGCCAAAATGTTTCCTTCAGGCGGTTAAAGTGGACCGCATTGAAGTCGATATTCAAGGTTTCCTTTCCCAGCCGAAGTTCGGGTAAGGGCGCCAAGAGGTCCGTATGGAGGCGAACAATCTGGAAGGTGTCAGAATCGATCCAAGCCAGCCCTTGGGAAAACGTTGCTACTGAGGTCAGCCCATTCTCGAAGTTCCCGCGTAAGTGGGCTTTCCGCGGAATCTGCGCAAATGCGACCACAAACGTATTGCGGCCATTAACAATCTGCCGCCCGAGGTAACGAAAATTGCTCTCGGAGCGGTAACTCGGGTGAAAAACGAGCTCTGCCGAAGCAAATCCCTCCGTTAGCATGAACCCTTCGGACAACCCCTTCGGCAGAACTTCATTTCCTGCAAAGTCGGCGCGATATTCGATGAAGCCTGGCCCCCAAGCCTCGCGCGGCACCAAACACAAATACCGAAATTTCTGATTCAGTGCGTCGCTGACTCCCCCCTTGCGGCCCAGTTTCTCCTGATGGATCGCTTCGAGCGAGCTCGTATTGGGGAAATTCTTGATTAGTTCCAAGATCCTCGTGCCCACCCCGTCGAGGATAGAACTTAATCGTTCCTGGTCCTTGGCCGGTTCGAGTCCGCGGACCAGATCCGCGGGAGGGCACCGAAGGAAGTCGAACTGTTCCTGGCCTTTCGGCGGCTTGGTCTTGACGTAATCGGCCTCGACCTTTTCCCCATCCTGAACTATCCCCCACACTTGGCGAACCCGCAGAGGCATTTTCTTCACGTCGCGCCCATCAAGAAAGCGGTTCATTTCGGTGGCGGCCTCATCGGAACGGCCTGCGCCCAGCAAAGCTTCGATATAAAGAAGGTGCGCCTCCGGTCCCGCGCCCGCGGCCATGGCCCTTTTTAGCACGTCGGTCGCGGGCTCGAACTTTTGCAGGGGCAGCAGCGTACGGCCAAGCTCCTGAAGGGCCAGCGCATCCTGGGGCGCGAATTTGAGCGCTTCCTCGAAAAAGGGTTCTGCCTTTTCCGGCTCATGCTGCCAATTTAACCAGGTTCCGTAAGCCACCAACGGTTCGGGACGTCCCATTTTTCGATTGGCCAGGGTCGCCTTCGCACTTTCTCGAAAAGAATTATTGGCATCGTCCCAGTCGGACCAGCCCAGCTCAGCGAGGCCCAACAAGGTCTGGCAGCCGATGCACGCGGGGTTATTTCCCAGGACTTTCGAGAGGAGCGGCACGGCGCGCTCGGAATTGCGCTGGTCGAGAAAATCCGCCACGCCCCGCGTGTAGTCTTTCTCGCTCTTCGCCGCCAGCCCGTCCGCAGGCCCGAGTTGTTTGAGCTTCGGCGCCAAGCCGGAGACCAAATCCGCCGGAGAGAGCAGGTCGGGATTTTCATCCTGCACTTCGCGCAGCGTAAAAGAGACCGCCCAGGTTTTGCCCGGGCGGCCATAATTGACAAACGCATGCGCCGTCTGAAACCCTTTCTTCTTGGCCGTGAAGATCACGCTGAACTCGGTGTCCTGCTGGCCCAGCAACTGGTACAGAGTGTTGAACTCTCCCCGGGCATCGGTGGTGAGGGTCCGATAACCCGTGGCAGTAACGGGTGCCACCGTCACCGTGGCGCCCCGCACGGGGACGCCCTGGACGGTCTTGACCGTCCCCGCCACAAGCCATATCCCCTGTTCCACACCATAAGGATTATTGCCGACGCCCACGCCTCCGGACCCCATGTTCTGTGCCATCACGGATTGGGACAAAAGACATGCCGACAATAAAAGGAGAATCCCTCGGAAGGAGGTCGTCATAACACCACACTCTTGAGGACGGACAGCGGGACTACCTTACTTTCTCTCCTGAATCTTACCCCCGACGCCCCTGCAAGACAAGTGTTGATAGAAGCGCTATTCCTTGGACGGCAGGCGGGGAGAGCCATCGTAAACTCAGTAGCGTGAGAATCGGTCGCGTTAGTTCCAGAGTTGAATGGCATACGACAAATTGCGGGAGTATGGTCTACCGGCAACATTGCCCTGTCGTTCCTCGGTCCCGCCCTAATTCTCATCGGCAGGGTCTCCACCAGAAATTCACCATCTCCTTGGGATGTGGCTGGCGCGTCACATCACGGTCCGGTCGGGGGCAACTCTTCGCCGGCTGCCTGGGCTTCGAGCCAGTTGCAGCCTCTATCGGTGAGGAACCACAGATTGCGTGTGGCTGTAGTCTTTTTGCCGGCCAACGCGTGCTTGCGCATTCTCTCCAAGCGTCTCACCGCATCGGGTTCTTCCATCTGCACCTCGGCAGCAAGGCTACTGACCGTCCGATAGGAATATTGACCCTTGAGGAGCGCCTGGAGAAGCTCCCGGTCCGTATGATCGACGGGAAGGTCCTGAATTGAAGGTGGAATGCTCCTCCGCGCGGATTCGGGCAGGGGTTCGGTCCGCTGCTCCATTTCTTGTCGAAGCACGGGCTCGGTTAGGCTAGCCTTTTCTTCCGCCAGGGCGGCGCGGGTTTGGGCTTCTTGGGATTCCCGCTTGGCTTTCTCAACTTCGGCCGCCAGCCGCTTGGCCACAGTCTCCGCGAAGGTTCGGGAGAAGACGGCCGCCAGCAGGCAAATGCCGGCAAAAACGAAAAAATCGAAGGGGATTCCCGACCCGTAGCGGATGGTCGTGATCTTATCGACCATGTCGCTGGAGATGGTCTTGAGAAGGAGAGGGGCAAGAAGTGAAGCCACCAGCCCCAAGACAAAGCTCCGCGAGCGTTTGGCGTACTCAGGATCATCCTTTTGTAAAAGCAGATAGTTGGCCGCGCCGCCCAGCAGTCCCGAGCCGATCATGGCCACGAGCAAGAGAATTATGTTGTACCTGGTCATTCCTGCTTACCTCCCATTTCACATGCACTTCACCCGGCGCCGGGATATACGGACTGCCGCATGGAGGTGACGTTTCCACACGCCCGCCGCACATGTTTAATCGGCACATTAATCCCGGGGATGAAGGAATTTGCGAATCAAGGGGGTATAAATTATGAAATGTGAATTCTGAATTATGAATTGTCAGACTACGGTCGGCGCGGATGTTTCATAATTCATAATTCAGCATTCAGAATTCATTGAAGGGCGGGCTGGCGCAGACGATCGCTTTTTTTCGCGTCTGCGATCTCCCGAAGCTTATCGTGGCGGTCGGCTTTAGCCGGGCAGCTTGGACAAGAAAGAACTTCGGCGCAACTCACATTTTAGAGAGTCAGGTTCCGGGCGCGAGCCCCCACTACTGGCGCTCCGGTTCCATTTTCCAGATGGTGGATCGCAGCTCATAGGCCGCCCCGACAAGGTTTCCATCGGGCGTCCAGCTCACGGAGTGAAAGTCGCCCAGGAAATCGACGGGGATCGGCGTCATGCGCCCGCTGGATAGATCCACCACGCCCGGCAAATAGAACCACGAATCGAGCGAGGCCAGGGGCGCGGCCAGCTTGCCATTACGGACGCCGCTGGAAGTGATGGGATCGCTGGTGAGACGGAACGGCCCGTTGAGCGGAATTTCCTTTTCCCCACCGCCGTCGAGCGATACTTCGAGAATTCGTGTCTTCCCGATCTCAACCAATTCCACCAAAAGAGAATGGCCGCCGGGCTCGACGGCGACCGAGTCGCCGGCGCAAACCTTCCGCGGTTCTCCGCCCTCGACCGGAATCGACCAGATGGTTCCGGCCGCGGCGCAGTAAAGGGTCTTGCCGTCCGGGCTGGAGGCGAGCGATTTGGGCTCGCCCTGGTCAAAGGCAATGCGCCGCGTGACGCGGCCGCTCGAGAGGCTGGCAATGGCCAGGGTGCGCAGCGGCTCTGGCCCGATGGCAAAAGCCACCTGATTCGGTCCGGCCGCAGTGACGGGGGGGGGAGGTTTCCTCGGTGGTGTTGACCAATGGCAGCGCATCTTTTCCCGCCTCGACGACCATCAAGCGCATGATGCCCGCGCGGCGGGTGGGCACCACCGCCCGCCCATCCGGAAGGAGCGTTGCCGCACCCCACCCGGCAGCCTGGCTCGGTAAAGTCGAAATCCGGGTTGCCGCCCCGCCGGTGGCGGAAAAACGCAGGATGTGCAGAGGTATGTCCCACTCATCCAGGTAGATCGCGCCGTCCAGGCCGGTATCCAGGTCGTATACGCCAAGGGGCGAGCCAAGGAGGACCTGCGGGGAACCGTGTCCGGAAGCGGGAAGCGATACGATCTCGGTCAAATCGCCCGCCCGCCTCGAAATGAGCACAGATTTGCCGTCGCGGCTCACCGCGAATCCGGCAGTGAGAGAGTCATCCGCCGCCCCGGTGGAAAGCCGGCGGATTTGCCCGCTGGCGAGGTCCAGGACGTAGACGTGAGGCGTGCCCTGCCGGCTGGGGCCGAGCAGATCGCCCAAAATCACCGCCTGGCGACCGTCCGGAAAAGCCCGAGCCGTCGGGAGGCCGTACGCATAGCTGGCATAGCCTTCGATCAGGAAACCTTGCAGCCGTCCACTGTCGGGCCAGAGGCGATAGACCTGCACCTGGCGTTCCGCGTTCAGACGCAGGACTAACAGACTGCCATCGGGCAGGGGTTCGGGTAGCTGTGCGTCTTCCAGGATCAGTTGTTCCTCGCCGCCCAAGGCAGGCACGCTAAAGATACCCAGCGGGACGCGGGCATCGGCATAGCGGTCGAAATAGATTTTGTTGCCATCGGGCGACCAGTTCAGTTCCACGGGAACCCCGGCATTGCGCTTGTGGGTGAGAACGGTCCAATTGCCGGTATCGGGCTTCATCACCGCGATCTGGGTGACGCCTCGCTCCATCGCCAGGAACGCGAGGGTGTGGCCATCGGGGGAAATGCGCGGCGTCATGGCGATCTCGGGGCCTCCCAACAGGGTGCCTTTCCAGACGGCTCTCGGACGGGTGGAAAGCCCGTGCCACGCCACGAGCGCGATGGCCAACGCGGCCTGCGCGGCTGCCGCTATCCAGGCGAGGCGCAACCAGGGCGAGCGCCGCTCGACTACGGGCGCCGCAATCCGCTGGCTGCCGCTTTGCGCCAGCGTCGCCAGCGCGAATGCCAGATCGTGCGCTGTCTGGAAACGGTCGCCGGGCTCCTTTTCCAGGCAGTGAGCGACGATCTCGCGCAGCGCCACGGGAACGGTGTCGGGCAGTTCCGGCGGCTCTTCGCGCAGGATGGCGCGCAGGGTATCCGCCGAGGTTTCGCCCGCGAACGCCCGCTCCCCGGTGAGTAGTTCGTAGAGAATGAGCCCGAAACTAAAGATGTCGGAACGGTGATCCACCTCCAAGCCGCGTACCTGCTCGGGCGACATATAGCCCACCGTGCCCATCACCATGCCGGGCTCGGTATTTACCGCGGCGGTTTCGGCAGCCGCGGCGGCGCGCTGGGCGTGCAGTTTGGCCAGACCGAAGTCGAGGATCTTCACCCGGCCGTCGCGCGTGAGCAGGATATTGGCGGGCTTCAGATCGCGGTGTACGATGCCTGCGGCGTGCGCCGCGGCCAGGCCGGAAGCGATCTGGCCGACGATATCGAGGGTCCTGCGGAGAGGCGCTTTGAGGCCGGAGAGCGGTTCGCCCTCCACCAGCTCGCTGACCATATAGCCCTCGCCCACATCGAATACCGCGACGATATTGGGATGATTGAGCGCAGCCACGGCGCGGGCTTCCTGCTCGAAGCGCTGGCGGCGCGAAGGATCGTTCGCCACCTCGGCGGGCAGGATCTTCAGCGCCACCTCACGGCCCAGGCGCGTGTCGCGGGCGCGGTACACCTCGCCCATGCCGCCCGCACCCAGCGGCGCGAGGATCTCATAGGGGCCCAAAGTCGTGCCAGATGCTAAGGCCATAGGGTGACCAATCTTAGCCTACCGAGATAACCAAGTCCGGTTAACGCCGTCGGGTCGGCAAGCAGTCGTGGATTCAATAGCCCGAGGTCGCTGCTTTTGCAAAAGAGCCCTGGAGTCCGCCATTTTCCGGGGCGCCAGAGCGAGTTCCTTCGCGGACTCAGAATGACAGTGCAACGGGAGAGAGGCGTTCGATTTACCTGCGCGGGGATCTGCTCGGTGAGCGGACGGCTGGGAAGGGCCGCTCAGGAGTTATAGTTCAGAATCCGCCGGACGCGGTCACAGTTTTCCTTCACCTCATCCCGGAAGCGGGGAAACATGCCCACGACGATGCAATCCTGCGGCTTGATACTGTCGAAGGCCTGCTTAAAAGCATTATCGACTTCTTCCTGAGATCGCACCCGGCCGGCGGCGAGGATCTTGAATAGGAAGCAGGTCTTGGAAGTTTTTTTCGCCACCTCGTAGGCGTGGGGGGGATCGGATTCAAGATAGACGTCCGAAGCGGGCAAGGGCAGCACGCCCAGCATCTTGCGAAATTCCTCCGGGGTGCGCGTGCGATTGTAGGCACAGAGCATGTAGAAATCCACATCCCATCCGCGCTCTTCGGCATATTCCACCACTTCCGGCTTGTGCGTTCCGATGCCCACGCGCACACCGGCTTGGCGCAGTCTCTTCGTATATTCCTGCACTTGGTCCATCTGCCCGGCGCGATAGAGAACGTCGGTCCGTTCCCCATGGAGGTAGAGCGCCATGGGTTTGCTGCGCCGTACCACTTCATCCACGGGGCCCAGGGTGGGGTCCGTAGCGATCAAATGCATGTTTCCACCCTTGGAGCGGAAAAGGTCTAGATCGCTTAGGGGTTTTTCGCGGTGAGCGTACTGGTAGGCGTTGATGCCGTTCTGCTGGCACTGGAGGAGCGTTTGGCAAATGCGGTCAGGGGTGTTCCAATCCACCATCAACTTATCGAGCAGACCGTTGAAGTGGGAGTATCCATAGAACTGGTTGCTGCCCATCACCAGGCGGCTGATTTCCATGTCGCCGAAGCGGACTTCGGGAAGCGAAGCCGCGGGCGTCGCCTGGGCTCCGGCCAAGGGGCCCACCGCCAATGTCGCTGCCAAACCGGCAGAGGATTTGAGGAAGTTTCGTCGGCTGCTCATGGATTCTTCACCTCGCTGCGTGTGTGGACAAAGCCCTGTGAGCTAACTTCCACAGGCTGCCCAAGATACTCAAACTCGCTGCAAGAAGTGAGCCAAATCAGACGCGCGCGCAGCTTGGGGTTTCGGACAAAAAGTGTGCGCGGGACGACAAAATCGCGGATACTTACAGCGCGAACGCCAAAGAAGGCTGACGAATTCTTATCGGCAGTGCCGGCTCTGACCCTCGGTTATCAGTTAGAGGTTGGACATGGGTGTAAAATGGTCGCTGGCTTCGGCGGCATGACAGGAGTCTGACTATTCAAAAGCCTATCCAAATCGCCCTCTTGCTCGCCGTGGCTGTGCTGCCGCTGTATGGCCAAGGCAACTATGAAATCCAGGTTTACGGCGCTGACACGGTGGCGCCCGGGCGCACCGTGGTGGAACTGCACAGCAACTTCACCTTCGAGGGGTTCAAGACGATTGACCAGGGTGTGCTTCCGGATGAACATCAACTTCACGAAACGGTGGAGATCACCCAAGGCTGGACTAGCTGGTTTGAAACCGGACTCTACATCTTCACCAGCTACGGCCCCAATCAGGGTTACAAGTGGGTCGGCGATCACATCCGCCCGCGGGTGCGGGTGCCCGACAGTTGGCATTGGCCCGTGGGAGTGAGTATCTCGACGGAAATTGGCTACCAGCGGCCCATCTTTTCCGCTGACACCTGGACTTGGGAAATTCGCCCCATCGTGGATAAGCAGTGGAAGTCCTGGTACCTGGCTTTCAATCCCGCCCTCGAGCGGTCGTTCCATGGACCGAGCGTGTCCGAGGGCGTGGGCTTTTCTCCCAACTTCAAGGTGGCTTATTCGTTGACGCGCAAACTCAGCGCGGGACTGGAATACTACGGATCGCTCGGGCCCGTCACCGGCTTTGATCCTTTGTACGAGCAACAGCAACAAATTTATCCCACAATCGACTACGACTTCGGCCCGAACTGGGAATTCAATTTGGGCGCGGGGATCGGCGCAACGCGCAATACGGATCATTTCATCCTGAAGATGATCATTGGCAGGCGATTTCGATTCATCACGCCGCACGTACCTCGCATTTTGAAGCCGAATCCTACGGGAGGGGGTGATTAATTGACGCGGGTTTCGAGCATCGCGTGTGCGGCCGCCCTTCTGTTCATGACCCTCGTGTTTGCCTTTGCGCCCCTCATTTCGAACCCTGCTTGGGGGCACGAAAATGCGCGAAGCGCCTTGGACTGCGGCGGCTCGACGCCGCCTTGGTCTTCGTCCTCGGCGTTATTTCAAGGCGGCGTCGAGCCGCCGCAGTCCAAGGTGCCTTCGGCACAGGTGTTTTCGAACTACCCCATGCCCCCCGCCTTCCCTCCCATCCCCTGGCCGGAAGACAATCCTTACTCCCCGGCGCGCGCCGAGCTGGGCAAAGTTCTCTTTTTCGACGGGCGGCTTTCCTCGAACGGCGTGGTGTCTTGCGCCTTCTGCCACGAGCCGGCCCACGCTTTTTCCGCCAGCACGCCGCTTTCCAGGGGCGTGGACGGAAAGCCGGGAGTTCGTCACGCCCAAACAATCATTAACCGCGCCTGGGGCAAATCGCAATTCTGGGATGGCCGGGCGCCTACTCTGGAGGCCCAGGTGGTTGTTCCCGTCACCAACCCGGATGAGATGGGCATGACTACAGACAGGGTGGTGCACAAGGTTGGCAACATCAGAGGCTACGCGCCGCTTTTTGCCGCGGCCTTCGGTGACAGCACCATTACCTTCGATCGGATTGAAAAAGCGATTGCCACCTTCGAGCGTACGATCGTTTCAGGAAACTCCCCCTACGACCGCTTCGTGGCCGGCGATAAGACGGCGCTGACCAAACAACAGAAGGACGGCCTGGATTTCTTCAACAAGAAGGGTGAATGCGCCGAATGCCACAAGGGGCCGAACTTTTCTGACGAAAAATTCGCCAACCTGGGTGTGGGCATGGACCGCGCCAATCCCGATCCGGGCCGCTTCGCCATTACCAAGAAGCGCAGTGACATCGGTAAATTCAAAGCCCCCACCTTGCGCGATCTTGCTGCTCGCGCCCCCTACATGCACGACGGCAGCGTCAAAACTCTCTCCGAGGTTCTTGATATATATGCGAAGGGAGGCCTGCCCAACCCGCACCTGGATACGCGCCTCGCGCCCTTTTATCTGGATGAGGAAAGCAAGCGTGCACTGCTCGCTTTCCTCGATTCCCTCAACGGCGAAGGCTGGCAAAACATCCAGCCGCCTGCCGCGTTCCCGCAATAGCGTGTAGCGCCCCCGTTCTTGCGCCTAAAGCGAGCGCAAGAAGTTGATGACGTCTTGCTGCTCCTGAGTCTTCAGCCTATTAAAGTGCTCGATGACCCTGTTGGCCTCGCTGCCAGGGCTTTTGTGGTCCTCGATCGCTTGCACCAGGTCGGTTGTGCGTCCGTCGTGGAGGAAGAAGAGGCGTTGCCCAACACCCCAGAGCGGAGCGGTTCGGAACTCATCGGGGCCGGCGCTACCTTGCGTGATGCCGTCCGCAAGACCTCTCCCCATGTGGTGGACGAGAAGGTCGGACCAGAGATGCGCCGTCTGATTGGACATGGCGACACTCGGGACTGTCGAGGAGCCGCTTGCAATCATCTTACCCGTCGTGAACGAAGGCGTGTGGCAACGCGCGCAGCCTACCTTGGTGAAGGCGGCACGCCCATTTACCGTGGAGGGCGTGTCGGGAGCGGGAGCGGGCGGAGCCAGCATGCGCATGAAGTTGGCAAACGCCTCGATGTCGGAGATGACGGCCGGATTGGAAGTGCCCGTGGATGTCGTCGTGAAATTGAGGGTGTCATTGGGCGAGGCGAGGTAGAGACAGGCAGGGGTCTCGTCGCGCTCTTGGGGGAACAGTTGGTTCGAGATTCCCATCTCGACGTTGTAAGCTTCGCCCGCGAACATGAGCAGGGACTTATTCTGGGCCTTCCATCCGAAGCGGGTAATGGTCCCATCGTTGGCACTGAGGTTCGCATTGCCGCTCAGGTGCGCGTTGGGATGGCCGGAGATGCCCATCTCCGCTTTCGCCGCTGCATCGGCCTGCATGTTCGCCAGGATGGCCGAGTCGGGGATCGCTTCGATGAGCCCCGCGCCAAAAACCGGTGTCGGGATGCGGAAGATGATGTTGGGATTGCCGCCCTGGCCGCTGGCCGGATTTCCCGCCGGCAGGAAATCGGGTTGGGAAATATTGCATCCCGGGGCGTCCGTGCGGCCCGTGATGACGAAAAGGTTGTGCACTCCGCCGTCGTTAGTTCCGTTCGGATTCCGCTTAAATCGTGCTTCACGGATCGGACCATTTTGCACAATGAACCATGGCACCGCATTCTTTGCCCCACTGAGCGTGGCGATTTGGATCAAGAGGTTCTGCGCCGGGCTCGATCCGCCCGGAGCCGGCTGCGAGTGGCAAGACAGGCATTGGTTGGAGTTGAAGCGCGGCCCAAGGCCGTTGTTCGTGCCTCCCGACACTACCTCGATTTCCGCGAACCGGGTGACCCCATCCTGGAAAAACGTGGTTTCGTCCGCAGTAAGGTTATTCAGGGGACCGCCGGCCCCTGGCGCGCCGCCCCGCACTCCAGGATCGACCGGCCCATTTGCCGGCCCGCCCAAGGTGCGAACGCCTGGTATAACCAAGGCTGCGACCACGAAAGGAACCAGGACCTTTATAGCCGTTTCCCGCCGAGTTTTCATGACCCTATCCTCCCCTCAATGGAAATTCTCTCCCTGGGTCCGCGTCGACTTTGGCCTAAGTTATTGTTTTGGGGGCCCTGCTCCAACGAATATACACCCCTTTGCCTGATCGAGTCCCAATTTTTTCTCAGGGAGCCCCGTAGCGCGAACCCCCGCATTTGGGGTCCGCGGCACTTACCGAGAAAATGCAACAAATTTCAGATACGGAGTCCCCCCCCTCAGATTAGGGAGCGGGAACTTAAGTAAGAGCCGCAGACCCCAAATTCGGGGGTGCGCTACGAGCGCTCTAAGACAGGTGCCTGCCCTCGGATTAGGGAACGTGGATCCAATGAAGAACCGCAGAACCAAGCGGAGGTGGGTCCGCTCCACTTCCTGGCGACGGTGAGGTATGCTTGCGCTACGCTTGCTCAACGACGAACGCATGCTCTCGGATTGGTAGCGCGAGTTTAAGGAAGAGCCGCCCCGATGCATCGGGGCGCTACACTTGCTAAAGGTGGCCGAGCAGGCTGCAGACGAACGGAGGTATCGGTGAGATGAAAAGAAGGCACTTCCTCCAGAATTTTGCGCTAGCCCCCGCCCTTCTAAATGCCCAGAGGGTTTATTCCCTGCCCGCTGTCCTGGGGCAACTTCCCTCGTCGCCAAGCGGCGACCGCCCAACGCTCCTGCTCGATCCCGGCGCCTTCCGACACTACGTGGACTCATTCAATGAGAACGACATCGCAGGCAAAACCAACTACATTGATAACGGGTCCTCTTGGGAGTGGCTGCGCCAGAACATCCCCTTCTTCGAATGCGCGGACAAGGGCTTGGAGGAAATGTACTACTTCCGGTGGTGGACCTTCCGAAAGCACATTGAGAAGACGCCGGAGGGGTTCGTCATTACCGAGTTTTTGCCGGATGTGCCATGGGCTGGCAAATTCAATACCATTAACGCCTCGGCGGTCCACCATTTTTACGAAGGTCGCTGGGTGCGAGATCCCCGGTACCTCGCCGATTACGCCCGGTTTTGGTTCCGGAAGGAAGGCAACCCCCGACTCTACAGTTTCCCGGCGGCAGACGCGATCCGGGCATGGTCAATGGTGACCCAGGACCAGCAGTTGGGCGTGGACCTCTTTCCGGATTTGGTAAAGAACTACCAAGAGTGGGAGAAAACCCACCAGGATCCGAACGGCCTGTTCTGGCAGGTTGACGACCGGGATGGCATGGAGGATTCAATCGGGGGCAGCGGCTACCGGCCCACCATCAACAGCTACATGTTCGGCGATGCGATGGCCTTGTCGGATATGGCCACTTGGGTTTGGCCCTATCAGACGGACGTGGCGAGGGAATTCCGGCTCAAGGCGGACACGCTGCGCGAGTTGGTGGAGCAGAATCTTTGGGACGAGACCATGCGGTTCTATAAAACACTGCCCCGCGGCAACCACACCCAACTGGTGGACGTGCGCGAGTTGATCGGCTACGTGCCTTGGTACTACAACTTGCCCAATCCGGGACGGGAAGCCGCCTGGAAACAGCTCATGGACCCGCAGGGCTTCTACGCTGCTTATGGCCCCACCACCGCGGAAAGGCGCCATCCGCGCTTCATGTTCGAAAACCCCCACGAATGTTTGTGGAACGGGCCGTCCTGGCCGTTTGCCACCTCCCAGACGCTTACGGCCATGGCCAATTTGCTGAACAATTACCGCCAGAACTACGTGAGCAAGCAGGATTTTCTGGAACTGCTCCGCATTTACGCGCGATCGCAGCACCTCAAACGGGCGGATGGGAAGGTGATCCCCTTTATCGATGAGGACCTGAATCCCGACACAGGGGAATGGCTGGCGCGCAGCATCCTGTACAAGCTCAGCATGGAGCAATCGGAGGGTATAGGTGGGAAAGACCGGGGACGCGATTATAACCACTCGACATTCAACGACCTGATCATCACGGGGTTAGTCGGGTTGCGCCCTCGCCTGGATCAATGGGTCGAGGTGAATCCCTTGGCGCCGGCGGACGCCATGCCGTACTTCTGCCTGGAGGGTGTCCGCTATCACGGATGCAACCTGACGATCCTGTACGATGAAACGGGAGAACGATACCGAAGGGGCCAGGGATTGCACGTGTTCGCCGACGGTCAGGAGATCGGGTCGGCGCCCAGCTTGACTTGGCTCCGGGCAAAGCTGCCCCAGACTGCCGCCGGATGGAAGAAATACGCGGGCAATCCCCTGATTGGCGGAGGCAAGATCGGCACGGTGTTTGACATCGCGGTCTTGCGCGAGAATGGCAAGTACCGGATGTGGGGCTCATGGCGGCCCAAAAGTAGCCTGGCCCTATTCGTGAGCGCCGACGGGATCCATTGGAGCGATCCCGAAATCGTGTTTTCCCCCGAGCCCGCCACGCAATGGGAAGACGATATCAACCGGCCCTGCGTACTCAAGAGGGCCGACGGGTATCACTTGTGGTACACGGGGCAGGCGAAGGAGCGGTCCGAGATCGGCTACGCCACCAGCCCCGACGGCAGGGCTTGGAAACGCATGAGCGGCAGGCCCGTGCTTTCCCCCGAGTTGCCCTGGGAAAAGGGAGCCTTGATGTGCCCGAACGTGCTCTGGGACGAGGAGGCCAGGCTCTTCCGCATGTGGTACTGCGGTGGCGACCAGTACGAGCCTGACGCCATCGGGTATGCCACGAGCCCGGACGGGCTCCACTGGAGTAAGCATCCCTCGAATCCTGTCTTCAAGCCGCTGGCGGAAAACATCTGGGAGCAGTACAAGGTTGCCGGCGCTCAGGTACTTCGCCACCGGGGCTGGTACTACATCGCGTACATCGGCTATCGCGACATCGACCATGCCCAGATCGGCATCGCCCGGTCAAGCGATGGCATTACAAACTGGGTTCGTCATCCACAAAACCCGATTATTCGTCCCGGCCAGGACGAATTCGACCAGGATGCCTGCTATAAGCCGTACATGCTTTTCGATGGGAAACGCTGGCTGCTCTGGTACAACGGGCGCCATGGCTGGTTGGAGCAAATTGCCCTGGTCCTGCACGATGGCGAAGATTTGGGCTTCGACCATTAAGCGCCTGGCGCGCAGACCTCTGGGGTTGAGGTCTGCACTACGGTGCCGGTCGCCTCGGGTCATCCCTTTCCCTTATTTCTTCTCCGCATCGAGTCTGCCGCCGGTCCAGCGGATGGCGTCCTGCACCAGCGTGCGGTAGGCAGGGTAGAGATGCGCGCTCTCACCGTGGCCGAGTTGGATGTAGACCACGCGCGATTTCTCGTAAGGGCTGATCCACGCCACGGGGCCGTCACTGGTGGGGGCATCGCTCCGGAGAAGCACTTTCACGTCCGGCGAGATCCAGATACCCTTGTAGGTTTCGTCCCACAGGTGCATGGTCGCGATATGGGCGGTGATGGGGTGGCTCATGACGGGCCTAACACAAGCCTCTTGATCGTGCAGGTACGTCGATGCCGGCATGGAGCCCTCGGGTTTGAGCAAGTATTTGCCTCCGACGACCTCCTTGTACCACCATTCCCAGTCCTGATAATCGGCGATGGCGTGATGGAGTACCACGATCCCTTTGCCCGCTTCCGCGAAGTCGCGCAAGTTGGTCTTTTCCTTGTCGCTAATCTCCAGCGAATAGTCGTAGAGCACCAGGACGTCGTACTTTTTGCGGAGGTCGCCGCGGTAGGCCTCGTGGTTCGAGAGCGCGTGATCCCAGTGCAGGTCGTCCGCGCCTTCAAAGACCGTGTAGAAGGTAGTGGCGTATTCGTGCCCGCCGGTGACCACCAGCACGCGCAGGGGCGGCGGCGCCTGGCTGGGAAGCACGCCGGCTGCCGAAAGCGTAATGGCGCCGGTGGCCGCCCATTCCACGCCGCGCGTAAACGTGCTGACAAAGCCGCTTTCTTGCTGGGCCGACACATCGTGGCCCAGGGCGGTGTAGAAGACGCGGCCTTGGCCGTAATTGACCGTCCACATCAAGGGCTCATCTTTGCCGGTGCCGCCGTTTGCTGGGTCATCATAAGCCGTGGCCAGGATGTGCGTGCCGGGCGACATCTGGGGACTGTGGTAGAGCTCATCGGAGGTGCGGAAGGATTCCGGCAAGCCGCGCGTTACGGGATGCTCGCGGTCGACGAACTTTACCGTGAAGCAATGGCGCGGGGCGTGGGCGGTCTTGGGCGGCCCCAGCGTCCACCACCCGCCAATCATCTGCAAGTACTCGGGCCAGGGCGGTTGCTTGAGGCCGGAGGGCTTGTGGTTGTCTGCCAGAACTTCCATGCCCGAGAAGGTGTAGTTGGCGCCGTGGACCCCCACCAGTCCTTTGCCCTGCTTGACGAAGTTGGCGACGGCCTTCTCCGTGACGTCCCCCCAGCGCGGGCCCTCGTAGTCAACGACGAGCACATCGTAGGCCGCCAGAGTCGCCGCCGTAATTCCGACGGGTTCCTCTTCCACCCGGACGTCAAACCGGCCGCTGTTAACCAGAACCTTGCGCAGGAAAGGCGTGGTGGTGCGCCAGTCATGATTGTTGCGTCCGGAAAAAATCAGCACACGAATTTTCCCCGGCTGGAAGAAGGGGATGGTGTCTTGGGCAGAAATCGGGCAACAAGTCAACACCACTGTGGCGCAAAGCGCCAAAATGACCGCGACCCGAGAGACTTTTTGACTCATAATTCACCTCAGATGGAAGGTTATGACTTGGCACTTATGCGGACAGAAAAAGGCACCTGTAATGTAAGCCATTTTAATTCAGATGATTGCATTCATTTTGTGGTGACGAATGTCCACCCGCATGAACAGCCGAAAAGCTCCTATCACGGACTAGTGGTTAGTGTTCGGCATTAGCCCTTTATCCACTATAAGTCTTCCAGGCCCGTTCTGAAAAATCCACATTAATTCCCCAGCAACCCGTTCAGGTGCGCCAAGCTGCGGGCGGCCTGCTGCTCGGTGCCGCACTCGACCGAGAGCACGCCGTTGTAGTTTGCGCCGCGCAAAATCGAGATGACTCGCTGCCAATCGATAACGCCATCCCCGCAGGCGCATCCCACCGGCGTGCCGGTCACCTTGCCGCGTTCCGCATCCGCGTGCTCAAGGGTAATATCTTTGGCGTGTACATGAACCAGCAAGGGGCAGACGGCCTTCAATCCCTCGTACGGGTCGCCGCCTGCCAAGTACACGTTGCCGGTATCGTAATTGACCCGCAAGAGCAGTGATTCCACCAGACCCACGATTTTCAGTAGTCCTTCCGTAGTGCGGGAAATGCTCTGGTGGGGTTCAATGCCGATGAACACCCCGTAGCGCTCGGCCGTCCGCAGCACCGTGGTGAGCGTGTACTTCATGACCGGAAAGGCCTCATCCATGCTCACCCAAGCCGGGCGAATACCCTCATCGGTATTGACCACGGGCGCACCGATGGCGGCGGCGAGGCGTATGGCCTTCTGCAAGTATGGCACGCTGATTTCCGGTCGCATCAGCGGGCAATGCGCGCTCAAGCCGGAAGGCTTGACCCCGTTTTGATCGAGGATGTCCTTCATTTCTCCGGGGTCGTCGTCGAGGGAGAAGGAGTGAAAATAACCGGCCTCACTCAGGAGTTCCCGCCCGTTGTGGACCATCGGCTCCACGTACTTATAACCCAATTTCGCGGCTACCTTCACCCCCACGGCGAAAGGCTTGTCCTGCGACCGGATGAATTCCATATTGACACCGACTTCAATGCTCATACGTCCCACTCCTTCTGCCAGGAGGCCCGGCTTCGCTGTTGATAGGCGAGGTTGCCGATATGGCACGCCATCGCCGAATAGTGTCCGCTCACCACGTCGGCGTTGGGTTGCTTGCGGCTGCGCATGCAGTCCAGCCAATTGTTCATGTGTGTATCGTTCACTCCGGGCACGGAGACCTCAGTCAGTTGGGGATTTTGTTTGCTGGGGATGAATTTGTGGCCATAGCGGAAGATTGAGAGCCTTCCTCCGGTGCCCATGAAGACGATATCATCGCCCCCTTTGTTGATCATATCGGTGATCGTGGCTTCAAACGTCACGTTGAGCTTCTCGGGGTATTCCACGATGAAGTTAACGTTGTCGGGCGTGTCGCGTCCGTCGTCGTAGAGGTAAATCCCTCCGCCCGCCACGGCCGCCAGGGGACGGGTCAGGTTCATGAACCAGTGAACCACGTCGACCATGTGCACGAACAGGCCGCCGGTCTGCCCACCCGTGGAGAAATCCCAGTAAGCAAAGCGGTTGAAATAGCGCTTGGGATCCCAGGGGATTTTAGGAAGCCAAGCAAGGCAGGCGTCCCAGTCGAGCCCTGCGGGCTTTTGCTCCATGCCGGGCGGGACCGGCGTCAAATAACCGCCGTTGCCGTTCCAGTAAGTACGAACCATATTGACCTTGCCGATCACGCCGGTATCGAAATACTTCTGCTTGGCTTCGGCGAAATGGGCGGTGCTCCGCTGCTGCGTTCCCACTTGCAGGATGCGGTTGTACTCACGGACGGCGCGCACCAGGGGCGGCCCCTGCTCAGGCAGCGAGGTCATGGGCTTTTCCACGTAAACGTCCTTGCCGGCCTTGCAGGCGTCGATGGATATGAAGGAATGCGCATGATCGAAAGTCGCCACAATGACGCCGTCGATGTCCTTGCGATCGAGTAATTGGTGGTAATCGGCATACTTATCGACTTGGGTCTTCGCCACCTGCTCGGCTTGATTCCGCCGGGCGTCATAGATGTCGGAAATCGCGACCCATGCGATGTTGCCGGCTTCGTTAGCCCTCGTCATCAAGTATTGCCCGCGCTGGCCCGAGCCGATGATGCCGAGCCGAATGCGGTCATTCGCCCCCCAAACACGTAGGGCCGCAGCCGCGCTGGCCGCGCCGACCATAAAAGTCCTTCGCGAAATATTATTTGTCACTTCGATACTCCTTCCTTGTCGGATATACGACGCTCTGTGCTGACAGAGCCGGGACGATGAGGGACCACTGCACACTACGATCTTAAGATTTGCGAGAGAGGGGTCGAGGTCAAAACGCTTGCCATACGGAATTCCTCCCCATCAACCGGCAGATCCGCACATTCCGCATGTCGAAGCGCTTGGGGCGGGCGTGCTCCGGCCCGGTAGCGTTCAGCACCTTACCGGTCCGGCGGAGGAAAAGTATTACAAGCTTGCTTCGGCGACTTCGAACTTCCTTTCTGGTCCTCGGGCGGGCAAAAGTATACACCTCTTTATACCCAATGTAGCCCCCTCCTCACATTTTTCTCCTGGGGAAGGATTGGGTGTGTTGCCCGCCTGCTCCGCCCCAATCCATCTCGGCAGGGTGAGCGTTCGTTGCCGGGCACGAGCACACGCCAGAGATTGTTTGCTTGCTCATCGTGGCCGGGCTACAATCCCAGCTTTCATTTTGGGTAGTCCCCAAGGAAAGAGGAGGAAATGAGCAAAGTTAGCCGTCGATCTTTTCTGGAAAAGGCGGGAGTAACTCTGGCGGCAGGGTCCGTCCCCATCGAGGCGAGTGCAGCGGGCGGGGCCGGCATAGGGAAGGAAAGGAGATCCCTCGACGTTGAGGATCCCGCCCGGTATGGAATCGCCCACTGCGTGGTGGAATGGTCCTACAGCTCAGGGAAAGCATACGCCGACCCGTTCAATGAGGTGGAGTTGGATGTGGTGTTCACGGACCCGCAAGGGCGTGAGCAAACGGTACCGGCTTTCTGGGCCGGCGAACAAACCTGGCGGATCCGATACTCGCCAGCGGGTGCCGGTCGCTACAGTTACCGGACCGTCGCGAGCGACAACGGTGATCTGCACGGGCGCCAGGGCGTGCTGGAGGTTTCGGCTTACCAGGGAGACAACCCTCTACGCAAGCACGGCCCCATGCGCGTCGCCGCTGACCAACGCCATTTCGAGCACGAAGACGGGACGCCTTTTTTCTGGCTCGGCGACACCTGGTGGATGGGCCTTTGCAGCCGTTTGCGCTGGCCGGAGGACTTTCAGGAGTTGGCGGCTGACCGCGTGAGGAAAGGCTTCACCGTCATTCAAATCGTCGCTGGGTTGTATCCGGACATGCCACCCTTCGACCCGCGAGGAGCGAACGAAGGGGGATTCCCCTGGGAAGCGGATTACGCGCGCATCAATCCCGCTTATTTTGCCGCGGCCGATTTGCGCATCGAGTACCTCGTCGAGCGCGGTTTGACCCCTTGCATCGTCGCCTGCTGGGGTTACTTCCTGCCCATCATGGGTATTCCCAAAATCAAGAAACATTGGCGATATCTGATCGCGCGGTGGGGAGCTTATCCGGTGGTCTGGTGTTTGGCGGGTGAGGGAGCCATGCCTAATTATCTTTCGAAAACCCCCAAGGAGGACGCGGCCGCGCAAAAGCAGGGCTGGACGGAAGTCTCAAGGTACGTCCACAGCATCGATCCCTCCCACCATGCCGTTACGATTCACAACGGTCGCAGTGAGGTCGAAGATCCGTCGGTGCTGGATTTCGACATGTTGCAGACCGGTCATGGCGATCGCAAGAGCATTCCCAACACGGAGAATCAGATCACTGGCACTTTATTGAAGGCTCCGCGCATGCCGGTGCTGGCCGGGGAAGTGTGTTACGAGGGGATCATGGAAGCCAGCCGGCAGGAGATTCAACGTTTTATGTTTTGGACGTGCATCCTGAATGGCGCGGGAGGGCACACTTACGGCGCGAACGGTATTTGGCAAGTGAACACGCGGGAGCGGCCCTTCGGGCCTTCACCGCATGGACGTACGTGGGGCGATGTGCCTTGGGACGTTGCCGCGGGACTCCCCGGCTCGACGCACATCGGGCTGGGCAAGGAAATGCTGATGCATTACGCATGGTGGCGCTTCGAACCGCATTCGGAGTGGGTGGACCCGCACTGGAGCAAGGAGAACTACGAGCAGCCTTACGCCGCGGGGATTCCCGGGGAAGTCCGCGTGATCTTCATTCCACCGGCATGGAATGCGCCAACCGTCAAAAGCCTCGAACCCGGTGTGTCTTATCGCGCCTTCTATTTCGACCCTAAGTCAGGAAAGCAGTATGACCTGGGTGACGTAACGGCGGATTCCACGGGTGCGTGGCCAGCCCCCATCACTCCGACCTTCGCGGATTGGGTTCTGGTGTTGGAGAAGAAGCGTTGATGTCCTGATCGTCCGGCGAGAAAGGAACGGTCTAATAACATGGTGGGAAACCGTTTTCGAATGTCGGTTGCCACGCGGATTTTCCTGGCGTTTGTAATCTTCGGTCCGGCCATAATTCTGTGGACCTTCCGGGACAGACACGTGTGCGCGGCGCAGGAACAACCCTTCGCGTATAGGGTATGGCCTTCCGAGCCGCCGGCGGGCTGTCCTTTCCAAAAGTCCTCCGACATAACCGGCCTTGCCTTTACCGGGCGGCACGTTCGCTATGCCGACGCGGATACCTGGTATCCCTCCTGGGCTGCCAACGGGAACCTGTATTCCCCTTGGACGGATGGCAAAGTAGGCAGCGTCACGTCCAGTTCCGGAGGCAAAAAGGCGACCACGGGGTACGCCACCATCCTGGGCGACGATCCTCTGCATTTGGAAATCATCGATGCCGGCACTTACCCCGGCGACCCTACCCCGTACGGGGGACGTTACCCTTGCGGCAGCCTTGTCTATAACGGTGTGTGGTACTACGGAACCTATTGCCTGCTGGAATCCCCTGGAAAGGGATTGAATTGGGATGTCCTGGGTCCGCTTGTGGGATATCGCTACTCCCTAGATTACGGTAAGACGTGGCACGACACGCCGCACACGCCGGCCGATCCCTTGTTTGGCGAGCCCGTCGCAGCGGGCGAGAAAGTGAAAATGGGATCCCCGCACTTTGTAGACTTCGGAAAGAACATGCAATATTCCCCGGACGGAAAAGCTTACCTGGTTGGCCACGGCGCCACCGATCCCGACCTCCACCCCCGGCCCGCCAATCTCAGTTGGATTACCGGGAACCAGATTTATATGGCCCGCGTCATACCCAGTATTGAGAATATGAATAATCGCGCGAAGTATGAATTCTTTTCCGGTCACGATCGCCACGAGCGCGCCATCTGGACCTGGGACTTTTACCGGATCAAGCCGCTCGTCAATTGGAACCACAATTGCGGCTGTGTCACCATGACTTATGATGCCCCGCTCAAGAAATTCCTGATGTGCATTACCGACGGCGGCAACACCATTTCCAAGTTTAATACCTACATTCTGGAGTCCGACCACGTCGACGGCCCCTGGAAGCTTGTGGTGTACATGCACGAGTTCGGCGAGCAGGCCTACTTTGTAAATATTCCCTCCAAGTTCATTAGCGAAGACGGCCGGACGGCCTGGCTCTGCTATGCGGCGAATTTTTCCAATGGCAACCCCAACTGGAATACCCACTACCGCGCCATTCCTCCGGGTGGCGGCTATGGAATGACTTTGCAGGAGATCAAGTTGCTGCATTGAGCTAAAGGTGTCAGGTACCAGGAACAACTTCAAATCCGCTGCCTGACACGTGAAACCTGATGCCTGGCACCTGACACCTTCTTTAGGAGTCCTACAATGTATCCCTTTTTACGCATTGGACGCCGCAGATTCCTTCGCGACTCCGCCCTCGGGCTGGGAGTCGCGCCCTTGATTTCTAGAGCGCCTTCATCCGATTCGGCGCGCGCAGACCAGAAGCCGGGCGGCCCGGCGCCGAATTCATCTGCCCTGATGATGCGGGCCACTTCCGGATCGAAGGACACGGTATGGATCGTGCGCGAGCCGCAGTCGGGATTTCAAGAGCAGTGGGCGTCGCGCGAGTTGGCACGCGGTCTTCGCAACCTGGGATTTGCCCGGGACCCTGTGCAGGCGGTCGTGGGGGAAGGTGAACTACCCTCGTCGGGGTTGGTGTTCTCTCTTTCCACCAGCCGGCAGAGCATCAGGCATCCTGAAACGTACGAAATCTCAAACGAATCCAGCCCCGGTAGAGCTTTGCGGCTTAATCTCACTGGCGCCACATCCCAGGCTATTCTCTACAGCGTGTTTGATTTTCTGGAGCGGCAGGGTGCGTTCTTTGGATTGGACGGCGAGGTCTACCCTCTGGAACCCTCACGCAGTCTAAATCTGCCGCCCACCGGCCACGCCTGGCAGGCGCAGCCACGATTTAGCGCTCGCGGGTTGGTGCCCTGGCCGGACTTCCTGAATTGCGTCACGGTTTACAACCGGGAAGACTGGCGCGCCTACCTGGAAGCCATGGTGCGGATGCGGTTCAACACCCTGGGCGTGCACGTTTATTCCACCACCAACCAGTGGGCGGAGTCGTTCTTGTCCTTTGAGTACGCCGGGGCCGGCCACATCGCTTATACCGATACCACGGCGACGAACCGCTGGGGATATCTGCCGGAACGCACCTCGCGCTATGGCATGGGCGGCGCCGACTTCTTCGCGGGCGAAGTCTTTGGGGCGGGAGCCACCACCCAGGCACGGGACAGTTGGGAGGCGGAGGAATTTGCGCAGCGGCTTTGGGGCGAGGCTTTTCAGTATGCAAAGCAATTGGGCATCCGGACGGGCGTGGGATTTGAGCCCTACCAAATCCCCGATGAGATTTACCGCGCCACACCGCCGGAAGCGCGCCGGATGGGTGATGACAACACTCCTCGCATCGACCCCGAGTCAGTAACGGCCAAGGATATCTTGGAAGCGCGCCTGGCCAACCTCCTGGAAGCTTACTCCATGGTGGACTACGTGTGGTTGTGGGAAGACGAAGGGATGAGCTGGGCCAGCCAAAAGGCGAACGTGCCGCTTTCCGTCACCCCCTTTAAGCAAGCGTACGATTTCTTGAAGCGCCACGCACCCGAGAAGCGCTTGGTGATTTCGGGCTGGGGCGGCGTGGTGCGGCACTTCGCGCAATTTCATGAGGCGCTGCCGGAGGACATTGTTTTTTCCTCTTTAAGCGACAACCTGGGTTGGGACCCGGTCAGCGAGGAATACGCGAAACTCGAAGGCCGCGAGCGCTGGCCGATTCCTTGGTTGGAGGACGATCCGGCAATGTGGTTGCCGCAATTCCACGTGGCCCGGTTCGTGCGGGATATGGATTTGGCAGAACAATACGGTTGCCAAGGGCTGATGGGGATTCATTGGCGGCATCGGATTATGGATGTTGATGCGGGTTTTCAATCCGGATACTCGTGGGATAAGAATCTTACTCCCACCCAATTCTTCCAGCGTTTCGCCTCTGCCCAGGCGCGGGCGCCGAGAGCGTCAGCGCTGGCCAAAATCCTCGAGGACACTGACCGCGACCGGCTGATTCTCTGCTCTTGGACGGGGCAAATCAAAAACGGTCACAGCGAAGTCCATGAATACTCGGGGGATTATGACGAAGGATTCCAGTTCTGGAACGATTACGAGCCCTCGGAAAGCGTCAAGAAATCACAAGCGGAGGTTGCGCGCCAGCTTCGCGAACTGGCAGACACCGCATCCAGCCCGGCTGAACAAGAGCGGCTGAATTACCTGACGCGTTTTGTGGAGTTCCTCACTCCCTATTCGGAGTCATGGTCACTGGCCCAGCGGTTGCACTTGAAGCTCCAACAAGCGAGGGAGCTGAAAAAACAAAACAAGAGCGGCGAGGCGCGTCAACTGATCCTGGCGGAAGGCGCGCCCCTTTGGCTGCAACTTGCGCCTAAGGTCAGGGAAGTCTTTCTCGACTATCAGGAAATTGTGAGTACCCGCAATGATCAAGGGCAACTGGCTTCGATGCACAACAAGTACGAGCGCCTGGCGCTCTACAGGCTGCGCGCCTCGATGAAGGAGTTTCTGGGAGAACTGCCGCCGGAAGTGGAACGATCGTTTGCGGAATCGCGCGAGGCCGATGGCAAGGCCGCGCCGCGGGCCTTCGTGCCCACGCGCCCCACCGTGCTCCGCCAAGGGGAGCGCGTCCGAATTACCGTGGTGGTTCCCGGGCGGGCCAAGGTGGTGCGCGCGACGCTTTTTACCCGCATGAAGGAGACGCAAGCCTGGAGCCCTTCGCCCATGAAGTTGGAGCAAAGGCGCACCTACACTGGCGAGCTTCGGTGGCGCGAGAGCACGGGCACATTGCTCGATTATTACGTTGCGGCAGAAGTGGAAGCGGACGGCGCCAAGAAGATCCTTACCTCCCCGCCGGAAGCGCCGCATCGATATCATACGGTGACACTGGCCTGAGGACGCGGGGCGCGACATGATTTGGAAAGCGATACGTTTCCAAACTGTTCCGCCGAGTGTATACTCGGGGCCGCTGGAAGGCCAAGATGGTAATCCGTTCGCCGGGATAGACCGGCAGGAAGTAGAGAATACGGGAGTCTCGCGAGAATGGGGTAGCGGCCGTCTCAGCCCCGAGTCGGGCGCTGGGCAGCGCGAGATTCATGACGAAGCCTAGACAGGGCTACCGGCTAATATTGGTTTCCAGGTGCGAATTCCATAATTGGAGATGCTTAGGCATGTCCGCGTTTCACGGGGAGAGTGCCCATGGCCGAACGGATGGACCGACGCGACTTTTTTCGCGGCAGTGCGACGGCGCTAGCCGCAGGGATGGCGCTTTACTCGCGCGATAGCGACTTGCCCGCGAGTGAAGACCCGCAAACCCACCCGCAGGATTCACGACCTTACAAAGTGAAATGGTACGAGTTCACCGAATGCCCGGATTCCGACACCTGCTGGTCCCTCTCCGTCGGACCCGATGGACGCATCTATGCCGCTGCTTGTGCGGAGGGCGTGCCTGGCGGAATCG
>Ga0326728_10006977_pt1 | contig 29776 bp, 25 predicted proteins | sample MB3enrmetagenome_FD_207602 | JGI IMG/M metagenome (GOLD analysis project Ga0326728, IMG submission 207602) | Lab enriched peat soil microbial communities from McLean, Ithaca, NY, United States - MB31MN | ecosystem: Environmental > Terrestrial > Soil > Wetlands > Peat | place: USA: New York... | reverse complement strand
GACTTCCCCAAATGCAGGCCCAGCGCATCGGGCCGCACGACCGCACAGACCCCAACGTCACCGTTACCCAAAAGCATCCCTTCAAAGAAATTCGGACCGGGAGCCTCTCGAGTAATCAAGTGCCTCTTTGCGCCTTCGTCCCCACGCAAATCCCTGTTTTCCGCTGCGCCCAGACTTGCCCAGGGCAGGAATCCAGCCGCTGTTGTAACGGCAGAGGTCTGAAGAAAACTTCGTCGAGTGGTCTTCATCGTGGCACCCTCCTCTTCTGGCTTTATCAACGCGCGAACGCTTCCAGTTCACGCACCCATCCGGGTCTTGTCGCGCAGCACCCACTCGGGCCTGCGTTCAACGGTCGTTCGAAAAAAACGCTTTGTGTCTCAAAACATGCACTTACCGGCACCGGTCTTTTAGGAGTATGTTCGCTTCGGTCACTTGCTTATGTTTCGGCTAAGTGCGTGCACTGTGCACGGAACCTGCTCATGGGTTGGGCGTCTGGCTTGACGGTCTCAACTCCCTGCTACCTTCCGGCAGTTCGAGGGGCGGTCTTTCTCCACCTCCCAAGTTTTGCAATACATCCCCTTCGACGACGGCTCCGGTCTCCACGCTCTGCTTCGGACGGTGCAATGTTAATTCCCTATAGAGCGCCAGCTCCTGCTCAGCGAGTATGGGACGGCTGAGGCTTTGGTAGGCCTGGGCCAGTTGATAATGCGCCGCCGGCAACGCTGGGGCCAACCGCAAAGCTTCACGAAACTCCTTGACGGCGTTTTGATTGTCTTTCTTCGCCATGTAGAGGTTGCCCAACTCAAGGTAAGCCTCAGGAAAGCGGGGTTCCCGCCGAATGGCTTCCTCCAGGAGCGACTGCGCTTGCTTGAAATCCGGACTTGTACCCGAGGCAAGCCCGTAGCGAAACAGAGAAGTTCCGAAGCAATAAAGCACTTCAGCATTTCCCGGATGAGTTGTGGCGAGGCGCCGCAAACGGCTTAAGATGGGTTCCCATTCAGCGGCCCCCAGAAAAGTCGCCGTGGAACCCCAAGCCGGATTTGCGGCGCTGTAGGAAGGGTCAATCTCCAACACACGGAGTAGGGCGTCAGCAGCCGCGGAATATTGGTGGAGCGCATTGTATGTCATTCCCAATCCCAACTCCATCCGTGCGGATGCGGGGCACTTCTGGCTTCCTAAACGAAATTCGTGTAAGGCCTCGTCATTGGAAGAGCGCAGCAAGTATTCCGATCCCAGTTCGAAGTAGTACTGTTCCTCGTAGAGGGCCAGTTCTTGCTTGGCCAACTGCACGTTGCCAACAGTTCGGTAAGCCTGGGCCAGTCGATAACGTGCCGTCAGCGATCGCGGGTCCAGCCCCAGAGCTTCGTTAAACTCTCTGACCGCGCTTTGGCTCTGTCTCTCCTCCATGTAGAGGTTGCCCAACTCAAGGTGGGCCTCGGGAAAGCGGGCTTCCAGCCGGATTGCTTCCTCCAAGACCGACTGCGCATTCTTGAAGTCCGGGCTGCTCCCCGAGGCGACTTGGCAGTGGAACAAACAAACGCCATAACAGTACTGTATTTGTGCGCTTGCCGGACGAGCTTCGGCAAGCCGCTGCAAAACGGGCAGCATCTTCTTCCATTCAGAGGGCCCGAAGAAACTGGTCGATGTATTCCACGCAGAGAAAGCGGTACGGGAAGAGGGGTCAAGGGCCAGCGCCCGAAGAAGGGCCTCAGCGGCAGATGGATACTGGCGGAGCGCATAATACGCTAGTCCTACCCCCAACTGCTGCGACGAGGATGCGGGGAACTTCGCGCTTCCTGCCTCAAACACCTCTAAGGCCTGACTGTACGCAGAATGAGATAGGTATTCCGAACCCAGTTCGAAGCGATATTGATCCGTGTCGGGGTCGAGTTCTACTGCTTTCCCAAAATCGTTAACAGCATCCTGATAGCGCCCGGCTTCTTCCTCGAGAGATCCCAGCGTAGAGTAGAGCTGAGCAGTTGGTTTGTTTTCGAGCACGGCCTTGCACATTTTGATCGCATCCTCAATTTGCCCGGCTCCTTTGTAAGAAATTATGAGATCGAATGCAGCCGAGTAATTCGAGGGGTCTATGCGCAAGGCTTCCCGAAACTCCGAGGTTGCCCGCGCATAGGCCCGCTCTGATGCGAACACCAGTCCCAGCTCAAAATGCTGCTGGGAGGACAGGTTAGGAGGGGGGTCCGGCAAACTTCGATTCTCCTGGATTTGAAGGGACGCGGTCACCATCGCGCTATATATTTCGAAAGAGTTGGGGGCAAACTGATAGGCCTTGGAGTATCGTTGGCTAGCAGCAGCCCAGTCTCTTCGAGCTGCCGCCAGCGATCCTAGCAAGGCAAAGTACTTGGCAGACTCTGTGGGGTCGGAGGGTGGTCGGAGCCCCGCGAGGACTTTTTCCGCCTCCAGGGGTCGATTCAGCTTTCCTAAGGCGAAAGCGTACTCATAACCCGATTGAAAATCTCCTGGCTTTACCTCCCAGGCTCTTCGAAAATAGGACACAGCATGTGAGTAGTCGCCTGACGAAGACAAAGCAGCTCCAAGCCCCAACAAAGCAGTGAAATCTCTGGAGTTGCGCCTCAACGCCTCCCCAAAGAGCTTTGCCGCTTCTCCCTGTTGTCCCTTCTCGGTAAGTAGTACGGCGAGATTGGTATAGCCTGCGGAGGAATTAGGGTCAAGTTGAATTAGTTTGCGAAAGCAGTCTTCGGCATCGCCCCTTCGGCCGAGCCCTAGCATCGCCAAGCCTCGGAGATTGTAAAGCAAGGGATCGGAGGGGCGCTCAACAAGCGCGGCATCGATCTCTGCCAAAGCCTGGGCGGGCTTCCCGGTTTCCAGAAGGCTACGGACGTTCGCATACAAGAGGGAGGATTCTTGGTCCTCCCCCGCTGGTCGTGCCCGGAGCCAGTAAGGGCAAGTCAAGATGAGAACGAGAAGAGGTACCTTCAAAAGGTATCCTGTGAAACGATTCCCTTTCCCTCTTGTATTGTCACTAGCCGATTGGCTGCCACTCGTTCGAACATTTCCCGTCCCCCGTTGAGCCATCGGACTTCCAGTCGACCCGCCTGACGAGCGCGCCCCAGGCCAAAGTGTAAACTTAGGTCGCTTTGCGAACAAAAACTCCCCCCACTCCTCACTTCTTGGATCTCTCGGTGATCTCCCACAACTAAAGTGACTCGGGACCCAATCGCAGCGCGATTGGTTTTTGTTCCAATTAGCCTTACCAACAACCATGAATGCGCTGACGGCAATTCATTCCGAAGGAGAGATGGCGAATCGTTGATGTTGTTGATGACCGCGTCGATCTGTCCGGTATGAAATAGGTCTCCGAGAGCAAGGCCACGCCCGCAGCGCGCTTCCGAGATTCCGTGGCCGGCACGGTCTGAGATATCCCTGAACCGCCCATCCCCCCCATTCCTGAAGAGGTATTTCCCACCTTCGTCGTACGCCACACGCGCGGCATTGACACCCGGAGGATAGATCGGACCACTTGCAATCAGAATATCTGGGTTGCCGTCGTTATCAAAATCAAGAAACGCTATGCCCCACTTCACGAAGGGCATGGCATCACCAAGCCCGGATTCGAAAGTCTTATCCACAAAAAACCCGTCCCCCTCGTTGTGATACAGCACTGGCGGTTCATTTGAAAAGTCTGATTTGACAATGTCCAGCCGCCCGTCACCATCGTAATCAGCGGCATCAACACCCATCCCCGCCAGGGACCGCCCATTGCCATCAAAAGCCACGCCTGCCAACAGCCCGGTTTCCGAGAAGGTGCCGTTTCGGTTGTTCTGGAAAAAGAAGCTAGGGTTGGAGTCATTCGCGACGTAGATGTCAGGCCATCCATCGTTATCAAAATCAGCGACAAGCGGGGTAAAACTGTAAGCGGGAAGAGGCTGCAAGATCCCCGCAGCATCTGAGACGTCCGTAAATGTGCCGTTGCCATTGTTTCGATAAAGAATGTTCCGGCCTCCGCCGAAGCCCGGGACTCCCATGAGGACAGGCGATTTCATTAGACCAGGGCTCGCGTCATAAAGGACTAGCCCGGCCTCATATCGGGAATAGTTGCAAACAAATAAGTCGAGGTGGCCGTCACGATTGTAGTCCACAAACGCCGCTCCAGAACCCCAGCGAGGCTCGGAACCATAGAGACCACATTCCTGCGTGACATCAGTAAACGTTCCATCGCCGTTGTTATGAAAGAGCACATTGTGCCCATAGCGGGTCACAAATAGATCCAGGTTTCCATCATTGTCATAGTCACCGGCGCAGACGCCCTGTCCCCAACCACGCTGGATTAGTCCTGCCTTTTCAGTCACGTCTGTAAAGGTTCCGTCTCGATTGTTTCGATACAGGTGGCTACTGGGTTCTGTCCCTTTGGGAAAATCCTTCAAACCCCAACCGTTGGCGATAAAGATATCCGACCAGCCGTCGTTATCATAATCAAAGACGCAAACACCACCCCCGGTTGTCGACAAGAGGAAATCTCTTGATTCATCCCCAGCGATCACGGTTTTGGCCGTCAGGCCAGCGTGGCTGGCCGTGTTGACATATCGAGGATAGTAATCGGCAGAGTCTTCCGTCTGCTTGGTTTGCGGCCAAGCGACCGGAGATGGGAAAAAATAACAGCCGCCTATAAGCGGCAGCAGCCTCTTGAGAGATTGGCGCCTGTTCACAACCGACATTGTAGCATTCCACGCCTGCAGAATTGTGTCGATGAGCCACACAGAAAAGAGAATCTCAACCCTACCCTCCGATTCCAGACGAGCATTCCGGGAGAGATGTGATGAATGGGGTAGGGTCCACAAGACCCCATTGGGAACTCCCAAAGGCGCCGGTCATCTAAAGGGTAGGACGCGGAGTTGGGTGGTCGTCCCCGGTGTGCCTCCGCCTAATGGACACTCTCTTTCCGAAGAAGAGCTTTGATCTGTTCTTGAGCCTGTGCGAAGTCCGGTTGATCTCTCTGAACCATCCGAAACTGCTCGATGGCCGCACCCGTGTCCCCATTCTTCTCCAAGCAGAGGCCGAACTGGAAGTGGACCTGTGCGTCGTCCGATCGAAGTATTAACATCTTCCTATATTCGAGGGAGGCCTCATGATAAGCATTCCGCTCCATGTAGGCAGACGCCAAGTTACGTCGAGCCGGATAGAAATCCGGCTCCAGACTCAAGGCGCGGAGGAACATCGCAATCGCCCCGGGGAAGTTCCCCTGGCGGCGCAGAGACATTCCGAGTTCGTCCAAACCCGTCGCGGTAAATGGCCCTGCGCTTACATTTTGGTCTTTCGATCGGCGCTCCCTCCCAACGGTCCATTGGATCCCTAGGGTCCGTAGAGACTCAACTGCCCTTGTATCCGCCGGATCTAATTCCGCAGCCCGCTCCAACGCGGATATAGCAGCGCTCCTGTTGCCAGCACGCTCGAGAACGCGGCCAAGTTCGTAGTAAGGTCGCGCCGCCCCAGGCCGAAGATAGATGGCGGTGCGTAACTCCACCGTCGCGGTCTTCAAATCACTACTATCCGCCAGCACGAGACCTAAGTTGAAGTGGGCCAACGCGAAGTCAGGATTAGCATCCGTCGCTTCTCGCAAGCTTCGAGCAGCGCCCGGGAAGTCACCCTTTGCTGCCAGATCCAGACCCTGGTTGCTGAGTCGTATCGCCTCAGCGGCCTTTTCTTTCCGCTGATTCAGGGACTGGGCTTCCTCAAACTCCACCTGAGCGGCCTGCAAGTGCCCTTGCGCCTGTAAGACGCGCGCCAACTGGTAATGACCTTCTTGCAAATCCGGGTTCGAGCGCAGAGCAGCCTCGAGCTCTTGACGGGCGCCATCGAGATCCCTCTGCTCCCTTAGAATCTTCCCCAGCTCATAATGTGCCTGAGCCAACATCGGCTGGAGTTGGATCGCCTTCCGAAATTCAGCGACAGCAGCATCTGGGCTCGACTGGTTCTCATAAGCCAAGCCTAGGTTCGAGTGCGCCTCGGCGAGATCAGGGCTCGCCAACAAGGCAGCTTTGATGAGCGCTTCAGCCTCTTTTACGTCACCGCTCTCCAAAAGCAAAGCCCCCAGACGATTCTGGGCCTCCGGATAAGTTTGCCTGCATCGCAGCGCGGCCCGAAATTCGGGGACAGCACTTTTCCAGTCGCGCTTCGCCAAAACCTCACCGAGTTGATCGTGAGCTTCGGCGAAATCCGGCTCAAGGTGGACCGCCCGGCGAAGAGCAGCCTCGGCTCCTCCTTGGTCGCCAGTTTGTTCCAGCAGCAGCCCGATGTGATAGTAAGCCTTACTGTTGTCAGGATCCGTGCGAAGAGCGGCGCAAAACTCGATTATTGCTTCTTCGATGTCTGCCTGCTTCGCCAGTGCCACACCCGAACGAAAGTGCTCATCTCCCGTTCGCCGGTCGACACCCCGGTTGCTCCCAAGCGCCGCGGCAAGAGCAAAAGTGCTTATTATTGCCGCGGCGCTCAGAGCTGCTTTCTGGCCCAACTTCATCATTGGAGTCAGAAATAACGGTTAGAAAAGGTACTTCAACGCAAATTGGATGATACGAGGCGGACCGGCCGAAGTCACCTCCCCGAAAGTGGAAGAGGTCAGAGTTCCTGTCGGATGACCGTAATTAGGTGTATTGAAGAGGTTGAAGAACTCGGACCTGAACTCGATTTGGTGTCTCTCGGTGATCTGGAATTTCCGTACCAAAGAAAAGTCAAAATTCACGAGACCATCCCCAAACCCGGTGTTCCTTCCTAAATTTCCGTACGTGTATGGTGCCGGCATGGCGTAGGCACTCGTATTGAACCATCGTGTTGGTGTGGGATTGCTCAGCTTGGGGGTACCGACGAGGTTCGGCCGTTGGTCTGTACCTCCATTATTAGCGTTGTCAGTTCCGAGGTCAATAGTGTACGCTAAGCCGTGACGCAGCGCGGTAATGCCGCCAACTTGCCATCCTTCCAAGACTTTAGCAGCGGCCCCGCCCTGGCTCAAGTATGGCTTCCCCTTACCAAAAGGCGACTCCACGATGTAGCTGAGAGTGAAGATCTGTGGAACGTCCAGAACAGAATTTCCTTTTTGCGCGTCCATGTTGTAGGGGTCTTGAATATTGCAGCCTTCCCAACCCTGCGAACAGCCAAGGTCGATAAGGTGCGACCATGTGTAAGAAGCGAGGAAGGTTGAGCCGTGACTGAACCGTTTTTCCAGCTTTGCTTGTAAGCTCTCGTAGCTGGAACGACCGGTGCTCGAATCATAACCTTCGCCAGGATACATTTGTGGATATTGTACCCGGCTCGAAACTGGCGACGGTCCCAGGGTAGTGGCGAAATTTACATCCTGAGTGATAATCTGCCGCTCCGTCTGCGAGCCTACGTAGCCGACCGAAGCCACAATATTTCCCCCCAACGCCTTTTCAACTTCCAGGTTCCATTGAAATGATAGAGGATCACTCAGCCATGGGTCAAACGCCGAGCCGCTGCCCGGGAATGGTGTTGCGGGTATCGCGTTGCCCAAGCTCGCGAAAACATCCTCAGCGGTGGCGTTAATCACGTTGCGATTCAGATTGCCGGGAGATTGCGCGGCACCCGAAGGCCAGTTTCCACGGGCGCCTTGAGTACCTTGAATGAGCGTCGCCCAGTTATCGAAAAACTCTCCCGCTCCAGCCCGAATAACCACGTTGTGTGAGAGGTTGTAAGCCAAGCCGAGACGCAAAGCAATATTATCCTTAATAGCCTGGGGAATTGTATCCCGATTCAGCATGACCACATCCGCAGGCAGCGGGGATGGCGCATTAATATCTCCCTTTGCCAGGACATAAGACCCGGCGTCCGGCCCCGGCCCATAATCGAAGGCGGCCCAGCGGTTATGGATATCCTTTACCGGGTCACCATAATCGTAGCGAACCCCAATGTTCAGGGTCAGCTTGGGCGTAATCTTAAAACTGTCCTGCCCATAGACATCCCACATGTAATTGCGCATGTCTACGGAGTCATCGCCCAATGGCCGAGAAGCATTATCGGGAAGTCCGAGGAGGAAACTGGCCAGAGCGTTACCGGTTGTGCCTGGCTGTTCGGGTTGGGCAGTCGCGTAGGTCGTGAAACCTTCCGACGGCCCCACCCAGTTCGTGAAGACGGACAAGTGATAATAGGTCGCGCCGAATTTTAATTCATGGCGACCGATGATCTTGGTGACGTCACCCGAGAAATCCCAAATATTCTGGGGCCCGATGGGTCCCCAGCCCCCGTAAATGCCCCAGTAGTTTTCCACACTGAACCCCGGGAAAAGAGCTATCGGGACGCCGGTAGCCGGAGGAAAAGTGTTGATAAAACCTGTCGACGTCAGCAGAGCCGCTGCCCCGGCGGGGTAAGAGTACGTCTGGGGGATGTCGGTGTGACCATAACCGCCCAGGACGTGGAGTATCAAGGTGGGCGAGAAGATGTGGTTCCAGTTGCCAACTACATTGTTCGCCTGAAACCCCACATGAAAGGGAACGGTGGAAACTCCCCCTTCGAACGGCTCCAGGGTCGCGGTGTTCAGGTAACTGTATCTGCCGTACACCTGGTCCTTCGAACTCAACTGGTAATCCACTCGCCCGCCGACATTATTCTGGGTGACGGTGTTGCTTGCCACATCGAGATAATTCACTCCCGAAACCCCACCCGAGTAATTCGGCGGGGGAACGAACAGCTTCAGATACGCGATGATGTTCGGATCGAACCTACTCGTGGAGATCTGGTTGCCCACGAAAGGCGATCGAATGTACTGCCCTGGGTTAGCGGGATCGGGCACGGTGGTTGCAGGATCAAAGATGGGTTGCTCGCCCCCTTTCGTAAAGTCTCCGCCGAGTTCAGCTGATGTCGGGACCCGAAAGAATTCGGATGCCGCCACAGCCTGCCGATAGCCCTCGTAGTACCCGAAAAAGAAGGCCTTGTCCTTCCGGATAGGTCCTCCGAAAGTCCCACCGAACTGATTCTGCCTGTACACGCCGCGGGTGGGAATAAAGGAGTTCCGGGCGTCCAGATCGCTGTTTCGCAAGAACTCATAGGCATCGCCGTGGTAACCGTTGCTGCCGGATTTCGTCACCACATTGACGATGCCACCATTGGCCTGCCCGAATTCTGCCTGTGAATCGTGGCTTTCCACTTTGAATTCCTGGATCGCATCTATAGACGGACTGATGGAGAATCCGCTGAAGAACGGGTTGGAAGCGTACATCCCGTCCACGTAGAAAAGGTTGCTGCGGTTCCCTTGCCCATTCACGGATGGGACAGCGTTCCCGGCTCCCAGGCCTGGCAAAGTGTAAGCATTTTGGGAGACGTCGACGGGCACGATCCCTGGGCTCAACTGCAACAACTGAGTCATCTGCCTTCCGTTCAAAGGAAGTTCGACGATTTGGTGTTGCTGCGTAACTGTTCCTAAGTCCACGCTGCTGGTATTCAGCAGAGCGGCGCCCCCCGTAACAACAACTTCCTGACGAAGGGTTCCGACCTGCAGGGTCACGTTCACCGTGACGGTCTGATCGACCAAGAGGGTGATCCCTTTCTCTGCGAACGTCGACATGCCCTTCATCGAGGCGGTAAGGGTGTAGGTGCCGGGTACCATCTTCAGAACGGTATAATACCCGGAACTGCTTGTTTGGGTACGGTACTCAATGCCTGTCGCCTCATTTGTCACCACAATCTCAGCCCCGGCAATGACAGCCCCTGACGCGTCCGAAACCTGTCCCGTAAGTGAGCCAACACTGAGTTGGGCCTTGACGCTGGGTTGAAGCAACAGGAAAACTGCAATCCCTATCGCCAATTGGATTAAGACCCTCGCGACGGTTCTCCACGCTAGCACAGGAGATGCTTTCCGTGACGGGAGCCGATGAAGACAACTTTCCATGTTCATATTCTCTCCTCACTTTGACTTCGCTCCGCAGCTAAGGCCGTCAATTTGCCTCATGACTTCAGAACGAAGTCCTGATTTGAGACCCTCGACCCGACGCAAATGACCAAGTTTGAAAACAATACGCTAAGAAATAATGTCCTGCCTCAACTCAAAGCGGAACTAGGGTCTTTGCCCGTACCAAGACTGGTCCAGCATCGACCCGTACGTCCCCTTGGCCCCCGCAAGCGGTTGCCGCAAACGCTTCCTTTTTATTACAATTTGCTATAGACTGTCAAGAGAAAAATTTAGGTACCTCACACCTGCTTCCGGTGAGCTTTTTATGCTGATGTACTGGCGTTACAAGGAGGCATCTGCACGGCCGCAATGACGTAAGTTGCGGCCGGATGGGTGTAATGGGCGCGCCGACGCCGCGAGGAGGAAGAGCATATGGTGATTCGCATGCGCGAGGTGGCCGAGAAAGCCATGGTCTCGGTCACCACGGTGTCGCACGTCCTCAACAAGACTCGTCACGTGGCCCCCGCAACGTGCGGGCGCGTGCTGGAAGCCGTCCGCCAGCTGAACTACTACAGAGATGCGCACGCCCGCCGGTTGGCGCGCGGCTATAGCGACTTCTTGGGCCTGATCGTCTCTGATATCGGTAACCCTTTTTTCCCTGAGGTTATCAAGAGTTTTGAAACCGCAGCTTTAGCGAAGGGGCTGGACTTGCTGCTTTGCAACACAAACTACTCGCCCGAGCGCGCCGAGGCCTCCGCGCGAAAGATGATCGAAAACAGGGTCCGGGGCGTCGCCGTCATGACTTCTGAATGGGTACCCTTACTGGCGCGAGAGCTGGCTGCTCACCATGTGGCGGGGGTGTTCCTCAATCTTGGGGTGCCGGGTAAGTACGTGTCCAAGATCCGCGTGGACTATTCGAGAGGTATCCATCAAGCAATTGACCATTTGCACGGCCTCGGCCACCAGGAGATCGTTTTCATCGCCGGACCACAAACGCTGAGTTCTGCTGTCACGCGTCGCGAAGCGTTCATCGATGCGCTCAACCAGTGGGGGCTACCCTCCCACAGGACGCTGGAGGGAAACCATCAAGCAGATGGCGGCATGGCCGCCGTCCGCAGAATGATTACAAGCCGTTCGCTCCCCACCGCGATCCTGTGCAGCAATGATCTCACCGCCATCGGAGCGCTCAAAGCTCTGGCCGAAGCTGGAGTGCGCGTACCGGAGGAAGTCTCGGTGGTCGGATTTGATGATATCGATTTTGCCTCCTTGGCCAACCCGCCCCTGACAACGGTCATGTACTCGCGCGCTCAATTGGGCGAGCTGGCCTTCAAGGCCTTGATGAAGATGCTTCGTTCCAAGCACCGGAAAGGCGCGGAATACTTGGTCGAGACCGAACTGGTTATCCGACGGTCTACAAGTGAAGCACCCAGTAGTACGCAACCTGAATCTGCCGCCTGTGGGGTCGCTCCGTCTGTGCGCAAGTCTGGTCTTGCGGGGCTTGAAAATCACGGCACACTTGGCGCAGAACAGGATGATAACCGGTCGAGCGCCATCGACGGACACACGAGGAACGAATATGCAGTTGCCCCTCGCGGACCTGCTGCGGCAGTCAGTGTACAGCCGCTTGGCGGGTTACGAGGACGTGAATGATGCCGAGCGCCTTTCGCAGGACCCTACCTTTCGACTGATCGGTTCGGAGAAGATCTGGGAGCGTGGAGCTGCACTGACTTCCCGGTTGCAGTCGTTCGAGACGGAAGTGCTGACCCAAGAAGGAAACCTCGCTGGACTGGTCGCATTGAATCAGGAGTTGATCGCGAAGGCAGAGACCCTCGACTCTCCGCAGCGGGTGGTGCTGGACATGGACTCGACCGAGATCCCGGTCTATGGCCAGCAGGAGCACAGCGCCTACAACGGCCACTTTGAATCGATCTGCTACCACCCACTGCTGCTTTTCCATGGCGAAGGCGATTGTCTGGCGGCCAAGCTGCGACCAGGCAACGTGCACAGCGCCGAAAGTTGGGAAGAAGTGCTGCTGCCTGAGATTGAGCGCCAGCAGAAGCTGGGCAAGGAGGTGGCCTTCCGCGCCGACGCCGCCTTTGCCAAGCCGGAGGTCTATGAGGCGCCGGAAGAACGGGGCGTGAAGTACGCCCTCCGCATCCCGGCCAACGAGAGCCTGGAGCGGGACATTGCAGAGTTGCTGACCCGTCCGGTGGGACGCCCAAGGCACAAGCCGGTGGTCTGGTACAAGAGTTTCCTGTACCGGGCAGCGAGTTGGAAGGCAGCGCGGCGGGGGGTGGCGAAAGTAGAGTTTCACCTTGGGGAACTGTTCCCTCGCGTAGGGTTCATTGTGACCAACCTGGAGCTTCCGAGCCGGGCGGTGGTGCGGTTCTACAACAAGCGGGGAACAGCGGAACAGTGGATCAAAGAAGGCAAGCAGGCAGTGAAAATGACGCGGCTGGGCTGTCATCGGTTCCGATCCAATGAAGTCTGCCTTTGGCTGAGCGTGATCGCCTACAACCTGGGGAACCTGTGGCGACGGCTGGTGCTGCCGAAAAGGATCGATGGTTGGTTCTTGACCAGCCTGCAGCAGCGGTTGGTGAAAGCCGGTGCACGTTTGATTAAGCACGCCCGATACTACTGGCTGCTTCTGGCGGCGAGCCATCTGACGCGGCGTCTCTTTGAGAGCATGGTGCGGCGGATCGCCTCGCTACCCTTACCAGCCGGGTAGGCGAGCCGCCGACCAGATCGGATTTCAGCGACGAGAGACGTAGGGGAAGGAGAGGTGTCGGAGAAATTGGTCGCGAGAGAGACCGTTTCGGATTTTGGCATTCTCACGAGCGGCAAAAGTGGCCCCTTCGGTCGGCGTCGGAGGCTCCGAATTCTGAAAATCCGACTGGCCATTGCGTTGAGAAGCAGTAAGGGGTATATTGCCCGTCAATCGCGAAGTCAAAATGGAAATTCCGGATAACATGGCGGACCTGCCTTACCTGATAAGGCTTCGCCTTGGGTGGTGGGTCAGTTTGATTCTTGTAGCGGCGGTCTCTGACCGCCGGTCTTGAATTCTCAAGGAGTTCCGGCGCTCGGGGAGCGCCGCTACAGCAAACTGACCCACTACGTCGCCGACGCAACGCTTGCTTTTGACGCGACAGAAGTCTATTGCAGTTCTGCAATCGGAATGTGTATCATGCGGCCATTCGGACAGATCGGACAGATGAGGAAGGAGAACGCACCCATGCGGACGAGGAAACCGCTCGAAGACTGGGACAGGCGGGCATTTCTGCAGTTCCTGGGCGTCAGCGCACTCGGCCTGGCAGTGCATGGCAGCAAGATGCTCGCGGCCGAAAGAGCCGGCGCGAAACCCTTGCGCGGAATCTTCCCTGTGGCGCAGACCCCATTCACCTAATCGAACAAGCTGGACCTGGACGCCCTCGTAGAAGAAGTGCGGTTCATCGACCGCGGCGGGGTGCACGGGTTCGTCTGGCCGCAGATGGCAAGCGAGTGGATGACTCTGACTGAGGCGGAGCGCCTGGAAGGAAGCGAGGCCATCGCGTCAACGGGGCAGGAATTGCAGGGCATATGCAAGTTCTCAGCACCTCAAGACGGTGGATGGTTTCACTGCCTACAAGATCCATCCGCCTGAGTTGGCCGACGGTACCGCCGATTACAACCTTGATATGAAGGTGGCGAAGGCCGTCCGAAGGCACGCTGGGGACAGTTTCCCGCTTCTGTTCGACTCCGTAAGCGTCTATTCGCGCGACGAAGCAATGAAGGTGGGCCGTCTTCTGGACCAATTGAACTTTATCTCCTTCGAAGACCCCATACCGACCAGCGATATTGACGGCCTCGCGCAATTGGCGCAGGCGTTGGACTTGCCCATCACCATTGGGGAATTCATCGTTTCACCGTACGCCTACGCCGAATACATACGCCGGGGAGCCTGCGATGTGGTGCGATTCGTCGTCGACAATATCGGCGGGATCACTGGCGGTATGAAGGTCGCCCGGTTGGCGGAATGCTTCGGCATGGAGTGCCAGCCGCATAACTGGGGCACGGCACTGGATCATGCCGTCCATTTCCATTGCGAGCTGGCCATGCCGAACAATATCTGGTTCGAAATGACCCAACCCCAGGGCATCACCGACCGGCCTTATTTCAAGGACCAGATCCGCATCGATAAGGAAGGGTACGTGCCCGCGCCCACCAAGCCGGGACTCGGCTACGAGATTGACCGCAACGTTCTAGACAATCTGACGAAGAAAATCGAGCGCTAGCGATGCTGACCGAAGTCCGCGTAACAAGGTCCCAGGGTATTCAGGCCCGGAGGGCCGCAAGAATGTAGCCCAGGGCGCAAGCCCTGGGACCCAGGCCCGCCGCAATAAACCCGCAGCCCCGATAGGGGCGTAAGATTCTGCAGGGTCCAAGCTTCTTTCGCCTCTTCCGGGGCTGACTCCCCTGGCGCGAGCCCAACCGAGGGCTTGCGCCCTGGGCTAAATTCTGCCGCCCCTGTCGGGGCTAAGTCGATGGAATCCCCGACACCGCTCCGCGCCTTCGGCGAGTCTTCATACCGATCCAAAGCGTAAGGATGGGCTTATGGCTATCGGCATCTGCCAAGGGAAAAATACAGCTCTCCCGACGAGAAAGATAAAATTGTTCCGAGGCGCTCGCCTCTCCTCCTCCTTTTCCGCGCTCATCGCCACCGGTAGGGTGCGGCGCTTCCACTTTTTGCCTTTGCTCAAATCGATGCCCTGCAATAGCACCGCCAGTTCCCAAGCCGCCGCGTCCTTTCGCCCTGTCGCCGCGAAGGTGAGGGAAAAATGCAACTCGCAGAATCACAGGAAGGTGGCTGGGTGTATAATAAACGCGACCTAGGAGGCCAAAGTGGAGATCCTGGTTCACCGGCGGGTAGAGTTCCACCAGCCCGAGAAGCGGTCGGAGAAAGTCAAATGCAAGCCCGGTCCAAAGGGCTTCCACCATGAGCAGGGCCTGTACAACGATGCGGAAACCAATCCAGAACATCCGAGGAAAAAAACAAATCCTATGAAAAACTCATATTTTCAGATCCTGTTGGGATTGTTGTCGGTCTTCTTTTTTGCGGCTGAGAGCCACGGGCAGATGGCCGTTAAGGGCAGGCTTCTGCTCGCAGATGATTTCAAAACTCCTGCGGAATATATCATCGAAAAATGGCAGCCGTTGCGCGATGGCTGGCGGATGCGGGCGTGGCATGGAAGCTGGAGGCGAACCAGCGAAGGCATTGAAAGCGGCTGGGAGACGGGACACAACCCCAACCTGGCTTACGAAGGCTCATTCACGAATGCGGTCATCGAATTGGAGTTTCGTTTCCATAAAGAGCCCGGGAAAACAGCCTATATCCAAATCAACGCGACAAATCTCCAACTGGACCCCAACGCCTATTCTGTGTCCGCCTGGGCAAATGTGGACGCACCACAGCGGCCTGTGGGCCTTTTGCTGGAACACCAGGGATGGGCATCCCAGGGGTTCACAATCGTTGCCAATCAAACGGCAGCAATCGAACCAGATAAATGGTATTCCATGCGGCTGGAAATGATTGATGATTATGCTCTGATATCCTGCAACGGCGTCACGATAGTCGGGAGGCACGATAAATTTGGGCTGCCCAAGACGTTGCTCGCGATCGGGGTCGGATATTGCCCGCACGAACTGCGGAACTTGCGCGTTTACGAAGCGACGGCGAATCCCGCCTGGACCAAGCCAGCGGCGGCTTCCCTTGCTAAATAACCTACCCACGATTTCCCTTCTGCCATCCTGCTGTTCCGGGTTTAGATCTCCCCGAGACTTTTTCTTAAGGCCACGTGCTCTTCCAGCAGCTCGGCCAGTACCTCGTCCTTTTTCTTCAACTCCGTCTCCAGGAAGGCGATGCGCTGCTCGCGGGCCTCGACCTGTTTGTCGGGGCGCGGCGCCGGCCCGAAGGCTGCAGCCCCGTTCTCAAAGAACTGCTTGAGCCATCGGTAGAAGACCGTGGGGTGGAGTTGGTGTTCGTCACACAAAGTGGAAACCGGGACCTGATCAATCAAGTGCCGGCGCAGAATGGCGACCTTCTCCGCGGGGGTGTGTTGTTCGCGCTCGTTGCTCATGAGTCCTCTCCGTTGTAGCTATCTTAACGGGAGAACTCTCCATTTTCAGCTGAGGCAGGACACCTCCAGGCTTCCTCCGGCACTGCCAGGATCGCCCCGTGGAGCGCCTCGCCCATCCGCGCGCTGATCCCGCAGAGCGGGATGAATCCCTGGGGACCGTCCGCCCGCTTTTCGTCCCGCAGCCAGTTCACCAGCCCACTTTCGTGGCACGCTGAATCCCCTCGGTAGTAGTACGTTTTCACCGTCCCGCGCAGCGCTGCGAACGCCGCCTTCGCCACCGTCAACGGCTCCATCATCGCTGGCACATTCCCGTCCCGAAATTGATCCGCCAACACCACGTTCGTCTCTGCCCACACCGCCAGCATCGGCTGATAGCCCCGTTCCCCTTCATAGGTCCGTAGCGCCTCCTGTTTCCGGCTCTCGATGATGGTGGAATCCTGATCGACCGTGGCGATCCCCTGCCCCCCACAGCGTGATCCCAACTCCTGCACCAAGCTGCCGTTCACCCGCCCCAGACCCTGCAACTCGACGCTCTCCTCGGGAATATAGGCGATCTCATCCGGCGCACGTCTCCCCTTGGCCTCCTCGATCTTTTGCTCGTCGTGAAATTGATAGAGAAACTCCAGCGTCGCCCGCGGCGAGGGAAAATCGTGTCCCAGCAACTTGCTCAGCGCCGCGTCTTCCCGCAATCGCTCCAGGTCCTCCAGACGCTCCCCTCCCACTGCGTTCAACACCACCAAGCTTTCCACGTAGGTGGTTTCGTCATAGCCCCGCTCTCGCTGCTTGATCTGCACATGTTCCTGGATCGCAGCCGGCAGGCTTAGCGACCGAAAGGCCCGCACCACCAGCGGCACTCCCCCCAGCGCCGTCAACTCTTCCGCTAACGGCTGGGGGGCAATCTCAAAAAGCATCGGCAATTCCGTGGTTGAGCGTCTTCTGGGTTTCTCCCTGTTGCGAGTGTAACGGCATTCCACACCTGAGGCGTGAAATTTTCTTACTCCCTGCAAAATCTTGCCGGACTTCCAACTCCCTCTCTGCCAACGCATTCAGCGCCTCCGACACTACTTTCCCCACCGGACCCCGTCTCTTATCGGCGAATTAGGGGACGATCCTCGATCTTCCTCTTGACTTTGGGGTTCACCGGTCAGTATGATGCCAACGCTCGCCCGAAAATATGGAGACGGAAATTCCGGGTTTTACGGACGTAAGAATCATGAAGGCTTTGCCTCGAGCTTGGCGGCCCCGCACATCTTCGCTCCTCAGCCGGGCGAGGCCATACATCGAGCGGAAGATCTACGACGCCGTCCAGTCGGACGCGATTTCCGCTCGCTCAAGTGCGACCGGCCATGGATCCGGCCCGCGGCACACATGTCACCGTAGGAGGTCCAGCCATGAACAGACGTTCTTTTGGACAAGTAATTGGAGCCACAATAGCAGCAGGCCTTGCGCTCGAAGGGAATGCCTCAACCCAAGATCCCCGGGGGCAAAGTGAGAGTGGCGAACCTGGCAATTTGACACTTTGGTACGGCCAACCCGCAACCGATTGGACCCAGGCCCTCAAAGTGGGAAACGGCCGGCTGGGCGCCACAGTTTTTGGCGGTACCGGCGAAGAACGCATAGGACTGAACCATACCTGGCTTTGGAGAAAATGGAAGCTCGGCGGGCTGAAGAATCCCGATGTGGCTCACAACCTGCCTGCCATCCGCGAGCTTTTTTTTGAGGGAAAGCTAGTCGAAGCCAGCGATGCCGCCAATCTCCTGCTAGGATCCCAGCCGATTTGCAAACCTGAGGACCCGGCGTACCGCGACTTTGGACCAGATCCGTTCCAGCCCGCGGGCGACCTGAATCTCACTCTGCCCGGCCACACTGACGCAACTCAATACAGGCGCTCCCTCGACCTGTCCACGAACATCGCGCGCGTCGCGTACGAACACAACGGCGTTCGCTACACCCGCGAGGTCTTCGCTGCATACGGCGGAGATTTGATCCTGATTCGGCTGGGCGCGAGCAGACCTGGGGCGATCACCGGCACAATTGACCTTTTCCGGGTTCCGGATAAGGACTGCACGTTGGTCCCCTCGGCCGGGGATAACCGCATCGGTCTGGAAGGTACCTTTCTGGAGAAGTCGAAGTTCGCCATCTCGGCCCAGGTTTTCGTGACGGGTGGACAGGGCCAAGCCCGTGTCAACGGGTCCAAGGCCGTTGCGCTTTGGTCTGAGGAGATGGGTGCCGGACGTGAAGGCGAGGGTGGTGGACGAACTATGCGGCGGGTGGGCCGGCCTGAGGTTGTGATCCAGGGCGCGAATGAGGTCGTCATCGCCATCGCCATCGCCACCGACGTAGAGTCTCCCGAACCCCGCAAGCTTACGGACAGCCACTTGGAGCCGGTACGCGGTCTGATGGACTTTGACACTCTGGCTCAGCGCCATCGTGCCGAGTACGGGCGGGTGTTCAACCGGGTGACGATCCAGATGGACGGACCGGATCGCTCCAGCCTGCCGACTGACGAGCGCATGGCCGCTCACTTGAACGGCGGGGATGATCCGCAGCTCATCGCAATGAATGTTCAATACGAGCGGCAGTACCTGATTAGTTCGTCGCGCCCCGGCGGAGCGCCTGCCAACCTTAACGGGATTTGGTGCGAGATGCTCAGGGGCGCATGGAACTCCGACATCCATCACGACGACGGCATCAACTTAATGTACTGGCTGGCTCAGGTGGCGGCCCTTCCCGAGTGCGCTTTCCCCTTATTCGACTACCTTGATCGCTGCATGCCTGCGGCCCGTGTAGCTGCCCAAAACATCTATGGTTGCCGCGGAATATTCATTCCGCTCACCAACGACGCTTGGGCACGTTGCCTCAAAGTGGAGCCGGGCTGGGACGAGTGGAGCGGTGCGGCGGCGTGGCTGGCGCAGCACTACTGGTGGCAGTACGAATTCCATGGCGATGTGAACTTCCTCCGCGAGCGGGCTTACCCGTTCATGAAGGAGGCAGCTCTCTTTTATGAGGACTATCTGGTCGAAGACCCGCGGCCCAACAGCAAATTTCGAGGAAAGCTGGTGACCGTTCCCTCGCAGTCTCCTGAGAACTCCTTTGTGGGCGGAGGGAGGCCGGTTTCACTTTGCATCTGCGCCACCATGGACATTGAGCTCATTCATTTCCTCCTGGGCAACTGCATCAAGGCCAGCCAAGTGCTAGGCGTAGATGATGCGAAGCGCCCGATTTGGCAGAGCATCCTGGATCGACTCCCCCCGCTGCAGATCGGCAAGCACGGCCAATTGCAGGAATGGCTGGAGGATTACGACGAGGCGGAACTGGGGCATCGACATCTCACGCCTCTTTGGGGTCTGTATCCGGGCGAACAAATCACCATCGAAGACACTCCGGACCTTGCGAAAGCCTGCGCCATAACCCTGGAGCGCCGCTTCGCCAACCGCTCGCCGATCGGCGACAATGTCGGTGGCTTCCCCGAATATACGTCCAAGATGTGGGCCCGATTGCACAACGGCGAGATCGCGTTGCGGGAGTTCCGCCGAGGCTCCCTGACCACACCTGCGTCCACCGTCGCGGAAATGCTCTTTCAAAGCCACGGCCAGCAGATGCGTTTCCTGCCTGCACTCCCAGCCGCCTGGCCGGGCGGCAAAGTCAAAGGACTGCGGGCGAGGGGCGGATTTGAAGTAGATATCACATGGAAAAACGGCAAGCTTGTCCAAGCGGCAATTCGCTCCGACCTTGGCAAGCGATGCCAGATTCGTACGAAGAAGCCATTGGAAGTTCGCACCAATGGAGCCCCGGTTGCAACTGTTCTGGTAGCAGCAGATCTGCTCGCCTTCGAAACAAATCAGGGGCAGGAGTATGTGGTAACGCCTCGCGCATAAGGGCGAGTGTTGATGCGGAACGCCAATACGAGGAGAAATGCGTTTAGCGGAACTTCGGCCTCGATCCTTTTGAGGACGGGCCGCCGCTGATGGTACTGAGGCAGGCCGAGAGCCAAGGGAATTACGACCAAATCCAAGAAAGAGGAGCGACTCCGAATGGAAAGTTAAAACCACAGGCGCCTCAACCGCCGCTCGCTGTTGAAAGGGGCCGCCACTTTGGGTGGGGGCTCGGCGATCGTGGTCCTGATCGGGACCGGCTGCTCCCGTCAGACCAGTTCCACATCGACATCGAACGAAGGACGCGTCATTGCTTTGGACAGCAACGCGGTGGTCGAGACCACCGCCGGCAAGGTGCGCGGGTACACGCGGAACGACATCCAAGCGTTCAAGGGATTGCCTACGCCGCTGCCACCGAAGGGAGCGCGCGCTTCTTGATGCCCACCAAACGGGCGCCGTGGACAGGACTTCGCAGTTCGATGTACTACGGACCGGTTGCTTCCCAAGGGCCTCGGGCTGACTGGGCCAACGAGGAGATCGCATTCATGTACGATTTTGACGACGGCCAACAGGGCGAGGACCGCTGGTGGATCAACGTCTGGACTCCGGCGCTGAACGACAACGGGAAACGGCCGGTCATGGTGTGGCTCCATGGCGGCGGTTTCTCCGGTGGCAACGGCCATGAGCAGCCGGGGTACGATGGTGAGAAGCTGAGCCGGCGCGGCAACGTGGTGGTGGTCTCTCTCGGTCACCGGCTCGGACCTTTGGGCTACCTGAATCTGGCCGCGTACGGCGAGAAGTACGCCAGTGCGTCCAACGTCGGCATGCTGGATATTATTGCGGCCCTGGAATGGATCCGCGACAACATCGCGAGCTTTGGCGGCGAAGGTCAGTGATGCGTTCATCAACTTCGCGCGCAAGGGGAGTCCGAACCACAGCGGCCTTCCAAACTGGCCCGCCTTTACTGCGGCAAATGGCGAGACCATGATTTTCAATACCAGGTGCGAGGCCCGCAACGACCCCGATCGCGAAGAGCGCAAGACTCTGGAGCACTAACGATACGCCTTGAGGGGTGCGCCGTGCACCTCTCAGGAAGATCATCTGCAAACGAGGACCGAATATGCGTCAAGCTTGGTTTCTTACACCTATTGCTATGGTAAGTGCCTTGATGTTCTGCATGGTTGGCGCCGCCGCGCAAAACCCGGCGGGCGCCGAGCAACTGCCGAAACCGCCGGTTTCGGTGATGACGTACAGCGATGCCAAAGCCATCGTCCCGATGCCGCGGGCGGAGCGGATCCGGCGGGGCATTGTTCCGAAGCGAGGCTTTGTCAGCACAGGCGTTGATGGCGGTACTCTGATTTCCGGCGACGGGAAAATGATGGTCGAACTGTCCGGCAATCCGCTGTCCGACCAGATCACATTCCATCACGACCGGTTGCTCCTGCCGTGGAAGATGCCGTTTGAGGCCCCGAAGATTGCGAGCGTCCTGCCGGAAGTTCGCAGGCTCATCTTCGCGGGAAAGTACCGCGAGGCGCTCGAGCTGTCGTTCAAGGCTTCCACCGATGCCGGGATGCCCCCGGGAACCCTGAACCATTGGCTGATCATTCCATTTTCGATGCAGATCGAAACTCCCGAAGCGGGGCGGGTGAAGGATTATCTGCGCGCCACCGACTTCGAGAGCGGAGAGCTCAACGTATACTGGACCGACAACCGCGGGGATTGGGTGCGGCGGACCTTCACGTCCCGTCCGGACAATGTAGTGGTCCAATACCTGACCGCGCCGAAGGGGCAGACGCTAAGCACGACCATCGCCATCAACAACGGCGCAGTGCGGGGCGGCCCCGGCGGGCCTGGACCCGCCGAGGACGAAGTGCGGTACGAACGGGATTTCAATACCGCCCGCCTGATCACCATTGGGCACTTCAGTCCGGATACCGGGAACATCGGGTTCGCAGGAGTAACGCGCGTTGTCCTGAACGGCGGTTCGGCCCGTATGGAGAACGACCGGTTGGTGGTCAGCGATGCTCAATCCGTGCTGTTGCTGACCCGGATCGAGTGGTACCACGATTACAGCCGCGCCCAAGTGGACGCCCTGGCACAAGCGGTGGACCAGATTCCGGCCGACTACGCGGCTCTGCTCGCCAAGCACCGCAAGGTCCAGTCGGAGGTCACCGACAGGGTATCGATGAACTTCGGTGGAAGTTCGCAGGCCGGCATGTCGTCGGAAGAGCTTCTGGCGGACCAAAGGACACATCAGGGTTATTCGCCCGCGCTGCTCGAGCAGATCTTCGATATGGGGCGCTATTGGCTTCTGGCCGAAGGCGCGGGAGACTACCCGTCCATCGCCGGCCACTTGAACATCAACGTGAACCTCCAGATCGCTCCGGCAGCAATGGGCGCTTTGCCCGAGGCGAGTGAGACGTTCACGAAATGGATTGAAGGACTGCTGCCGGATTCCCGGAAGAATGCCGAGAACATTTTCGGTGCACGCGGCGCGCTTTTCTCGGTCCACCCCGACCAGCAGCAAGGTGTGCTGTACCACTTCGGATACAACTGGCCGCACCATTACTGGATTTCCGCTGGCGGCTGGGCGTACAGCCCGATCTGGGATTACTACCTGACCACCGGCGACAAGGAGTTCCTGCGCAACCACATCGTCCCCGGCTTGAAAGAGCTGGCCCTGTTTTACGAGGACTTCCTGAAGCCGACGGACGCCAACGGCAACTATGTTTTCGTGCCGTCTTACTCGCCTGAGAACTGGCCGCTGAACACCGACAGCGCTCCCACGGTGCTGAATGCAGTGATGGACATTTCCGTCTGCAAGGAGGTGCTGTCCCACCTGATCCAGGCCGCGCAGATTCTGGGCACCGACTCCGATCAGGTGCCGAAATGGAAAGCCATGTTGGCGAAAATGCCGCCCTACCTGTTGGACAGCGACGGCGCCCTGAAGGAGTGGGCGTGGCCGACGCTGGAAGAAAACCAGGACCACCGCCACGCCTCCCACCTTTATCCCGTCTGGCCCGCGGATGAGATCGACCCGGACCGCACGCCGCAGCTCGCCAAAGCGAGCTGGCTCGCCGACAGGAAACGGGCCCAAGGGAACGCATCGGGTCACGGCATTTCCCACCGCGCCCTTGCCGCCGCGCGCCTGAAAGACAGCTATCTGGTCAACATGGAACTGAAGCAGTTCCTGGAGCAGGGTTACGTCGGTCCGACGCTCCGGGGCTCGCACAATCCGTATACATCGCCGATGCCGGATCAACAGGGTTCGATCCCCACCATCATCATGGAGATGCTGCTTTACTCCAGGCCCGGGGTGATCGAAGTGCTGCCGGCACTTCCTGTAACACTCACCAAAGGGAGTGTAAAAGGCTTGCTGGCCCGCACCTTCGCCAAGGTGGATGACCTGACCTGGGACCTGGGGGCGAGGACCGTAGACCTGACGGTCACTTCCCGGCAGAAGCAGGACATCACGCTGATCGCGCGTTACGGGATTGAGACGATCACCGCGCCGGCGGGCGTGCTGGCGGCCCAACCCAAGCCGGGTGGGACCACCTGTACGCTCCATCTGCCTCAGGGCGCACCGGTGACGCTGCGCATGAAGATCGGTTCGCAGAAGCCTTCGGACTGGATCTTGAAGACGGCCTCGCATTAAACGGGAAGGAGCGTTGATCATATGATTCCCCTGCGTCATTTATCGGTAGCGACCGCCCTACTCCTGTGGAGCGCTGGTGCGGGAGTAGCGGCGATCAGGCTTGCCAGTCCCTTCGGCGAACACATGGTCTTGCAGCAAGGCGTGCCGGTGCCGATCTGGGGCACCGGCTGCCCCGGCGGCGATAACGTGAACGTCTCCATCGCCGGACAAAGCGTCACCACCAGATCCGATTGGGCAGGCAAGTGGATGGTCCAGCTTGCTCCCATGAAGGCCGGCGGGCCGTATCAAATGTTGATCGAGATCGGAGGCATGGGACCGTTAATCCCGTCCTCCGCCGCAAACTTAAAGGGCGGCGTAGAACTGAATGACGTTCTCATCGGGGATGTGTGGCTGGCGGCAGGACCGTCTGACACGCCTGCGGCACAGATTTCCGACGCCGGCTCAGCCTGGATCCACATATTCAAGACCTCGGGGCGGGGTGGAAGGGGACAGTGGGTCCTGGCCGCGCCGGATTCAGTAACCGGGAATGCCGCTACAGCCTACTCGTTCGCACGTGGACTATATGAAAAGCTGAAAATGCCGATCGGCGTGATCGACAGTGCCTACGCGCCGCTGTCTCCCTACGCGGTGCGCGGCGTCATCTGGAGCCGGCCATCCGGCGTATCCACGGCGTACTCCGGCCCGGTCTACGAGTCCATGGTGCGGGAAGGCAGCGCCATCCGTCTGCACTTCCGATCGGCTGAAGGCGGCTTGATCGCCAAAGGAGAGTCGCTGGTCGGTTTTCTCATTGCGGGCGAGGACCGGAAATTCGTGCCCGCGAACGCAAAGATCGACGGCGAGGAAGTCGTGGTCTCAAGCCCGGATGTTGCCAACCCTGTTGCCGTGCGCTACGGGTTTGCCGACGACCCGCCACCGACCCTCTGCAATAAAGTGGGACTACCAGCGTCGCCGTTCCGCACGGATGACTGGTAACGGACGCAGTATAGGATTCGCAGCGTGAGGTGACATTGTTTCTGAGTTTCGTCTTTCCGTCCGTGGCTTGGTTCCGGTTCCCCGCCGGCAGGGACTCTACTTCCTGCGCCACTTCCCGTTGAATGGCTTCCGCGGTTTTTTCCTGCTCCCGCGCTTCCTTCTCCTTCGGGATCGGACGTTGACGGCAGATATTTTCGTTGACCTCCACGAGAGCCCGGCTCCGTTGTTGATACTTGTGGAGCTCGGCAATCTCGCACTCCGCCTTACGTTGCGCCGCCGGGGTGGAGAAGCTTTCCGTGATCCAGTAAGGCGACATGGCGCTCAGGGCGCGGCACATCTGTATGGCTCGTGGCAAGGACCACTGCTGGTTCACATCGAGCATAATGCGGACGTCCGGCCCCAGCGCCTGCCGGAGTAATGACGCGCGGCGGATGTCACGCTCACCCTGGGTTGACCCAACCTTCAGCTTGAAAGCCCGGAATCCCTGCTCGAGGGCACGCAGAGCGTTCTCTTCGATCTGCTGGTCCCCGTATTGAAACCACCCTACGGAGGTGTCGTAGCCAGGGCAGCCTTCCTTGAGGACGGATTCCCGGCCTGCACGGTTGGGCTGTTCTGCCTTGACGATAGCCAGGGCGTCCACGGGGGTCAGCGCGTCTTCCAGATAACTGAGGTCAAGAAGGCCAACAATCTGTTCCGGACTAAGGTCAAGTAATAGTCGCCAAAGTGGGACACCTCGCGACTTGGCCCACAGATCAAAACAGGCATTGGTGATAGACGCCAAAGCAAGCTGAACTACTCCCTTATGCGGCCCCAGCCAGCGTAGCTGCGGATGGTCTGCGAGTTGATGAGAGATTGCTCCGAACTCCGCCATCAGCTCTTCGATTTCTCTTCCCAGCAGAGGCTTACTCAGAAATCGAATGGCGTCGCAAACCAGTTCATTCCCCTTGCCCAACGTCAAAACGATACTGCTGCCGGTCGCCCCCTTGTCGCCCTTCAGCAAAGTGACTGCGCAAGCGTATTCAGATCCTGAGTGCACCGCGTCCGTTCCCGCTGCCCGCGGAAGCCGAAATCGGGCACCTCGCACTTCGATCTTCTTTATGTTGGTCATGTTCGCCTTAGCTTGTAAATGCGTCTGGCGTTCTCGCGGAAGAGTTTGTTTCTTTGCTCTTCGCTCGCATCCTGGGTGAGCGTGGACAGCGTTTCAACCCTGTCCGCGACTGACCCACGTTGGCGCAAAGGACGGGAGGAACGACCCTGGCAAAATGCAAAAAGTTCTCGCGGTGTTGACCAAAAGGCAAGCGGACGGCGCCTCGAATATGATGCGACCACGAAACAAATCAGAAAGCTAATTGTGGCCACTGGAAGGGAACATGTCATCACGAAACCGGGAATTACGGGAAACCTTACGAAACCTGCAAGATGAATGGCGACTCGAACGGAGAAAAGAACGGAGATGCGAGGGCTGTGGTGCCAGCTTGGCAGGAAGACATCCCAACGCCCTTTACTGTGACGAGGGCTGCCGCCAGCGGATGTGGCACGAACTCTATCTGCGAAAAAGAAGATTTGAACGATTGGGAGGTGAGGCGATGCGAGCGACGCAGTCCGTTCTCGGCCACCGACTCTCAGAGTTCAAGGTGACTGACGCCGATGCCTGCACGGCCTCAGCCTGCTGCCTCGAATGCGGCAAAGGCGTCACGATTGAGTTGCTGCCAGCCCGTCCAGAGATTTACGGCGAAGCCGTTGATTGGCAATGCGGGCCTGAACCCCGATTGAGGCTTTAATATGCGAATGGGACACGTCCCAAGGCCGACCCGAGTCGCCCGGCAAGGCGGGAAACCATGAAACGGTGGAAATGGACTCTAGGAATGGCTGGAATATACGGAGGCATCCTGGCAGTTGGCTGCCTTCTAGGGGACTCCTGGCCGGATCGAAGCGACCTGCCCGCAATCATTCTCTTCGTTGCATTACTTGTCTCAATTGGAGCCATGATGTGGCAAGGGGACCGAGTAGACCGCATTAGCCGAGAGGAGCACGAAGTGCATCATCTCGAAAAGTGGTACGGCGACAAACAAGCGAGGACTTTGAAAGAGCGGTTTCTGGCATGGCTCGATGGTTTAGAATGAAGGACGGGGTGCTTATTCGCAAGACAGAAGGTGGGAAGACGAGCTGTGCAAACCCAAGAGTTGGCGGAAGAGGGTGGCGGAGGGGATCGAGAAGTGGGCAGTGGGCAGGTGACGCTTCGGCGGGCTCTGCTGCCCCTAAGGGTGAGCCGGGGGGCTGTCCGAATCATAAAAAGGGTCCACTTTCGCTTCACCCGTCTCAGTGTCGATTTTCTTGGCCATTGCCATTGTGTTGGGAATCACCTGGTCGGCCTCGTTCGAAACATAACCGCCCGACAAGAGCCCGAGAAACGCTGCGGTGATAATTTGCGTCTGCGTTCATTGTATCCTTCTGTGGTAAGCATAATCGGGCAGGTGGGATGACCTTAATCAGCCCAAAACCGTTCGATATTGGGCGATAACTTCCATGGAATTCGCACTCGTGTAATCATAGACTTGCAGTGCCTCCCGACGAGACGTTTTTGAGCGGCCTCACCTTTGGGTTACCGGCTTGCGATGTGGGGCTAAAAAGCCAGGGGTCGTTTGTTTGTTGCTTTCTCCCGGCCCGGCTGTGTCCGTTGCGCAGCAGCCCGTCGGTCGAATACTCCCGATTCACATTGTTGAACCAACCTTACATTCACAATGCTCGCGCCTTTCAAGAATCGAACGTCTGATGGAAGGTCAAACCGCTTCAACCACGTCTATCGAATCAGAAGGTTGCATCGCCGCTTGCGGGAGCGTCTTTTGAAAGGCGGCCTCAGAACGCCACGCTGAAAAAACCTAACACGTTTGCTTCTTGCACAGGCAGTGTATGCGGCGGGTGAACCCCACCATCTGCTCTTTGGTGCTGCATGACTTTTGCCACTCCCCTCGCCCGTTCCGTCAGGGTCCGCGCTGGCTGCTCCGGCCTGGCAAACTGCTCCGCACCCGGCATCCACTTCGCTGACGATCTTCGCACGGCTGATTTCATCCTCTACCACTTTGGGTTCTTGTTTCGCTCATTGACGGGTGTCACCGTGGCGCGTTTCTAGGATAGCCTCTGGTGCGTCTGGCAGCCAATTCTGGCGACGTTGCCTATGCCTTTTTTATGAAGTCCCACCTGCTATCATTCAAAGAGGTTTGTAACTTCATGTAAACAACCTGCAAGAAGTTCTTGACAAACCTATCGTGTTAGGTTATTATGCGCCCATGCTGACGCTACGCTGCAAAACTCACGGCATCGCGCTGATCTGTTTTTGTCCAGCTTGTAGAGGCACTGTCACTTCCAAGCGCAAGATGCGCTCCTCACGCGCCAATGGCCGATTAGGGGGCAGGCCGCCGAAAAGAGCGCGATAATCACAGGCAAAAGGAGAATCCCATGTCCGCTGAACGTGTTGTGATCTATGTCCGCGTCTCGACTGGCTTGCAGAATCCCGAAATGCAGACGAACGAGTTAAAGGAATATGCTGCCCGTCGCGGCTTTCAAATCGTCGGGGAATTCACGGATATCATGACAGGCAGCCGAGATGATAGGCCCGAGTTGAATAAAGCGCTCACGCATTGCAAACAGCGCCAGGCAGATGTCCTGCTAGTTTGGAAGCTTGATCGCCTTGGTCATTCTCTGCGGCACCTTGTGAACTTGGTTGCCGAGCTTGAAGCGGTCGGAGTCGCATTCATCTCGCTCAGGGATAATCTCGACTTTGGCACTCCTGCCGGGCATTTGATGTTCGCGGTTATGGACGCGACGGCTCAGTTTGAGCGTGACCTTATCCGAGAGCACACGCGGGCAGGGCTTGCGAATGCCCGACGCAAGGGAGTTCGGCTTGGTGCCAGGCCGGTTAAGGGTGACGCATTGACTATCCTACGCTTTCGGCGTAATGTTGCGGCCGTAGGCCTCTAGCTTGGAGAACGACGAATGGAGTTCATTGAAGCGCCGGCTTTCACTCGCCACGTTCACGAGTACCTCGATGATGACGGGTACAGCGCGCTTCAGGCCGAACTCGCTGCGAATCCGCAGATCGGGGATGTGATGCCGGGCAGCGGCGGCTTTCGCAAAGCACGTTGGGCTGCCTCGCGGCGAGGTAAAGGGCGAAGAGGCGGTCTGCGAATCATCTACTTTTATTTCGAATCTGAGCAACAGATCTGGCTGATGACCCCGTACGGCAAAGATGAAGCGGCCGATTTGACTGCCAAGGAGAGGAAAGCGCTGAAGGCTGCGATGGAACTGGAGTTGAAGACGCGTGTGGACAAGCGAGTGGCGCGGCGAGGGCCAGGGAGGATACGGTAGTGGCAAAAAGGAAAATCTTTGAGGAACTCACGGAGGGGGTGGCTGCGATGAAGAGCCAGCGCGAGGGCAAGGTCACGCTCCGCAGCTACAAGGTCCAGGCGAAGCCACTTCCGAAGGTCAATTCCGAGCTGATAAGGGAAACGCGCGAGAGGCTCCGCTGCTCCAGAGCGGTGTTTGCGCGAAAGCTTCACATCAACGTAAGAACTCTGGAGAAGTGGGAACAAGGACGCGCCAAGCCCAATACGCAAGCCGCTGCCCTGGTCCTCCTTGTCCGTAGATATCCAGACACACTGCAACGTCTCGAAAAGCTGGCTGTTGGATGATGGGACTCCGATGAACGGCTCAGCGAGTGGAATCCAGATATCCTGAACTGCCATGTACCGGCAGCCGGAAGCACCATGTTGAGCTTCAGGCAAAGGGAGTGCCATCTTTCTTCTGCTGGCGGATCGTCTCGTCATAGAGGATCGCGCCGCTAATGCACTCACCCTGACTGGGCGTGGTCACAACCAACTCCCGATAGGCGCGCCGGGCCTCCTCGGTCCGTGGAATCCCCAACCGGGCAAATCGTTTGTCGCAGGTTGGATTACTTTCATCCATCGCCAGCAGGCCCTTGTCCCCGGCGAGCAGCCTCCTCGCGGCGTCTATAAGCTCTGACGCATTCATTGGGGGTTGCTCCACTTCCAGTTCCGAATCTCCGGTAGGTCCTCGCCGTATTTGTCGATGTACTGCTTGTGCTCAATCAACTTGTCCTTGAGCTGCTGCTTCAGGTAGATGCCCTTTTCGCCGGTCTGAGGCAGTCGGTCGATGATATCCATCACGAGGTGGAAGCGGTCCAAATCGTTCAGCACCGTCATGTCGAAGGGCGTGGTGATGGTGCCCTCTTCCTTGTAGCCGCGGACGTGGATGTTGTCGTGGTTGGTGCGGC
>Ga0326728_10006976_pt1 | contig 29779 bp, 20 predicted proteins | sample MB3enrmetagenome_FD_207602 | JGI IMG/M metagenome (GOLD analysis project Ga0326728, IMG submission 207602) | Lab enriched peat soil microbial communities from McLean, Ithaca, NY, United States - MB31MN | ecosystem: Environmental > Terrestrial > Soil > Wetlands > Peat | place: USA: New York... | reverse complement strand
ATCGTCCGGATATCGTATTGATCGTGGACCAGTCGCTCATACGCGACAAGAGCTGTTACGAGGGGTTCAGGGCCGGGGGCATGGTGATCGCCAACACGTCCGACCCACAGAGCATAGTCGCGCTCAATTTGAAGCAACGGGTTTTGGCCACCGTCGATGGCACCAGCATCGCCATGGAGGAGATTGGGTCTCCTATTACCAATACCTGCATGTTGGGCGCCTTTGCCAAAAGTACTCAGCTGGTACAGTTGCCGGATTTGAAGCAGGCATTGAGCCTGTACTTTAGCGGAACGGTTTTGGCGAAGAATATTCGCTGCCTGGAAAGAGGGTTTCAAGCGGTAGAGGTCCGGTCTTTTGCCCAAGGCCGGGAAGCCGCTGAAGAGCATCTCCGCCTCAGCGAACTGCCGGTCACCATCAAAGCGCCGCCGGCGACGAACCCGTTCGATACCGCCTGGGTAGACGTTGACAAACAACTGCAAGTGCTGCGGACGGGAACCTGGCGATACAAGCGTCCGGAGCTGAACAAATCCGTCTGCCGGCTGTGTGGATGGTGCAGCATCTACTGCCCGGTGGGATGCCTGGCGGTCAGGGAGGATCATTACTACCATCCCAGCCTGGATTACTGCAAAGGCTGCGGAGTGTGCGCGAATGAGTGTCCGGCACAGGCCATCCGGATGCGGCCAGAGGAGGCCATGTAAATGATCACCGTTCTGACGGGTAACAAGGCCGCGGCGCAGGGGGTGCTTCTGGCGCGGCCGGACGTGATTGCCATGTATCCCATCACTCCGCAGACCCCGCTGGCGGAGGAGTTGGCGCGCTTTCACGCCGAGGGGCGCCTGGATTGCGAGATGGTCGAGGTAGAGGGCGAACACACCGCGATCAGCGTCCTGATGGGCGCCGCGGTCGCAGGCGGCCGGGTCTTTACCGCGACCTCGTCGTGGGGCCTCGCTTACATGAATGAGCCTCTTATGTATTGCGCCGGCATGCGCATCCCCGCCGTAATGGTAGACGTGACCCGGGAGTCCCCGGCCTTGCGCGGAGTGAGCGGCGGCCGCCAGGACATCATGAGCATAAGAGACAGCGGCTGGATTCAGATTGAGCCTGAAACCTGCCAGGAAGTCCTGGATTCGATCCTCATGGCTTACCGCCTGGCCGAAGACCCAGCGGTGCTCCTCCCGGTCGTGGTGGCTTACGACGGCTATTATCTTTCGCACTTATCGGAACGCGTCGACATTCCCGAGCAGGCGGATGTCGACAAGTTCCTCGCGCCGGTCAGCCGCGGCACCCGGCCCAATTTCAAGTCAGACACTACGCTGCACTTTAGCCCGAGCATAGACGGAAAGATCTATGCCGAGTACCGCTATAAGAACCTACAGGCGCTGGAGCGGACGAAAGACAAGCTGGTGGAAATGGAGCGGGATTTTTGCCAGCGTTTTGGCCGGCACTATGGAGGAATGGTCGACACCTATCGGAGCGAAGATGCCGACATCCTGGTCTTGACCGCGGGAAGCTGCGCGGGGACCGTGCGGGTGGTGATTGACCAGTTGCGCGAGCAGGGAATGAAAATCGGCTTGGCCCGGATTCGTATGTTCCGGCCCTATCCGCGACAGCAACTCCGTAAGGTTCTGGATGGCAAGAAAGCGGTTGCAGTGATCGATCGCAGCATATGTTTGGGCTGGAATTGCGGCCACCTTTTTATGGAAGCAAGAGCCGTTCTCCCGGACATGTCCAATCCGCCCAGAATGATCGATTTCATTGACGGTTTGGCCAACACGGATATCACTTCCAGCCACATTGAAAAAGCGATTGCCGTCACCGCCGCTGCCTTGGATGGCAAAGAAACCGCCGAGACGAACTGGCTGATATGGGAGTAAGTGACATCGTTATGGGAAAAGTTAAATATTTGATCCTGGGCGCCGGCCCCGCTGGTTTGTCGGCTGCGCAAGCTATCCGCGGCCTGGACAAAACCGCGGAGATCGTTTTGGTTACGCGGGAGACAGTTCCGCCGTACTCCCCGGCGCTGTTGCCCTACCTGATCAGTAACGAGATCTCGCCGAATGACCTGTTCCTCAAAGGCAAGGACATTCTTGCTGCATTCAATCTCAGCCTGCGTTTGGGAAAAGAAGTTACCGAGCTGGCGCCGGAGAAAAAGGAAGTCGTAAATTCCGACGGCGAACGCGAGAGCTATAGCAAGCTGCTCATTGCCACCGGAGCGAAGCCGCAGATCCCGCGAATCCAGAAGCTGAAGCCCGACCAGATTCATACCTTTCGGACATTTGCCGATTATGAGCGCCTGCGAAGCAGCCTGGGGCAGCGGCAGAACATTGCCATCTATGGGGCTGGCTTGGTTGCGGTGGAGTTGGCGGAAAAGCTCTGCCTGGAAGGGCATACCGTCACGATCATCGCGCGCAGCTCTCTGCTGCGGAAATACTATAGCCGGCTCGGAGTTGAAAAGCTGACGCGTATGTTCAGCCAACACAATGGAACTATAGCGGCCGGCCACACTCTGGTATGCGTGGATGTCCAGGGAGAGAAGCTTAAGCTCGAGCTTAGCAGCGGCGAGACGCTGGTTGTCGACCGGCTGGTTATGGCCACGGGTATTGAGTCGAACCTGTTTTCCAACGGACTGCTTCTGGTTGTGGAGGGTGGCGTGAAGGTCAGCAGACGCATGGAAACCGCTCTGCCCGATATTTATGCGGCTGGGGACGTCGCTGCGGCGCCCTCTTTTGGTGATGGCCAATACTCCACCTGTCCGATCCTGCCCGAGGCTGTTCTGCAAGGCCGGATCGCCGGCACCAACATGGCGGGTGGTGAGGCGGAGTACCCGGGCTGGATCCCCGCGAATGTGGTGCGGTGCTTCGGGAATGTTCTGTTCACCATCGGCGCGGTAGCGGATTCCAACCCGGCGTACCACACGGCTGAGCGAAGGGACGATTCCAGCTACCTGAGGCTGGTGTTTCAGCAGGAACAATTGGTCGGGGTGGAAGGCCTGAATGTGAAATCCGTTCACGCCGGCGTTTTTCTGAACCTGATCAAGGAACGGGTTCCAGTGAGGAAATACGAAGACGTGCTGCTCGCTAAGCCGCGCGAGACCGCGTCATGGTTAATGCTGCAACATCGCAAAAGCCAGGCCGTGTGAGCCTTGGGCCCAAAGGGGGCGAAGTTTATGGCGTTGAATAATACTCTTGTCATCCACGAGGCGAAGTGCCCGCCGTCCTGTGTGCTTTGCGTGGAAGCATGCCGCCGCCGGGAAGGAGCGAACGGCCAGGCAGTTCTGGAAGTGTTGGATCTGCCGGAAGTGGAATCTCGCTCGGTAGCGACCTGCGGCCAGTGCAGCCAGCCGGAATGCGTTGCGATATGCCCCAGCGGCGCATTAGGCCGCGCCGGATCGGGAGCGGTAGTGGTGGACAAGAAACTCTGCGTAGGCTGTGGCCTATGCGACCTGCTCTGTCCGTATGGCGGAATCATTTCGAAGCCCGAGGAACAGAAGATCTACAAATGCGATCTCTGCGGGGACGACCCACAGTGCGCCAAGGCTTGTCCGAATGGGGTCTTGACGTACGAGAAAGCCGGTGCGATTGCCGAGCGCCTCCAGGAGGACCTCGTATCGCCGGGTTTGCCGTACTGTGCTGGGTGTGGGATGGAGCTGGTCGACCGGTTCACGCTGCGCGTCTTGGGCAAGAACGTCATCCTGTTCGGCGCTCCCGGATGTAACGTATTGGGCGCTAAGGTTAAGACTCCGTATTACGGCTCTTTGATGACGAATGCAGTATCGAGCGCCACCGGCGTCTCCAGATACTTTAAACACACTCATCGAGACACGATTTGTCTGGCCATTATTGGCGATGGGGCCACGGCGGACATCGGCTTTGGGGCGCTATCGGCCGCGGCGGAAAGAGGCGAAAGAATCCTCTATATCTGCTATGACAACGAAGCTTACATGAACACCGGGGTTCAGCGGAGCGGTACAACTCCGCTGGGTAGCTGGACCAACACCACTCAGGTGGGAGCGCGGGGAAGGGGCAAGCAGGGTAGCGCTAAGAATGTGCCGCTGCTGATGGCCTTCCATCAAATCCAATACGTCGCGACAGCGACTTTGGCCTATCCGGAAGATTACATGCGCAAACTGCTTAAGGCCGCCGAAGCCGTGGAAGAAGGCATGGCCTATCTTCACGTGCTAAGCCCGTGTCCGACGGGATGGAAGTCCAAGACTGAACATACCATCGAGGTGACCCGGGCGGCGGTTGCGACCAACTATTTCCCCTTGTGGGAGGCGGAACGCGGTATTATCCGCCTCACCCATGTCGTGCAGAATCGCGCGCCGATCCAGGAGTTCCTCAAGTACATGGGGCGCTTTTCGCACCTCAGCGAAGTGGAAATCCAGCACCTTCAGGAACACGTGGACGCTGTTTACCACCAGCTCAGGCGGATTGCCGTACCGCAATAGCCCAGCAAAAGTTCAGGAGAGAGACCTAATTATGAAGGCAGGAACAAAAGCTGCACTGGACGAAAGCAATCTGACGATCAGTCATACCGAGCTGGAGGAGTTTACCCGCAAGCTGCTGGAGAAAGTGGGAGTCTCGCACGAAGAGGCGGCGATGGTCGCCGACGTTATGGTGACCTGCGATTGCAAGGGCATGGAGTCTCATGGCGTGCGCTGGATGGATATCTATCTGAAGCGTCTTACCGCCGGCAGCATGAAGCCGGTTACCAACCTCAAGGTAGTTCGGGAAAAGCCCAGCCTTTTGCTGCTGGACGCCCAGAACGGCTTGGGTATGGTGGCATTTCGGAAAGCCATCGAAATGGGGGTTGAGAAGGCCAAGATGTCCGGGATTTGTGCGGTAGGCGTGACCCATTCGAATCACTGCGGCGCGCTCGGTTACTACGCGGAAATTGCCGGCCGGGCCCGGATGGCCTCCATGCTTATGACCAACGCCGCCGCCATGATGGCCCCCTGGGGCGGGGTAACGGGGTGTCTGGGCACCAATCCTATCTGTTTTGGTTTCCCCACTTACGGGGATCCCGTGATCGGCGATATGGCTACCAGCGCCAGCGCACGGGGCAAGATTTTTGTGGCGTTTCAGAGGGGAACCAATATCCCGGACGGCGTAGCGCTCAATAAGAACGGCGAGCCCACTACCGACCCCAAAGAAGCCCTGGAGGGAATCCTGTTACCGATCGGTGGTCCTAAAGGCTATAGTCTGGCGCTGGCGATCGACATCATGGCGGGTATTATGACCGGGTCGAATTTCGGGCAGAATATACCCTCCCTGCACGGCGACGTCGAGCATGCCCAGAATATCGGCCAGTTCGCGGTGCTGTTCAACATCGACGATTTTCTGCCTATCGGAGAATTTCTGGAAAAGATGGACGACAGCCGGCGCCAGCTAAAGCGGGCGCAGCCGGCCAAGGGTTTCAGCGAGGTATGCCTGCCGGGCGAGATCGAGGCCAAGACGCTACGGGAGCGCAGGGAAAAAGGCGCCGTCATCCCGATGGGCACGTGGAACCTTTTGCAGAGCTGGGCTAAGAAACTTAACGTCCAGTAGCCCTTCATAGTCAGGGCCGGGCTGCGAGAACAGGGGAAGGGAAGGGCCATTATGACCGAGCCGTCTGTAGCCAGCGTCGACGCTTTCTTTCGGCCCAGAGGCATAGCCATCGTCGGCGCGTCACCCCGGCTGGGCAGCCCGAATTATCAGATCGTGCAATTTGCCAAGCAAATGGGTTTGAAAGGGAATATTTTTCCGGTGAACCCAACGCGCGAGGAGATTGCCGGGCTGAAGTGCTACCCGACGCTGCTGGCCATACCGGATCCGGTCGATTTGGTGGTGCTGGTGGTGGATCCGCAAGTTTGCGTGCGGGTGGCCCAAGACATCCGGCAGCGCCGCCTGGAGCGGGGGGACGCAGGCGCAGTGACCGTGATTGCCGCCGGCTTCAAGGAAATGGGCACTACCCAGGGCGCGCAACTGCAAAGCGAACTAGTCGAGACGATTAAATCGGCCGGCGCGCGGCTCATCGGCCCCAACTGCCAAGGCGTGGTCGACACCTATTCCGGAGTGAACACTACCTTCAGCTTTCCGCCCGACACTCATCGCGGCGGTGTAACTATCTTGAGCCAGAGCGGCGCCTTTGCCACTTCCTTCCTGCGCTGGGCCAGGGACCAGAAACTGGTAGGCATTAACAAGTTCGTCTCTTTCGGAAACATGGCGGATCTGGATTTCCGGGATCTGCTGGCCTACGTAGCGGACGACGAGAATACCAAAGTAGTTTCCATGTATCTGGACGGCATCAACGATGCGCGCGGCATGTTTGAGGTGGCGGCGGCGGTGACGCGCAAGAAGCCGATCGTGGCCATCAAGGCCGGCAGAACGGCGATGGGCAATACCGTGGCGCATAGCCATACCGCCTCCATCGCCGGCGACAACGATATCTACAACGGGGCTTTTCGCCAGGCAGGCATCATTCGAGCGCAGACGGTGGCCGAGTTTTATCACACCTCCCGCTCATTCGATAAAGCGCCACTGCCCCGGGGCAACCGGATTTGTATTCTCACCGTGGTGGGCGGGCCGAGCACCATCTGCGTGGATGAACTGGTCTCTACCGGAGAAATCCGGCTGGCGCACTTGCGCGAGGAACTGAAGCGGGAGATCGCCAAGCATCTGGTCGCTGCCGCCAACATCGGCAATCCGGACGGATATATCGACATGACGGCCTCGGTGACGCCGCAGATGCATACCGAGGTTATCCGGCTTTTGATGGGCGACGATGAGGTGGACGGCATCGTTTTTATGACCACGCCGCCGGGTTTTATTCAAGACGACGAGCTGGCCGCGGCAATCCTGGAAGGCTACCGTTCCGCCCCCGTCGAGAAGCGAAAACCGCTGCTGGCGGTTATGCTGGCGGGCAATGCCGTGGCGCAGTGCCGCACCTTGTTGGAATGCGGCGGGGTGCCGACTTTCGAATACCCGGACGATGCAGCCCGAGTCATGATCAACCTGGTGCGATACAGCGCTTACCGGCGGCGATGCGAGTAATGAATTTTGATTTTTGAATTTTGAATTTTGATTTAAACAGGCGGAGCCCACTGTTTTGCGCTCCCCAAATCAAAATTCAAAATTCACAATTTATGTCCTGACACGCTTAGCAATCAGCCGCAGGCGGCGAACTCCCACCGTGGGTATTCGCAGCCCGCCGGCGGGGACGCCCAATGTCACTTACTTTGCTGAGGACGGCGGTTAAAGTGGGGACCCAGCGCACCTGTAATCTCCTCCGTCACCCACAAAGGGCAATGGCATATAGGGCCGAAATGCATGGATCCTTCACCACGCGCCCAGACGGATGGCAACTGTCCAAACTATGGCGGGCGCGTGGCTCAGGATGACAGAGGTTCGAGGGTAGGGGTTTTGTTGCTTCTGCTTATTGCAACCGGCCGTCAGGAAAGCCGTAACCGCCCCGATCCCTTCGCCTGCGCTCAGGGCAAGCTGTTCACTTTGCTCAGGAAGCGATGAGGGTGGGGCACTCCAGATTTGACGGAAAGTAAGTGACATTGTGCTGGGACGCCAGCGCTGCGTGGTTGCGGGGGAAATGTAAATGGATTGCCAAGAGATAATTAACCAGTATATTTCGTCGGGCGATACGGTTATCCCCGAGCCTGAAGCCCAGAAAATTTGCCACCAGTTCGGAATCTCCTGTCCGGCCACTCGCCTGGTTACCGCCGCGGCGGCATGTCTTGGAGCAGCGCAGGAAATAGGCTATCCAGTAGTTATCAAGGTCGCATCCAGGCAGATCATTCATAAGTCCGATGTTGGCGGGGTAATCACGGGAATTCAAAACTCGGCGCAACTTGCCGACGCCTACGACCGGCTGCTGAAAAATGTGCGCGAACGCTCACCCCAGGCTGAGATCCAGGGAGTATTGGTCCAGAAGCAGGCGCCTAAGGGCGTGGAAGTTGTAGTTGGGGGCCTGTGCAACCAACAATTTGGTCCCGTCGTGATGGTCGGATTGGGCGGCATTTATGTCGAGGTATTCAAGGATGTCGCGTTTCGTCTGGCGCCCCTGGACAAAGCCGAAGCCGGCCGGCAACTGCAAGAGACCAGGGCGTTCAAACTGCTGCAAGGCGTACGCGGGGAAAAGCCTTGTGATGTAGATGCCTTGTGCGAGCTTATCGTCAATACGGGGCGACTGATTTCCGTTCTCGATGGAATCGCTGAGATCGATTTCAATCCCGTCTTTTGTTATCCGCAAGGCTGCACCGTAGTTGATGCCCGCATGGTTCTGAAGCCTAGTATCGGCGCCGACCGGAAGACAAAATGCGCTGCCGTGGGGCTCCAGCCCTAAAGCATTAAGACTTGCAAGAGAGAGACAACTATGAGTTCAGGACAGGAGAAGGTGACGGTTGTTCAGAACTCCAAGTCCGGCGCCGGAGAACTTGGGAGCATGAAGTCCTTCGCGCTGGGGCCGAAGCGGACCCGCTTCCGGTGGACGCTGGCAGTTTTCGCCCTGCTCATGACCTTCATGTCCTATATCGACCGGGTAAATCTGGCGGTTACGGCTCCGGCGATCATCAACGAACTGCACTTCACCAAAGTGCATATTGGAATCCTGCAAACGGTATTTTTTGTCTGCTACGCCCTGTGCCAGATTCCTTCCGGGACCCTGACGGAATTCTTCGGGCATCGCAAGATAGTTCCTTTTTCCCTGGCCTGGTGGTCGGTATTCACCTCCCTGACGGCTACTTGCCGGCAATTTCCTTCCTGGGTAGTAGTTCGCGGGCTGTTTGGAGTGGGCGAGGCGCCTCTCTACCCTGGACTCAATGCCGCCTTCTCCAATTGGTTTCCGAAGCGCGAACGGGGAATGGCCGTGGCGTTCATGTCTTCCGGCTCCAAGTTTGGACCGGCGGTGGGGATTCCCGTAGCGGTCGTGATTATGGCTGCCTGGGGATGGCGTTGGGTCTTTGTCGTTTTCGGCGCGGTGGGATTGGTCCTGGCGGTGGTGTACTACCTGCTGCTGCGGACGCACCCGCGCGAGAGCCGGTTCGTGAACGAGGCCGAATTGGCGTACATCGCGGATGGCCAAGCCGTGGCGGCAGGACCGAAGAAGACCATTGCGCCGTGGAGAAAATTCCTCCGCTCCACGCAATTCTGGGCCGTCGGTGGCCAGTTTGCCGTAGCCGACTATATCCAGTACGTGTTCATGGCCTGGCTGCCGGTTTATCTGATGGAAGCGCATCATTTTTCGTTGAAGCAGATGGGATTTGGCGCTGCCATTCCGGAGCTGGGGTTCGCCTTCGGTAATATCTTTTGCGGCCTGGTATGTGATTACCTGATTGGAAAGGGCCTGCTGGGCTCCAAATCGCGCGCGTGGTTTGGAGGCGTTGGCCTAGTGCTCTGCGGCCTCGGCCTATGTCTTACCGCAATGTCGTTGACGAAATGGGCAACGGTAGGATGGCTGACCTTCGCCCTGTTTTCCCTGGGCGCTACCTTAAACGCTTCGTGGTCCAGTTGTATCGATCTGGGTGGCAAGTTCACCGGCACGGTAACCGGCTGGATGAATTTCTGGGGCAATATCATTGGCGCCGCGGCGCCCACGACGACCGCCTGGATCGCGATTCGCTACGGCTGGCGGAGCGCCATCTTGGCGACGGCGTCAACCGCCGTCATCGGCGCTATCGTTTGGATCTTCGTTAAGCCCGAGGTGCCCCTCCCCCAGGAGTCTCTGGAACCGGCGCCAAGCGGCGTGGAGAGTTAACCGCAGAGGATCCTTCGACAAGCTCAGGACAGGCTTCAAGGACGCAGAGGAGAATTTTGATTTATGAATTTTGAATTTTGATTGAACATCGGGGGCTGCCGATCGCATGGTCTAAATCAAAATTCAAAAATCAAAATTTCTTTGCGTTCTCAGCGGTGAATAGAACTAGTTTCATAAATGGGAATGCCGACCTGGGCGTCGACCCTCAGCGGCTAAAGCCGCATAAATGGCCGTTTTCAGAGGCACGGCTAAAGAGGTTGCGGAAAAAGTCACGTTTAGGCATGATTTTCGGTCCACAGGACCTGAAAGGTTTGGCCCTGATCTCTTGGTCGCTCAGAAATGGCCACGGCAGATAGGGCCGAAATACATAGGTTCTTCGCCCCGCGCCCTGGCGGTGTGGCAACTGTCTAGGCTGTCGCGGGCGCGGGACTCAGAATGACAGACGTTTGGGGGGTAAGGATTTTTTGCTCCTGCAGGTTGCAAGAGGCAGAAGCGCCGGGCTGAAGAGGCTGCGGAAAAAGTCGCGTTGAGGTGTGGTTTTCGATCCGCAGGGGCTAAAGCCCAACGTATTTTCAACGCGTTACGGCACGACTAAAAGTCGTGCCCTGATACAAGCCGACTTTTTCAGCAGCCTGTAAAGCCGTGCCCTTCCGAAAGACATTTTTGCAACCAGTTCCGGGTTCTTCGGAGTGAGCTATGAAGAAAGTACTGCTGGTGGAACCGATCCATAGTTCCGGGGTGAGAATTCTGGAAGAAGCGGGTCTTATGACCATAGTCTCACCTTCAACCGATACCGCGACCCTGGCTGATTTGGCCAGAGATGACATATTCGGCATTATCGTGCGGACCAGCCTGCTGGAAGGTAAAGTTTTGGAAGCCGGCAAGCAACTTAAGATCGTGGCCCGGCATGGTATCGGCTACAACAACATCGATCTGGAAACGGCCGGCAAGCTGAATATCCTGGTCACCAATGTGCCCGACGCCAACTCGTATTCCGTTGCCGAGTATGCCATTGCTGTCATTCTGATGCTGTCGCGAAAAATTGTGCCGGCGGATGCGGCGCTGCGGGCAGGGCGGCTTTCTCAGCCGGGCGCTTCTCTGCCCGGTTTGGTTAAGAAACTCAATCTGGGTGGGAATGAGTTGCCTGGGCGCCGATTGGGTCTTATAGGGCTGGGAAAGATCGGCGCACAGGTTGCCGAAATGGCTTTTGCCTTCCTTCATATGGAGGTGATCGCCTGCGATCCTTACCGCAGAGAAGCGCCACCTTATATCAAGCTGGTGGCCGATATCAAAGAAGTCTATGGCAGTGCCGATTTCATCAGCCTGCATGTGCCCTTGACGCCGGAAACGGAAAACATGATAAACGCGGGCACGCTCAGCTGGATGAAACCTTCGGCTTACCTGATCAACGCCTCTCGCGGGGAACTGATCGATGACGCCGCTCTGGCCGACGCTTTGAAATCGGGACAGATTGCCGGCGCGGTGCTGGATGTGTTCCGGCAGGAACCGCCTGCCGTCACAGGCCCTCTCTTCAGCGCACCTAACCTTATATTGACTCCTCACATTGCAGGATCGACCGACGAAGCGGTGGAAAGACTGGCCCTGGGATCGGCACGCGCGGTCGCGGATTACTATTCCGGGCGCAAGCCGGCGCACATTGTGAATCCGCAAGTGTGGGAAAGACTGTAATGCCGTTACCCGTTTCTCGTCTCCCGTTCTCCGTTGGTCGCTATCGTTTTCGTTGCGGTTTTCCACGGGTTCCGGGGCATCACCGACAGGGCAATCACGGACAGCAAACAACGGGAGACGGGAAACGGGTAACGCTCAAAAGCAAGGCTATGTCATGGAAAAAAACCTGATCGTGTTTGGCTGTACGGTAGTCTACATCATAGCTACCACTTTGGTCGGAATGTGGTCTGTCAGGCAGACGAAAGATACTGCCAGTTTTATGACGGCCAAACACCAACTGGGCGCCTGGGTGGTCGGAATCCTGCTGATGTCGGAATTCATCGGGCCCGGCTCGACGGTCGGTACGGCCCAGGGGGCATTCGAGAAGGGTTTGTCGGTTGCCTGGAACTCTTCCACCTTAGCCATCGGTTACTGGCTCTATTCTTATCTGCTGGCCCCCAAAATGAATGCTCTGGGGGAGTACACCATATCCGGCGCGCTGGCCCGCCACTATGGGGCTGCGGTTCGCGTAATCGTCTCGATCACCATGGCTACGGCCTTGATCACGGTAAACGTCGGCAATTTTGTCGGCGGCGCATCGGCGATTGCGGCGCTGCTCAATACCTCGGTCAAGACTGCAATCTACATTGTTGCTGTCGCCGCCTGTCTGAATGTGGCTTTTGGGGGCATTCGCGGGGTAGGCTATGCGAACCTCATCCATGCCAGTTTCAAGTACCTGGGATTACTGGCCGTGGCCGGTACTGCCTGGTTTATCGTTCAGCATAAGCCGATCCTTCTCGCCAGTATTCCTGAGGTCCATTGGTCCCTGGTCGGCGGGGTCGGATTCTCGCAGATCCTGGCATGGACCATCGGCAATGTCGGCGCGGTCTTCTCCACGCAGTATGTTCTGCAATCGGTAAGCTCGCTGCCCAGTCCCGCGGACGCGCGCAAGGCGACGATTATTGCCGGCATCGCTATCCTGCCGGTGGGCCTTATCTCCGCCACTATAGGAGTTTTTTCCAAGGCGATCTTTCCTAATATCAAAAGCATCATGGCCCTGCCGGCATTCTTCGGCCAGATGAATCCCTGGTTGGTCGCAGTTGCCGCCGCCGCCATGATCGCGGCCACCTTCGTCACCATCCTGGCTTGCCAACTGGGAGCGACGGCCCTGATCATGAAGGATTTCTATACCCCGATGATGAAGCCGAGCGAACGACATAATATATGGGCCACGCGGATCATGTCCGTCATTATCGGCTTTGTGCCGGTGCCGTTCGCCTTGTTCGTACCGGGCATGATCAAGACGTTCTTCTTCGCGCGGGCGCTGCGCACCGCAATTACGGTGTTGCTGCTGTTCATGTTCTACGTTCCCTTCATGGCAACCAGGAGAGGCGGGACGGTAGCCTTGCTGCTGAGTGTGGCCGGAACTATCGTCTGGTTCGTTTTGGGCAATCCCTGGGGAATCGACAATATCTATATAGCGCTGTTCACGCCCGCGATCGTCATGGCGCTGGATCACGTGATTGGAAGATCGAAGCCTGCCGCGAATGTGGAAATGGGAATTGGGGCAGGAAAGTAGAGAGATAAGCTTCCCATAAATCGCGATTACTTCAAGGCCGTTCGTCTTTTGGATCGCGTCTTTCCCTGATCGGCCTCTGAAGGATGGCGGCAAGGTGTTTGCGAAGCCCCTCCTCCCCCTGCCTCTTGCCCCCGATCGTGTTATCGTAGAACAAAACGCGATATCCGCTGATATCAAAGGGCAGGTCTCTGTCCCTTTCAGCTAACAGAATTGTGGGCTTGCCCAACGCATGTGCGTATCCAAGCTCGTAAAAAACGTTCTGGTTTATGGGCGTGATCTCAGCCACGATGATTTTCGCTTCGGCAATTCCTTGTACGATATCGTTAAGGATCAAACCAGGTCCAAATTTTTCACCCACATGATACGCTTCGAGCCCAAAACTCTCTGCCACTGGGTGAATGACTTCTTCGTACAGTTGCCTATACGGCTCTGAGAACTGCATGACCACGAAAACGCTTCCCGGAACCCCGGCGACTGAGATTTCGCTGAAATCTACACTCTCCTGTCCAAACGCGAAAAGGCCGACCTGACCCGCGGTCAAGGGTTTGTCGAGCAGATGCCTAAGCAGCCGAACGCCCTCTATCGTGAGGGAGACGCGCTGGCCGGAAATGTCAACTGCCACGTCATACAAATGCTCGGCGGAAAGGTTACTTGCGAGGCCAACCGCCGCGAGGGGCCGCCAACCCATTTCCGGCAAAAATTCGCCAATGGAATACGCACTACGCCAACCAGCAATGCCCGCCATGAGGTAGCGTTCTGCCATCGATGTAAAGCCGAAAATAATCCGTCCTTCGGCCTCCTGAGAGACACGGATGCGGGCGAAGACTAGCCCGTCGGATAGATCAACATTTGACAAACAGATTCCAAACGGCGGTTGCCCTTGCGGCCCAAGGTAGTGCACACCTGTGACATCAATTGACCACCGACCGACGATTGGCACCCACTTCTCTATAAGGGAGGAACCTGGGTTTTGCATGGTTTTCATTCCTCTTGTGCGGCCCCGCCTGCAACCATTTCGGAGAAGCCAGAATCATCGGACACTTTGCAAGGACGTTGCGCTGAGAGCATATACTTACCTCGAACATAGGGCAAGGCGCGCGCCCGCAAGCGGGCGGAAGATGGTAGCCCCGGGCGTGAGCCCTATCGATTACCCACAAATCTGGGTGTGAGTGATAAACGCGGGACTGCGGTCCCGCGGGGTTTCTGCCGTCCCTACGCCTCGATTATTCATCACGCGGGTTGTCATCCTGAGGCTCGGCCGCGTTTTTTGCGGTCGAGTCGAAGGATCTATGCATTTCCTCTGGTCGACAGAGTGCAATTTGCAAATGCATAGATCCTTCACTGTGCACCCGCCCCGGCCCGCAAAAAAAGCGGGCCGGAAGAAGGAGGCGGGTGCTCCGTTCAGGATGACAACTGGGGTGGTGAATAGTCCAGGCTACGGGACTGGGAGGTTCGTAATAGCCTACTTTCTTGTCTGTGGGGCGATAGATGCTCGGGCCGAGCGAAAAGTTCTTACGCCCCTTGCAGGGGCTGGGCTTCACCTTGCCGGTTTTCCCACGGCTTACGCCGTGGGCTACATCTGACGCCCGCGCTGCGGGCTATCAGACCGTTTTCCGTTGCCCGTTCCAGAAGCACTCCGTATCGGCAGAGTACGCGGACACTTTAGGGGGATGGGGAAGTTGCCTTCTCGAAACGACCAGCATTCAACTAAAGCTTGGCAGAAGAGAGCCGATGTACGTTGTCATGGCGGCCTTGGCACGTTCGGTACTTTCGCGCTTCTGCGGTATGGCGGTCCTGGCGGCCATCCTGTGCCCAACCCCGAAGGCCAGTGGCGTTCTTTCGGTGCCAGCCTGGACGCCGGCGGTGGCGACATTGCCCTCCCCTCGGCCCAAACCGCCAACCGCAGCGCCGGTCCCAGATAAGGGGGCTTCAGAAGTCCGGCAAGGCTCTCTCCGGCTGCGGTCGGGCATTCTGGCGGCAACGGTGAATTGGACGGTGGACGGGGAGACGTCTTCGGAGGTATTGCGCGGCTACGTCGAGTACCACCCGAACGCGGACGAAAGGAACTCCTGTTCGAGCATTCGCTTCATCCAGGTGGCCGAGACGAAGCAGAACGGCGGCGCGGATTACGAGTGGCAGGGACTGGAGCAACACCGTAATCTATTGCGCACCTCCAGCGCCATGGGCGACGGAATTCAGAGCGGCTATTTCGTGGACCACAAAGCTTTCGCCTGCACCCCCGGGGAGCCTTGCTCGCCCTATTTCCGCGATTTCTGGGCGAACGGGCGGGAGTCCCGCGACGGCTTTCAAATCGGCCGGGATACCGCACCGGCCTCGCTGGTGGATTATCCGGTTGGCTGGCAGACCCTGGAGCAGATCTCGCTGGAGAGCTGCGCCCGCTGTGTGGAAACCGGCCAGTTTCTGGGCTGCGCGCAGTGGGGCGCCCGGTGGCCGCTTCAGGGCGAACGCAGCATAGCGCCCATCAATATCCACGAGAACCCTTCCAAAACGTTTCTGGCGGCGTTGCGAAAATTTGAGAAGTTCTATTAGTGACAGTCTCTTGCGGTTTCCAGACAGTTTTCGGTTCCCACTTCTCCGCTCTCAGTCCTCTCTTGGATTCTTATGACTAAGTTGACGACGGGAGGAGAAGGCCAAAGGAGTTCATACACCGAAGCCACATCTCCGGGCCACTTTAGTGATGTGCGTGTCCGGGACATGACTTTAGTTGCACCAGAAAATTGATTTTCTATTGCGCGTTGGCCAATATCAGGGCAGAATACCTCGCAGTTTTATCAAGGGAGGATAGAAAATCCATGGCTTGTGCGAAACCGAAAGCAAAGAAGCCGGCGAAGAAAAAGAAATAGGAAGCTGACTTCGTCCATTCGCCCCGGGGCACGCCCCGGGGCGTAGTTTTTTGCAGTGCAGACGTTCCCTGTGCCGCGCCTGCTCTTTGACGCCGCACCGGGCGTGGAACCGCCGGAAGAGCAACAAGTAACAAGAACTGGTTTCAAGAATGGGAAGAATGCCGACTTGGGCGTCGACCCTCAGCGGCGGCATAAATGGCCGTTTTCAGCGGCACGGCTAAACAGGCTGCGGAAAAAGTCCCGCATAGGCGTGATTTTCGGCCCACAGGATCTGAAAGGTGTGGGCCTGATCTCTTGGTCGCTCAGAAATGGCCACGGCGGATAGGGCCGCAATACATAGGTTCTTCGCCCCGCGCCCTGGCGGTGTGGCAACTGTCTATGCCGTCGCGGGCGCGGGACTCAGAATGACACGGCGGAGAGTGTTGGTGACTCGATTGAGTTTAGCCGCCGTGTCATTTCAGTCTTAACCCGCAACGCGGGTCGGGTGCTCAGAATGACAGACGTTTGGGGGTAAGGATTTTTTGCTCCTGCAGGTTGCAAGAGGTAAAAGCGCCGGGCGGAAGAGGCTGCGGAAAAAAGCGAATCGCCAGACGCCTCGCGGGCTGAAGAGAGTGCGTGAGAACTCCTTCGCGCCGTCCCTACGCCTGGATTATTCATCACCCATGGGTGTCATCCTGAGGCTCGGCCGCGTTTTTTGCGGCCGAGTCGAAGGATCAATGCATTTCCTTTTGTCGACAGAGTGTAATTTCCAAATGCATAGATTCCTTCGCTTCGCTCAGGACAGGCTCTTCACTGCGCGCCCGCCCCGACCCGCAAAACAAGCGGGTCGGAGGAAGACGGCGGGCGCTGCGTTCAGGATGACAGACTAGGCCCGAATCCGATTTTTTCAGCAGCCCGTAAAGCCGCATAAGTGGCCGCTGGAAACGGCACGGCTGAAGTCGTGCCCTTCCGAAAGACATTTTTGAAACCAGTTCTTGTTACTTCACGAGGTGAGCGCCTGGGCGGCGTGGTGATTCCTGGGCCGGTTCTTGGCTTCCTCGGCCAAGCTTTGCACCGCCATCTGCGTCTCGCGCACCATCAACATGCATCCGGCAGCCAGACCTACAACCGCCGATGCCCCGGTCAGGACCGCGAGCGCCGCCGCGGCTTCAAAAGAAAATTTCTGGTCGTAGTAGACCGCAATGGAACCGCCCACCGATACCAGGGCGGAAGCCACGAACAAGCCCAAGGCGGCATAGAAGAGCCGCAGCGCCTTCAGCAGCATCTGCGCGCGCACCTGCAACGGTTCAAGCTGCACCGCCCACTTTTGGTAGTCCGGGTTTTCCGGCCCGAGGCCAGCCAGTTCCGCCGCCACCACCCGGGTCCGGTCCACGACCCGGGCGAGGCGGTTACTGGTGGCCAGCGCCAGAACCGATACGGCATTGGTGAGGATGGCGGGCGCCACAATGGCGGTGAGTACAGCGAAAGGATTGCCGGCGACAGCATTGTATTGCACCGCACACCTCTTTCGAACCGTCTTCAGACCAACTCGAATCTCAGCTCGCCCAGCTTTTCCAGGCTGCAGGCCAGCTTGTCCCCGGGCTTGAGCCAGACTTGCTTCTCTTTGGGTTTGCCCAGAATCACCCCTTCGGGCGTACCGGTAAAAATAATGTCGCCCGGGGTGAGGGTGACATACCGCGAAATATAGCTGATCAACTGGCGGGAACTGAAAATCATGTCGCTGGTATTGGAAGACTGGCGCGTTTCGCCGTTCACGCGGCACTCGATTTTAAGGCTGTCGGGATCGATCTGATCCGCGGTGACCAGGTAGGGGCCCAGCGGGGCAAATTCGTTGAGCGCCTTTCCCAGCATGAGGCAGACCTCCAGTTGCAGGTCCCTGGCGGAAAAGTCGTTGCCGGTGCAGTAACCGGCGACATACGACAGCGCCTCGGCCTCCTCCACGTTGCGCGCTTCTTTGCCCATCACCACCACTAATTCAACCTCATAATCGAATTTTGTCGCCACCTCGACCGGCAGTTTGATCGTGCCCTGGTGATAGTTCAGCGCGCAATTGTATTTGTTGAACAGTACCGGCCGCTTCTGGATCGGCATGTGCACTTCCAGGGCGTGCTTGCGGTAATTGATGCCGACGCAAATGATCTTGTCCGGGCGGGTAACCGCCGGCCCGTACTGGATGCTCTCTTCCTGCAGAAAAGCCGAAGCGGCCGCGCTCGACTGCAAAGCGGCGGCTACCAGCGCGTTCAAACTCGGCCCGTCTTCATTCTGCAGCAAGTCGTCCATGGTGGGCGGGGCGGGCATCTTCAGTATCCTGGCTGCCCGCTGGACATCCAGGATTCCCCGGACGGTCTTTACCCCGAGGCAGTTTGCCCCATTGCGCCGCATGGTCAGCAAGGTCAGGCCCCGCGCCATGCCACGCTGCCTGTTTACTGCGGGCTTTGCTTCCGCTGCGACCGCGGTCAATCCGCCCGTGGCGGCAAGGGCAGCGGCGCCGGTGAGTTTTAGAAATTCTCTGCGATTATTCATCTGACCTCCCTAGTCTCCGATATACACCTTGGGGGTACGCGTGTGCCACGGAGTGGCGTTTTGCAAAGCGGCGGCAATCTGCAGCAGCAGCGCGTCCTGCAGGTCGTTGCCGACAATCTGCAAGCCGATCGGCATGCCCTTCGGCGAGAAACCGCAGGGCACGGAAACGGCCGGGAATCCGGTGAAGCTGACCGGCAGCGTGAACTGGCGGCCGCGATCGTAATCGTTGGTGGCGCCGGCCAGCAGGGGAGCGGTGGTGGGCATAGTCGGGGTAATCAGGGCGTCCACTTCGCGAAATACCGCGCGGATCTGCGCCACCTGCCGCGGCCGCTCGGTGATCGCCTTCTGATACGTTTCTTTGCTGATGCCCATGCCCCGGGCAATATTGTCCTGGACGATAGGACCGAACAGTTCCTTCCGCCGGGGCTCGGCGCGATAGAGATCGCCCAGCGCCTGATTGAATTCGTAAAGAATAATGTTGAACAGGTTGCCGTATTCCAGCGGGCCGCCGAACAGCCCGATCTTTACGGTTTTGATCTCCGCCCCGAGGGTGGCGAACCTGCCCAGCGCGCCGGTAACCGCATCCGCAACATCCGGATCGACATCGCGGAAAGTGTAGTTCTCGATGATGCCCAGGCGCAGTCCGCGAACCCCGCCGCTGAGCCCGGCGGCAAAGTCCTCGTCCGGCACCTTCAGGGAATGCGGATCGGCAGGATCATAGCCTGCCATGGCGTTTAGCATGATCGCGAGGTCTTCAATGTTGCGGGCCAGAGGGCCGGCGGCATCCAGGCTATAAGCGCGCGGATAGACGCCCTTCAGGCTGACCCGTCCGTAGCTCGGCCGGATACCCACAATATTCAGCCAACTTGCCGGCACGCGAATCGATCCGCCAGTGTCGGTCCCGGTGCCGGCGAGGCAAACACCGGAGGCAATGGCCACGCCCGTGCCGCTGGAAGACCCTCCCGGAGACCGATCGAGGTCCCACGGGTTATGTGTATCGCCGAAATACTTGTTGGTCCCGGAGACGCCCGCGGCAAATTCGTTCATGTCGGTTTTGCCGAGCATGACGACGCCGGCGGCTTTCAATTTGCGCACCACGGTTGCGTCCTCTTTGGGAACCCGGTCTTTAAAGAACTCGGAGCCAACCGTGGTGCGCACGCCGGCCGTATCGTAAAGGTCCTTATAGACGACCGGAATGCCGTGCAAGGGGCCGCGATCTTTGCCCGCCTTCAGTTCGGCATCCATCGCCCTGGCGGTGCTTAACGCCATCTCTTCCGTCAGGGTAATGAACATCTTCAATTGCGGCTCGAGCTGCTTGATCCCGGCCAGGTAGGCTTTGGTAAGCGCCTCTGAGGTCAGCGAACCTTCGCGCAAGCGGCGGCCGGTCTCGGCGATGGTTTGCGGCAGCTTCAACTTCTGTTCCGTGACAGCAGCGAAACCTGGAACGTTCATGGCAAGTCCGGCAGCCCCAACTCCGCCGGCGGTAATTTTTATGAAGTCCCTGCGAGTGAAATCCTTCATCCGGTAGCTCCCCCTGTAACTCTAAACCCGCCGCATTGTACCTTAATGGCAGTGGTCGGTGGCCAGTGGCCAGTTCGGTACCCCGGCTTGGAAGATAGTTCTCAGTTCCCGGTTCTCGGTTCTCAGTTGGTGCGCCGCGAACCGCTGAGGAACCGGCGGGCGAAATAACGAAAAAATTTTCCCTCAGTGGCGGGCTAGGGCGGGCCATGGCGGGTTGTCGCGGTTTGCCTGGTTTCCACGTCTGCCCAAACCGGACGGACGTGAGATGGGGTTTCTACCATCAGGCCAGATTTCCACGCCGGTTTCGTTCTCATGGCTGCCACCATCGAGCGCCTCATATAGACAGCAGAGTAACCGTTTTCCAGTCACACGGGTGTACGGTTTGGACGGATTTTTTTTCGACCCAGTGGCCAGTGGTCAGTGGCTACTGGTCAGCCAAATCAGAACCCAAAGCTGAGAAAGGATCGAAACCTATTCGCCGCATAGGAACGGTACGACTGAACAGGTTGCGGAACGGCCGCGATTGGGTGCGATTTCCCGGTGCTCAGGGGCAAAAAGCCCAACCTACATTCAACGGCTTGGGGCACGACTAGAACAGGCTGCGGAAGAAGTCTCGTTTAGACATGGTTTTCCGCTCACAGAGGCTAAGAGGTGTAGCCCTTGATCTCTCGGTCGCCAGAAATGGCCACGGCAGATAGGGCCGCAATCCATAGGTTCCTCGCCCCGCGCCCTGCGGTGGAGTGGCAACTGACCCCGTCATGCTGGGCGCGGCGCTCGGAATGACAGACATGGGGGGTAAGGATTCTTTGCTTCTGAAAGTTACAAAGGGGGAAGCGCCGGGTTGACACCCCGCAGTTTTTGTCTCCCCGCACGGCACGATAGTCGTGCCCTGATATGATACAAAGCCGATTTTTTCCGCAGCCTCTGAAAGCTGAACCGTCTGATCACCCGATCGCTCGATCACCCGATCGTGGAATGAACTTCTCCGTTCATCACTACCATGGGGCAGCGGTTTACGGCGAACCAGTATGGGATCTCGCGGTAATCGGCGGCGTCAAAGACCGCCAGATCCGCATCTTTACCCGGGGCGAGCGAGCCTTTATGGTCGGCGAGGCGCAAGGCGCAGGCGGCATTGAGAGTAGCGGCGGCGATCGCTTCTGCCGGTGACATTCCCATATGGGTGCACGCCAGCGAGAGCACGAAGGGCATGCTGGGAGTGGGCGCGGTTCCGGGATTGTAGTCGGTGGCCAGCGCTACGGCCACCCCCGCCTCGATCAGCTTGCGGGCCGGCGGAAACTCTTCCCGTCCGAGGAAGTAGTTGGAGGCCGGCAACAAGGTAGCGATGGTGCTGCTTTGCGCCAGCTCGGCGATAGCTTCGTCCGGCGCGTAATCCAAATGGTCCAGCGACAGGGGATTGAATTTCAGCAAACCGTGCAGGGGCGCCGGCGCCAGTTGGCAGACGTGCAAGCGGAGTCCAAAATTTCGCTGCCAGGCGGCGGTGAGGATCTGTTCGGCCTCCTCCTGGTCAAAGGCGCCGCGATCGCAGAACACATCCACGAACCACGCCAGGCCGCGCTCGTCCGCCAGCGGAATCATTTCTTCGCAGATCTGGCGCAGGTATTTCGCGCGCTCCCGGCAAAGTTCCGGAGGCACGATGTGGGCGCCCAGAAGCGTGGGGGCGACGGTGCCGGCGAAGCGGTGGGCCGCGTCGCGAATGGCTTCCAGCGACTTCACCTCGGATTCCAGGCTCTGCCCGTAGCCCGATTTGGCTTCGATGGTGGTCGTGCCCTGAGCCGCCATCTGCTCGAAGGCCTTCAAGATCAGCGCCGCCAACTCCGCCCGGGAAGCGGCGCGGACGCCCGCCAGGCTCGACTGGATGCCGCCTCCGGCGGCGGCGATTTCTTCGTAGCTGGCGCCCGCACAGCGTTTTTCGAAATCCAGCAAACGGGGCGCGGTAAACACGGGATGGGTATGCGAATCGACAAAGCCCGGCAGCACGACCTGGGCGCGGCATTCGATCTCCCGCAGATTCTTACGGTGCCGTTGCACCCACGGATCGCGGACCGCGGCATCGGTGGTTCCCACGGAGACGATTTTGCCGCCCACGCACAGCACCGCCGCATCTTCGATGATGCCCAGGTCCCCAAGCGCCGGTCCACGCAAGGGACCGTCGCCATGCGGCGTCGCTAACTGGTGTATGTGGGTCAGGAGAAGCGCATTGGCTTTTGCCGATTTCATGCTCGTGCCTTTCTAACACCTACCACAGAGACACAGAGACACAGAGAAGAAAAAATCATAAAGAGAGTCTTACAATTCCTTGCGTTACGCACGGGACATGAAAGTTGATCAGCAGCCCAACTCGCTTTCCACTCAGCCGAAGATAGCTCAGTAATTGTGCGCGGAACACTGGCAGAATCTGTTCGACTGCTTTCAGCTCAAGCACGACCCGGTTTTCAACGACGACGTCCAGCCGGTACGTCGCCTCGAGCTTGAGCCCCTTGTAATTGAGGGGTAGGGGGACTTGGCGCTCGAATCGCAGGCCGCGTAGCCCAAGTTCATGGCATAGGCAATCTTCGTAAACGGCTTCAAGCAAACCTGGTCCCAAACATCGATGGACTTCAATGGCGGCAGCAATAATCTTCTCTGTCAACGGGTCACGTTGCTGAGACCCAATTTCCTCTTCGTCTTCTCTGTTCGTCTCCGTTTCTTTGCTGGTGGGTGTAATCATTCCAGATTTCCTCTGTGTCTCTGTGTCTCTGTGGTAGGTGTTTGCCTCTATTCCGGTATATTGATGCCCTTCCGTTTGGCAAAATCGGCCGCTGCTTCATATCCCGCGTCGGCGTGGCGCACCACGCCAATTCCGGGATCGTTGGTGAGAACGCGTTCGATGCGCGCCGCCATGGCCTCGGTGCCGTCGGCGACGGTGACCTGCCCCGCGTGCTGAGCGTAACCTATGCCGACTCCGCCGCCGTTGTGGATGGACACCCAGGAGGCACCGCTAGCGGTGTTCAGCAGGGCATTCAGCAAGGGCCAGTCGGCAATGGCATCGGAGCCGTCTGGCATGCGCTCGGTCTCGCGGAACGGAGAAGCAACGGAGCCGCAATCGAGGTGGTCCCGTCCCATCACAATCGGGGCCTTAATTTCGCCGCGCTTCACCAGTTCGTTGATCGCCAAGCCAAATTGGGCGCGTTCCCCGTAGCCGAGCCAGCAGATGCGCGCCGGCAGGCCCTGGAACCTGATCCGCTGCCGGGCCAGCTTGATCCACCGCCGGAGCAGTGGGTTTTCGGGAAACAGTTCCAGAACCAGATCGTCGGTGCGGTAAATATCCTGGGGCTCGCCGCTTAACGCCACCCAGCGGAAGGGCCCGCGGCCTTCGCAGAACAGCGGCCGGATGTAAGCCGGCACAAAGCCGGGAAAGTTGTATGCGTCCTTCACGCCCCGCTGAAAAGCGAAAGTGCGGATATTGTTGCCGTAATCGAAGGTAACCGCGCCCATGCCCTGCAGTTTGAGCATGCCCTCGACGTGGCGGGCAATCGAGTCCAGCGAGCGCTCCACATAACCCTTGGGATCGCGCCGGCGCATCTCCGCGACCTCGGCCAGGGTCATGCCCGCCGCCACGTAACCATTCAGCGGATCGTGCGCGGAAGTCTGGTCGGTAAGCAGATCGGGCACCACGCCCCGCTCCGCCAGTTCGGGAATGATCTCGGCGGTATTGCCGACCAGGCCAACGGAAATGTTCTCTTTTTTGCGGATGGCGTTCTTCAGGATGCGCAAGGCTTCGTCGAGCGAAAAGACCATGAAGTCGCAGTAGCCGGTCTTCAGCCGTTTCTTGATCCGTTCGGCATCGGCTTCCACACCCAGAAAGGCGGCGCCATTCATGGTGGCGGCCAGGGGTTGGGCGCCGCCCATTCCGCCCATGCCGCCACTGACGATCAGCCGGCCGGTGAGGTTCCCGCCGAAATGTTTGACGGCGGCGGCCGCGAAGGTTTCGAAGGTGCCCTGCACAATCCCTTGCGAGCCGATGTAAATCCAGGAGCCCGCGGTCATCTGGCCGAACATGGTCAGGCCGGCCCGCTCCAGCTCATTGAAATTCTCCCAATTATTCCAATGGCCCACCAGGTTGGAATTGGCGATCAGCACCCGGGGCGCATAGTCATGAGTACGAAAAATTCCGACCGGCTTGCCGGACTGCACCAGCAAGGTTTCGTCATCGGCCAGAGAGCGCAGCGAACGCACCAGAGCGTGATAAGACTCCCAATTGCGCGCCGCCCGCCCGCTGCCGCCGTAGACCACCAGGTCGCGCGGCCGTTCCGCCACTTCCTCGTCGAGATTGTTCATCAGCATGCGCAGGGCAGCTTCCTGCTGCCAACCGCGACAGGAAATCTGGTTTCCGCGGGGGGCGCGTTGGGGCATATAGGAGGTGACGGCAGAATCCACATCGACGGGCATAAGCACCCCAGTGGTCAGTGGGCAGTGGTCAGTTGTGCCCTGCCTTCTGTTCTGGCCACTGACTACTGATCATTGGCCACTGACCACTGAATTATGGTACTGCGGCTGCCGCGGGTGCAACTGAGGCAAGCATTCAGCACTCAGCAATCAGCAGTCAGCAGTCAGCTAAAAAACCCCAGCACCCAGCACTCCCTACGTTTGTTTGTCATCCTGAACGAAGTGAGGGATCTGCAGTTTCCTTAGCTTCTTCACCACACAAGACACAGAGGTACACAGGGGAAAAGCAAGTTAGCTCTTATCTTGTCTTCTCCTCCGTGCACCTCTGCGTTTCTTCTGTGCCACAAGAAATCGTGGCTCCTGACCTGCGTTCACTTGCACAACTTGAAGACCTACGGCTGAAAACCAATAAAGTTTCCCGACTCAGGCTCGCAGACCAGGTTCTTGAGCGACTGGTCTCCAGTAGGGGATGGGGCAGTTGTGCTCGCGGCGCACATGGTTGCGTTGGGGCCGGAGCCGGTGCCGAGCGTGCTATTGCCGCCGAAAACCAGGAGTTTCCCATTGATCTTAGCGACAATCAGCATGGTCGGCGTTTCCTGTCCGGAGCTCGTTTCATCCGAATAAAACAATCCCGGAATATTTGCCGGCTCCGGATAATTCGCGGCCATGACGCTATTATTGGTATAACCACTATTAACGCTAGTGAAGCGGGTTCCCGCGTTGGGATCGCTCGCCGCCCGGAAGTTAATGGATGGAATCGTGTTCCCCCTCAGGGAGGAGAACGTTGCCGGCACCTTGCCGGTTGAATCCTTGGCTCCGAACGTCACCTTGAGCAGGTCCGTGCATCCGCCGGAACTGGAACAACTGCCGACGAGGTTCCGGTTCTGCCAGACAATGACAACGGATGAGTTCGCCAGATCATCAATGGTGGCCATAACACTTGTCTTGGCAGCCACGATCCCACCAAAAGTCTGTGGGCCGTCAAACATGAAAAGTCCCGAGGATGTAATCACACCCGGCTCTGTCATTTGGGGGCCGACAAGTTTCAAGATCCCGCCAGAGCAGGACATGGTGAAAGGGGATTCCCCGTTGAAAGTTCCGTTGTTATTGCCGTTGTCGTCCCCCAGGCCATAAACCATCCGAAACGGGCCTCCGTTCTGTTCCACGTGGAATCCAGCGTGCAATACATTACCGGAACTGCCGGTGTTCATGATCGAGAGGAACGAGCTGGTGAGCGTGTACACCCCAACCCTCTCCGTCTCGTTCGGGTTTGACACCGGAGCAACGTGGGTCATTACGTAGTCGCCAGCATAGGACGTGACATTACTGCACGCGTTGGCGTCCAGCGTAAAGCCGACGTGAATCTCGTCGTTCCCCGTTCCGTTGCCGCGACCGGCAGTCGTCTCGGGGTGGGCAAAGACTGCCACTCCAGGAACCTCCAACACATCATATACAGCACCGACCTGAACACTGGTCGAATCCGAAGTGGTGGTTACCGTGCATTGGCGATAGTCGTACGTCGGGTCGGGGGCACCGCATGTTCCCGATAGAGTAAACGTGTTGGTGACGTTGTTGGAACTGTCGGTAACATTCCAAGTGACGTTGAATGTGCCGGCAGTCGAATCCAGTGTCCACTGGATGAAGTCACCGACCGAGGAAGTGGCAGCGTAGGTATAAGTGGTCGGGCTCGATGAACTTCCGCAGCTGCCCAAAATGCTGATTGATGCCGCCGCCAGAAGAACCAATAGCACGGAAAGAGCCGCCCGGGCTGACATTTTCATCAGAATTCCCTCCAAATTGTGCGCCTTATCTTGGCGGAGAAATGAACTGCCATATCGCAACTCTGGCGTTCAAATGTGGGTAGTCAGGCCCGGTGGCGGCATGTCAGATTGTCTGGACAAGAAAAAATGCGCCTGTTCCAACCGGAACCATGCACAAAACCCGCCAACAACTCTTCCCCGAAACGAGCTGCTGGCCCGGTTTTCATCGGGCGCGGCAATATGAGGGGAAGTTCCCGGCTACCACTCTAAGCCGAAATGGTTCTGTTGTATCCGTAGATCTCCTTAGATATTGGTTACATTCTTGCTACCTATTCCGGTAATGGGGAAAACTGGGGGGATTTGGGATTTCGGATTGGGGGTTTGGATTTTGTTCGTCGACGGCATAGCGTCGCGGAAGCGCGGAACAGTGCTGGGTTGGTAGCGCTGCCGTCCCTTCGACGGAACTCAGGGTAAGCTCCCGGCGGGGGGCTGCGGACGCCTAAAACCACTTACTTTTGAATTTTCAGGCTAGGGATACGGGAACGCTTCAGCAAGCTCAGGGCAAGTCCAGTCGTGTCGCAGATTGCTCCAAACCTCGGGGTTGAGCCCCTGCAATTTCGGCACGAACCCCATCGGCTAATGCCGGTTCGAGTTTTCACCGATCGGGCCTGCGGTCGCGCTGGAGATTCTTACGCCCGCTTCGCGGGCTGGCGGCACGTTTAATCTCACACCCCGGGCTCACGCCCGGGGCTACGATCTTCCGCCCGCTTTGCGGGCTCTGTCAGACGGCGTTAAAAAACGTACCTCGGACCTACCGCTGGACCAAAACAACCTTACCGGATCCCAGGCGCCAAAAGTTAGGTGACCTTAGGCGAGGGCGCCAGCGCTACGGTTCGCCTACGCGGGCTTGGGTTGACCTGCGTGCCGCAGCCAGCGGATCACCTGGTCGGCGCTTTCGTCGGGTGGAAACACCGGATAGAAGACGGTTTCGATAATGCCATTACGGACAATGAGAGTAAGGCGCTTGAGCAAGCGCAGGCCTTCGGCCTCGAATGTGGGCAGACGCAGCGCATCGCAGAAGCGGAATTCCGCATCGCTGAGGATCTCGAACGGGACGTGCAGGCGTTGCACCATTTCCTGCTGGTAAGCGGTCGTCTGCGTGCTCAGACCGAACACCTCCGCGCCCAACACGGTCAATTCGCTGTGATGATCGCGGAATCCGCAGGTTTGGGGTGTACACCCGCGCGCACCCGGGATAGAGTCCCAATTCGGCGGCAACGGCTTTCCCGGCACGCCCGTCATGGGGTAGCAATAGATTACCGTTCTCGGAGCCTTGAGTGCTCCCAAATTGACCATATTTCCGCCGGTGGAAGGCAGTGTGATCGCGGGCATCCGCATACCCGGCAGATGGCGGCAGGCCCCATCGTCAACTGGCTTGGGCAAGTCGGGCATAGCAGTGGTCGGTGGGCAGTGGGCCAACAGCAGTGGTCAGTGGTCAGACAAAACATTGGCTGCTGACCACTCGCTGCTCACCCCTCACTATCTATGTTACTAAAGGTGGCTGCCGGCCGGTAATTGTTCGCGTCCACCTTGGCTGCCGGCCACTGCCCACTGATTACTAAAGGTCTTCAAAAAACAGCTTTTTTCATTGGTTTTCCGCCAGGCTTCGCGAGAATTAACCTAGTCGGTGGTCAGGTGCCTCTGTCTGACCACTGGCCACTGATCACTGGCCACGGCCTCTAGGGAGACTTCCGCATGCCGAACCGCCCGGAATTTTTACGGCAGCCAGCAACACGCAGCCGACCGGCACAACGGGAAAGGCAATTGGCAGCCGGCCTTTGCGGGTTGCTGCTTACTGCTTGCGGCCTTTTGTTCCTGGTTCCCCCGCGTGTTACGGCACAGGAGGCAAGCAGCTCCAGCCTGGGTGAAGTTGCCCGCGAGCTGCGCCAGAAGAAGCAAGCCGAGGTTCGGCTGCGGCCTGAAGACGTAACTGCGCTGTTTGCCTCGCTCGACCAGATTCTGGATTTTGCCAGCAAAGATACCGGGTTTGCCAAACACGGCCCGGTCAAGCGCCAAGTGGTTGGCCGGGAGTATGTGGAAGCCTATTATGCCTGGAAGTTTCCCAAGCAGGCGGAAGAAGGGCTGGCGCGTTCCGAGTTGGTGCTGAAAAAAATCGGTCTGCTGGCCCCTGACTTTGACCTCAAAAATTATCTGGTGAGAGCCACAGTGCCGCAACTTGAGGGGTTTTACAATTTCCGGGACAAGACCATGTATTTGTTGAACTGGGTTCCGCTGGAGCGGCAGGGCCCGATAATGGCACATGAACTTACCCACGCCCTGCAGGACCAGAACTACGATCTTTTGCGGTTCATGCAGTCCGCACCACGAGCCCCTGCGAAAGCCGGCAATCCCGGGTCGATGGCGGTGCGCGGTACGGATGAAGAAGAGGAGCACAGCCTGGCCAGCCGCGCCCTGGTCGAGGGCCAGGCCATGGTGGTTTTTCTCGATTATGTGTTGCGCCCCACCGGCCACACCCTGGCGGCTTCGCCGGATGCGCTGAGCCTATTGAGCGGCGCCCTGGAAAACTACGAATCCACAGTGGCGTTGCACGATGCGCCCCGCGTTTTGCGGGAAAGCGCTACGTTTCCCTACCGGGAAGGACTGGCTTTCGAATTGGAGCTGCTACGCCGCGGTGGGAGGCCGATGGCTTTTGCCGACGCCTTTGCCCGTACCCCCACCAATACTTACCAGATTCTTCATCCGGATGCTTACCTGGCGAAGTCTGCCACCCCCAGCGTGTCGATCCCCGATATTCGCCCCGTTCTGGGCGACGGATTTGAACTTTTTGACTCCGGCACCATCGGCGCCCTGGACACCCGCATCATGGTGCGCGAGTACGGGCGCGAGAATGACCGGTATACGGTGGCTGCCCAATGGTACGGAGGCAGTTACGTGGCCGTAAAACCCACGGGGGTGGCCACGCAGAAGCTGACCCCGGCGGATATCTCCTTGTTCTATGTCTCGCGCTGGAAGACCGCGCAAGCGGCAGAGCGTTTTGCCTACCTGTACAAAACGGCGTTGAGCAAACGGGAGCCGGACGCGCGGGAACAGACGGTCGACAATACCCGCTGTGTCCAGACCGCGCCTTGTGGCGATCCGCGGTGGATTTCGCGGCTGGTCACCAAGGAAGGGCTGGCGTACCTGGAGGTGCTGCCGAACAACATGACGATCGTCGCGCAGGGTTTCAGCGACGCGACCGTGGCGCAGTTGCGCGCCTTGGTTCTCAGTCTCGAACTTTCCCACCCTGGCCAGAACCGAGCTAGGGTGGGGCACCTAACGAGTGCTCCCGCCTCCCGCGAGTTGGGCCTCTCGCTCTATGAATCTCCGGCTTTCCTGGCATTTCAAAAGTCAGTTCTCGACTCAGTTCTCAGTTCTCAGTTCCCGGTTCTCAGTACGGAGTTCTCGCCCCACCGTTCCCGGTAGAACACCCCGGCGGCCAATCCACGCCCAACCGTTTGCAGAGACGGCGGGCCACTGAGAACTGAGAACTCGTCTCATAAATGGCCGGGCGGGCGCTTTGTATCAGGGCACGGCTTCCAGCCGTGTCGCAAGCGGCTAGGCGAGAGATAGGCTTTAGCCGCTATTTTCGGCGTTCCCAGCGGCTAAAGCCACAT
>Ga0326728_10006975_pt1 | contig 29780 bp, 26 predicted proteins | sample MB3enrmetagenome_FD_207602 | JGI IMG/M metagenome (GOLD analysis project Ga0326728, IMG submission 207602) | Lab enriched peat soil microbial communities from McLean, Ithaca, NY, United States - MB31MN | ecosystem: Environmental > Terrestrial > Soil > Wetlands > Peat | place: USA: New York... | reverse complement strand
ACTCAACCCTAACGCAAAACCAGAGTCGCTGTACCCCGGAGCCCCAACCGCTAAGTCGATGCGACCAACAGGGAGCAGCGACCTTCGAAAAACCTCAACAGGGCACACCAACTCTGGTTTTGCCGTAAGGAGCAGCCCGCGTCCATAAGCGCCTCAGACATAATAATAATAAAGAGAGGCAGAGCTTCAGCTTCCGCCGTGCCGGAAAGGACCCTATTCCCCTGATTTCCGAAAAAACGATACTCGCATCAAACTGAATATGCGTTGGAGGTCCAGGAAACAACCATGAAGATACTGTGGATGGGAATATCAGCACTGATTTACCTTGTCTCAGCAACTTCGATCGCGCAACCCCCTCCGCCCGGCGCCGGCATCATCGGCATTGCCAACATTGCATTCCGCGTGAGCGACCTGGACCGCGAAATCGCCTTCCTGGGCAAGCTCGGCTATGAAGAGTCGTTCGCCATGAGCAACGCCGGCAAGACCACTGAGGTCTTCATCAAAATCAACGACCGGCAGTTCATCGAACTCTTTCCGCAGACCGATCACGCGCAACCCCTCGGTTTTATGCGCGTCTGCTTCGAGGCCGGCGATCTGAATGCACTCGAAAAATACTACGATTCCGAAGGCCTCAAGCCCTCGCCCGTGCGCAAAGCCGCAGCCGGAAACATCATCTCGTCCATGAAAGACCCCGAGGGACGCGTCATCGAGTTCACCCAGTACATGCCAGGCTCGCGCCACACCCTCGAGAGGGGCCTGCACCTCGGCGAGGGCCGCGTCTCCGTTGAATTGCTGGGCTTTGACTTGCCGGTCAGGGACGGTGCCGCGCAGAAAGAGTTCTATACAGATCTAGGCTTCGAGGCGGAAGATGCCAACGGCAATGTGCGGCTGACCTCGCCCGGCGCTCCCGATCTGCATATTGAACTGCACCCCATGCGCCCAGGCTCCCAGCCGCAATTCCTCTTTCCCGTGCCCGACGCGCGCAAAGCCGCAGGCGAGCTCAAGGACGCGGGTGTGAAAGCCGATCGGGACAACAAGCTGCTCTTCGTCCACGATCCCGACGGCAACATCTTTGTATTTCTTGAGACAGGCGAACCAAGAAGTAAATAACAGGCTTCAGATCTCTGACTCGTTGCTCTTCAGCGAACCACGGGTACCCCGCCGTCACGAGCCTTTGTTTTTTCCGCCTGGAGTGGGAAACCACAAATCTCAAATTGCAAAGCTCGAATTTACGCGGCCCGAGACGTAACCGACTGACAGCGCCGGTCGGGCCAGACTGTGTCGAGATCAGTTGCGCGTAGCGTGCGCTGCAGCGGTTCTTTCTTGCGCCAGCAATTGCGCGAGCACCTTTTCGGGGCAGAGATGATGCGCTTCGCGCTGATCCAGCTCCGCTTCCGTCTCCACGCACGACGCGATGGTGATAAAACAGTCGAGGCAGCGGGAGTTGTAACTGCCATTCTCGTTTTGTGTGCGGCTATACATAAGGTTCCGGAGAAATGCAGTATGATCCTAGCCGCATCGCGAATTTTTGGGGCGTGACTCGCATCACCATCACATGTTTACGGCAAAACCAGAGAAGGTGTGCCCTATTCAGCCTTTTTTTGAAGGTCGCCGCTCCTTGGGGTCGCGGCGACTTAAATGCAGCGGCTTCGGGTTACAGCATCTCTGGTTTTGCTATAGTCCCGCTTCGCGCAGCGCTGCTCCCGCACTCATGCTCTCTCAGTAGGCAGGAGTGCCTGCATTCTCCCATTGGTTGGGGCTACGCTTGAGATGCCAGCATGGATCCTCGCCGCCGTGGGGAAACAGCGCCACTGCGCAGGAGACGTTCGCCGTCCCCAGGTAGTCGTACTCGGTCTTTTGCCCTTTGAGCGGAATCGCCATAAAGCGGCTCACGGCGACCGTCGATTGTGGCGAGCCGCGCAGCTTGTAAACCGTCCAGTCGATCGCGTAGGCCGCCAATGAAACTGCCGCGAAAGCCACCAGCACGCGCAGGAACCAGAGGCCCAGCCAACGCATCATCGTTCTCTCTCCTCGAGCTGCCGGTCCTGTTCCTTCAGTCCCACGCCGGTCAGCCTGCGCCTCCGCGCTTCCGTCAGAATAAACTCCAACTGCGACGCAGCCTGCTCGCAACTCAGCCCTTCGGGGCGAATATTCGAGATGCAGTTCCGCTCCGCGTCGGTGCGCCCCGGCCGCGGGTTCCATGTGACATACGCCCAGCGAGTCCGGCGAGCTCAGTCCCGGCCGCTCGCCGATCAGCACCACCGTAATCTCGGCGCCCAGCGCCGCTCCAATCTCGTCGCCAATAGCCACGCGTCCCTGCTCCACCACGCACAGCGGCCCCGGCTTCCAATTCTGCACTCGCGGCAACAGCTCCTTCACAAGCGGCGCCGCGTGCCTTTCCACAGCCAGCGCGGATAAAAACGTCATGCGGTTGCAATCAGAATAGCCGCGAAACAGCGCGGGCAACGCGGGAATCCGCGCCGCCTGCAACTGGTGCACTGCGATCGATTTTGGATTAGAACTTGATCGACGCAGCCCGCAGCGAAATCCCGCTGATCTCCGCTGCGCGGGCCTCGGCATACGCAGCCGCGCCGATCAGCGCGGTGCGGCTTTCCAGAATCACCCGCACCGGCATGTTCACCAGCAATTGGCTGAGCCGTCCCTTGTCGGTGAACGCCTTCAGGAACGTGCCGTCCTTCAGCTTCTCCAGAATGCGTGGCGCGATTCCTCCGCCCACATACAGCCCGCCCACCGAAAACACCTTCAGCGCCAGGTTGCCCGCTTCGGCGCCGTAGGCCGAAACAAACATGTCCAGCGCCATTTCACAAATCTTGCTTGTGGCCTTTAGCGCCGACTCCGTGATCACCGCATTCGGATCCTCTTTGGTCATCCGCTCCGCCAGCCACGCCGGTTCTCCCAGGCCTCGTACCTCGCGTAGAAACTCGTAGCAATTCGTCAGTCCCATCCCGCTCACCACGCGCTCAGTGCTGATGCGCCCGTTGTACTTCTGCCGCAGAAAGCGCAGCAGGTCGATCTCGTCCTCGTTGCGCGGTGCAAAATCTGCGTGACCGCCCTCCGAGGGGTAGGGAACGTAATTGCGCCCGTCCCAGACGATAAACCCTTCGCCCAACCCGGTTCCCGCCGAAATCAGCGCACGGTTACCCACCTGACTTGCGTCGCCCTCGCTCAGGGTGAAAATCTGCTCCGCGTCCAGCTCCGCAATCCCGTACCCATTCGCCTGCAAATCATTAATAAGAAAAACGTAATCGATCTTCAGATTGCGCGTCAGCTCGCGTCTGTCCAGCGTCCAGGGCAGGTTGGTCAGCCGCAGCTGCCCGTCCCGCACCGGTCCCGGCACGCCAAAGCATGCCGCCGTCACCTTCTCCGCAATCAAAAACTCCTTCACAATCGCTTCCAGCCCCGCGTACTCCTTGGCCGGGAACTGCTTGTCGCGCGTGTGTTTCAGGTTGCCATCGATAAAGTCGAACAGCGCCAGGTGAACCTTGGTGCCGCCGACGTCTCCTGCCAGAATCATTCATTTCCTCTCTAAAGCACCGCAGCCTTGCGCATCCGGCGCGGGCAGCAGCGCCACCGTGGCACAATTCAGAAGCAAGCTCAGTATACCGTTTACCGGCGTAATCAGTTGGCTGGGCAGCCGCTCCACGTAGCGCGATTCCATCAATACCTCTTGTAGAATCTGCGCTGTATCCTCGCTGCCCGCCGTGCCAGCGCCGCCGCATCCAGTTCCACGTAATACACAATCTTTCATTTATGGGCAAGGGAAATGACGCAACAATCCCGCTCAGGAATTGAATGAAAGAACTCCAAATGTGAGAACGATGGTTTCCGCCCGGGACGCGCCGCTACCGCCCCAAATACACACGGTACTGCGTCTCGATCACGCCCGCCGCCCGCGCCAACAAGAGCTTCGACACGTTGTACTGGTACAAGCTCTCCACCAGGTTGCTCTCGGCCGTAGCCAGAGACGCCTGCGCTATCACTAGCGGCAGGTTGTCGTCCACGCCTGCATTCACGCGGTCGGTCTCGTCGCTCAAGGCGCGAGTAGCCAGGCCCACGTTCGACCGCGCCACGTCCACAAGCTGCTTGTTCGCGTTCACGTCCAACAGGGCCGCGCGCACCTGCTCGTCGATGTGGTTACGCAGGTCGGCAAGCTGCGCGTTCACGGCGTCCAACTGCGCCTGCGACGCATCTTCATCGCCGCGCAGCCGCGCCTCGCGGAAGAGCGGAAAGCTCAGCGTCCCCACAGCGGCGAAGTTACCGTGCGTGCCCGCGCCGCTTACGGTGGTTGTGCCGTAGTAGCTGTTAAAGCTCAATTTTGGCAGCCGCTGGCTGCGATAAGCCGCGTGCACCGCCTTGTACTCGACCACCTGGTTCTGCAGGTTCAGGTAGTCCTGGCGCGATCTGTATGCCAATGCCCGCACCTCTTCCGGCGTCTCAGCGGCCAGTTCGCTGTAGGGGGCCTGATCGGTCAGCTCGATCACCTGTCCGGGATCGATTCCGATCTCGCGCTTGAGCAGGATCAGGTCCTTCGCCTGCTGATTCTCAGCCGCGATCAGTGCCTGCTGTTGCACCTGCAGTTGCACACGCGCGCGCAACTCGTCCAGATTCGCCGCCGTGCCGGCTTCGTGCTCGGCGTGAGCGTGGTCTTCGAGCACCTGCGCCTGTGCCACCAGCGCCTTTGCGTTCTCAACCTCGCCCTCGTCGGCAATCGCGCGCAGATACGCCGTCGCTACCCGCTGCACCACCTCACCGCGCGCCATAATTCTGGCGAAATCCGCTGACCGTTCCGAGGCGCCCGCCGCCTTCCAACCGGCAATGACCGGACCGGAAAACAAAATCTGGTTGAATTGGATTTGCCCGTCGGTCTGGTCGACGCGGGTAATGTTCGGCGGCACCGGCGTGCCCGCGGGAAACCGCGAGCTGAACTCCAAAAACGTTTTGGGCGAGAAGCCGATGGTCGCAAGATCGTACATGTGGTAACCGGTGTCGCCGCTCAGCGCAATGGTGGGCAAGAACTCCTGCATTACCTCGTTCTTTTCGCCGTGCAGCGACTTTTCTTCGTTTTCGGCTTCTTTTAGGCCGAGATTGTTTTTCAAGCCGCGCTCGACCGCATCGTCAAGCGACAGCTTTAGCGCCTCGCCCATCGCCGGCTGCGCCGTCACACTGCCCCAAAAGGAATCCGTCGCAGACGTCGGGTTCTGTGCCTGCGCCCGCGCGCCCACAGAGGCGCCGGCAGCAGCCAAAACCAAGATGCCCGCCAGACCCGCCACGTCCCGTCTGAAGATAAAATAATGCCGTATGTTCACTCCCATCATTCTCTCAGATGTGCCGCACGGAAGAGGGGATTCAGCCGCCCATGAACATGCCGCCGTTCACGTCCAGCACGTGGCCGGTAATGTACGAGGCCGCATCGGAAGCCAGGAACTTCACCGCCTGCGCCACATCCTGCGGTGTTCCCCGCCGGCCCAGCGGGATCGTTGCCATCATTGCGGTGTTCTGCTGCTCGCTCAGCACCGCCGTCATGGGCGTTTCAATGTATCCCGGCGCCACGGCATTCACGGTAATGCCCCGTGACGCCACTTCCCGCGCCAGCGACCGCGTAAACCCGATCAGCCCCGCCTTCGATGCCGCGTAGTTCACCTGTCCCGCCTGCCCGGCGCGCCCCACCACGCTGGCGATGTTCACAATCCGTCCCCAGCGGTTCTTTAGCATGGGGCTCAGCAGCGCTTGCGTCAGCAGAAAAGCTCCCGTCAGATTGATGGCGATCACGCTGTCCCAATCGGCGCGCTTCATGCGCAGCATCAGATTGTCGCGCGTGATGCCGGCGTTATTCACCAGGATCTCCACCTTGCCGAATTTGTCCAGAATCGCCTTTGCCCCGGCCTCAATCGACTCCTGGCTCGACACGTTCATCGTGAACGCCGCCGCCGTCGAGCCTGCCGCAGCCAGTTCCGCAGCCGTCTCGGCCAGCTTGGCCTCATTCATGTCCGCCAACGCCAGCGTCGCTCCGGCAGCAGCCAGTTCCAGCGCAATCGCACGCCCAATACCCTGCGCCGCGCCCGTCACCAGCGCAATTCTTCCCTGCAAATCCGCCATTTCTCTCCTGGACCTCTCCGCGCGCTCTTCAGCTCAAGCCGCGCCTTTCCATCGCTCATTATAGGTGGGGCATTTCGGGCAAAATGAATGAGCGGATTTGAGTGAAAGGAGCCGGTAGCCCGTAGCCGGGAGCCAGCAGGGAGTAGCCACGAGCTACAGGCTACCGGCTCTTCTCTGACCACTGACCACTAATCACTGTTTTTACGACGGCGTCGCCGCCACCGTCACCGGCCGCGCCGCCAGCGCGGGACGCAGCAGCTCCGCTGGCCAGATGTAAAGCGCCAGGCGCCGCGAGTAGTGCAGCACAGGTTCCATGTTCGGCAGCTCAATTCCGACCGCCGCCGCCAGGTCATTGCGCTCAATCTCGGCCTCCGCCTCTTCCAGCGGCCACGGCACATGATGCAAATTTGCGCGGATCGGCTCCCCGGACCGGTTGGTGCTGAACACGCAGTTGCGCTCCGCAATAAAAAATTCGAATGTCCCCGCACGCGCCTCCGCCGTCTTGCGGCTCGGCCCCAATCCCCGGTAGCGGGCTTTGAAGATCACCTGTTTGCGCGTGAACCGTCTCCGGCTGTAGAACGCAAACTCCCGCTCCGATCGAGGCTCCATGTGCATCTCCGCCAGGCAGTAAGGTAGGTGATAGACGGCGTGCGCCACAGCTACCGCAAGCAGGTTGCTTGAATCCACCGAAAAACAATGAAAGCCCGGCGTCCCAGTGAACCGGTCGCGGACATAGGTGCGCAGATTCAGATCGGGAAAGCTGCGCGCGCCGGGGATCGGAGGCACGCCGCGGATTTTGATCCGGTCCAGCCAGAACGGCACCGCACCCAGCCACGCCGACCCCTGAAACGTATCGGCTTCCAGCCACTCTGGCAGCAGCGCCTCAATCGACTTGACCGGAATCGGCCAGTGCGCAAAAAGTAAATCGTTCCATCGCTGGGTCATCGCCCAGCGCCCCGTCGGCAAAGGCCGCGGTTTGTGCGAAGTACGCACCAAATACTCCCGCATGGCTGCTCCCGCACCCTGGGGGCTCCAGCTCTTTGGCATCTCTCGTAATGGTGCGCTCACCCTGATCCGTGGAGGGCTTTCGCCTCCTTAGACTCGCGCCAACACACCTACGCCGAATCGCTTCACGGACTACGAAAAATGCTCAGCTGGCGTCTTGCCGCCCGAAAAAGTTTGCGTTCGCTGGCCGTCGCAGCAGCCACGCACGCTCCCCTATGCCGTATTCTGTCCGCGAGACCATGCTCATGTCCAGTGAATCTTTTTCCGCCCCCGCCCCCCGGAACCAAACTGATGTCTTCGCCGTCCACGGCGCCGATCCCGAAATCCTGGCCTTCGCTATGGCCAAGTACTCCCGTTCCGCGCTCTCCATGCGCGATTCCCTCACCGAAATCAGCTCCCAGCGCGCCAGCCAGTTCCTCTCGACCTTCTATTTTCAGTACGGCCACCGTTCCATCGCCGACCTCGCCCATATCGCCTTCGCCGTCGAGCGCCTCAGCCTGCTCGCCGCCATCGTCCTCGTCGACGAAACCCGCTGGGACGGCCAGGAGCGCTCTACCCGCTACCAGAACTTCCTTCAGTCCGGCTGGTTCTTCCCCGAATTCGGTCAGGATGCGGAACCGGCCCGTCTCTACTCCGCAACCATCGAAAACCTCTTCGCCACCTACCAGTGCGTCAGCGCCGCCGTCTTCGATCTCCTCCGTACCCGCGTGACGCGCCCCGAAACCCTCAATCCCGAAGCCTACGAGCGCACTCTCAAGGCCCGCGCCTTCGACGTCGCCCGCTACCTGCTGCCCCTCGCCACCAACACCTCGCTCGGCCAAATCGTCAGCGCCCGCACCCTTGAAACCCAGGTCTCGCGCCTGCTCTCGCACCCCGCCGCCGAGGTCCGCCTGCTCGGCCAAAAGCTGCGCGAAGCCGCCACCGGCCCCGCCTGGAACCTCAACGCCCAAGCCGCCCAGGCCTTCGTCGAAAAACTCAAAGCCCTCAAAGACGATCCCGCGCCCTCGCTCGCCGCCGAAGCCGCGCAACTCTTCACCCGCGAAGTCAACACCGCTCCCACGCTCGTCAAATACGCCCAGCCCAACGACTACCTCATCCAAACCCAGGCCGAACTCGCCCAGGCTGCATCCGATCTCCTCGGCGACATCCCCATCGCCGACGCCCCGCTTGTCGACCTCGTCGAGCGCACCGAGTCCCTCGAAGTCGAGCTCGCCGCCACGCTTCTCTACTCCGCCTCGCACCACTCCTACCGCCAGATCCGCGACCTCCTTTCCGGCTTTCCCGCCACCCGCGTCTCGGAAATCGTTTCGCTCGGACTCCGCCATCGCGGCAAACACGACGAGGCCCTTCGCGTCTTCCACGCCGGAGCCGCTCTCCGCTTTGACATCCTTATGGACATCGGCGGTTTCCGCGATATGCACCGCCATCGCCGCTGCACCCAGATCATCCAGGGCTTTACCACGCTGCATGGCTACGAGTCCCCCGGCGCCGCGGACTTGCCCGCCAAACCCCAAAACGACTTCGACATTCTTGCCGAAGCAGGCGTCCTCGCTGACTACCGCTCCGCCATCGAATCCGCCCACCAGGCCAGCGTCCAAATCGATGCATCGGCAGGAGAAGGAAAGCACGAGCCCCACTCCGCTTTCTACCTGCTCCCGCTCGCCACGCGCGTCCGCTCGCTCTTCAAAATGGACTTCGCCGAGGCCCAGTACATCTCCGAACTCCGCTCCGCGCCTGCCGGCCACTTCAGCTACCGCCGCGTCGCGTGGGAGATGTACCGCGCCCTCGAGCGCCAGCACCCCACGCTCGCCCGCCACATCCGCGTCACTGACTTTACCCAGCCCATCGACCTTTTTCAGCGCTGAAGGCTCTTCCCGCAGTGCGCGCCGGGCGCCCTAACCATTCTGCAGTTTCATCGCGGAAAGGATGGGAACCCACGCGCAAAGCTGTTAGCCTGAAGCAGCCCAGATTCTCGCCATTGGCTTCAGAGCTTTCCGTCTTTGGAGGTCGGGATCAAATGAACATCGCCTTCCCCGGCAAAGTAGTCCTGGTCGCAGGCGGCGCCGGCAGCTTAGGCCGCGCCGTCAGCCTCGCCTTCCTGCAGGAAGGCGCCAACGTCGTCGTAACCTACCGCAAACAGCAGGAATTCGCCGGCCTGCAAAACGCCGCCGCCGCAAACGCCGCCGCGCTCGAAGGGCACGTCGTCGATGTCACCGACGAATGTGCCGTAGCTGACCTTGTCGCCGCCATCCTTGCGCGCCATGCCCAGCTCGACGCCGTCGTCAATACCATTGGCGGCTACGCGGGCGGAATCAAACTGTGGCAACTGGAGACGAAGGTTCTTGACGCAATGCTGTCGATCAATCTTCGTTCCGGCTTCACGCTGGCACGCGCAGTCCTGCCGGCCATGTTGAAGCAGCGGCACGGATCCTTCGTCAACGTAGCGGCAAAAGCGGCCTTCGATCACGGAGCCGGCGCGGCCGCATACGCCGCGTCCAAAGCTGCCGCCGTGGCGCTGATGGATTCCCTCGCCGCAGACGCCGCCGGAACCGGCGTGCGCGTGAACTCCGTTCTGCCCAGCATCATGGACACCGAGGCAAACCGCCTCGCCATGCCCAACGCCAACTTCGCTTCCTGGCCCAAGCCCGCAGACATCGCGCAAGTTATCCTCTTTCTATCCAGTGACGCCGCCAATACCATTCATGGAGCCGCAGTGCCGGTTTACGGCAATCTCTGATTCCTCCGCGCGGCAAGTACGATCTCGACGTAGTCGGCCACTACGCGCGTCCATCCTTCGCAACCGTATCGCCGGACTCCAGTCCGGCTGTCGTGGAGGTCTTTGACACCCAACCGCGTGCGCCCCACCCTCGAGTACCATCCTCAGCGGCCGTAGTCCGCCATGTCTGCACGCGCACGAGTCTCACTCCTCAGATCCCTAGATCTTGTACTGCAGATGTTCCAGAACCGGGCCCAGTGTCATTACGGGCAGGTAGCTCAATGCCGTCACGATCACCAGAAAGCCCGCGAGCAGGAGGCCAAACGACAGGGAGTCTGTGCGAAGCGTTCCTCCTGATTCTGGCGTGTTTCTCTGCCGCGCAAAAAGGCCCGCGAAACAGAGAGCGGGAACGGCCAGACCAAAACGTCCCGCCATCATGGCAATCGCAGTGGCCACGTTATAGAAAAGTGTATTGGCGTTAAGGCCGGCAAGAGCCTGGCCGTTGTTGTCAAACGACGAAGCGAATGCAAAGGCGATCTCTGTCAGTCCATGCGGCCCGCCGTTGGTGGTCAGGCCCGCAAGCCCGGCCTGCGTCAAAATCGCAATCGCCGTCAGAATCAGGATCGTGACCGGGCCGGTCAGCGCATACAACACGATCATCTTGTTTTCGCTCGGCCCGATCTTCTTGCCCAAGTATTCCGGAGTGCGGCCAATCATCAGCCCGGCGAGAAACACCGCGATGGCAGCGGTCATCACCAGTCCCGCCAAACCCATGCCTAAGCCGCCGAAGATGACTTCTCCAAGCAGGAGATTGGCGAGCAGGACGAGACCGCCAAGCGAAGTAAAGCTATCGTCGGCTGCATTTGCCGATCCCGTGGAAGTGTTCGACGTGACTACGCCGCCCAGCACGGTGCCCCCAATCCCGAACCGCACTTCCTTCCCTTCCGTGTTTCCGCCGGCCTGAAGCCGGCGGTGCTGGAAATCGGCGCCATGAACGAGAGGATTCGCGCGCTGTTCACTCATGTGCAAGGCAATCAGCCCGCCGCAAAAGAGAAACAACATGACCCAGTACAGAAGCCAGCCCTGGCGCCGGTCCTTCACCATTCTTCCAAAGGTGCTGGTCAGGGCCGCGGGAACGAGGATAATCGAAAGCAGCTCCAGGAAGTTCGCCAGCGGCGTGGGATTCTCGTACGGATGCGCGCCATTGGCATTGAAGAAGCCTCCGCCATTCGTCCCCAGATTCTTAATCATTTCGAGCGCCGCCACCGGTCCTTGTGGAATCACCTGTCTCTGGCCTTCAAGCGTGCGTGCAACCGCGTAAGGATAGAAGTTCATCGGAGCTCCCTGCCACACCAGCAGCAGCGCTCCCATGATCGCTCCGGGCAGAAGAATCCATAGCAGGCTGCGCGTCAAATCGACCCAGAAGTTTCCCAGAGTTGCCGAAGATTCCCGCGCCAGCCCGCGGATGAAGGCAATGCCCACTGCCAGCCCCGCGGCCCCGGCCAGAAAATTCTGCGTGCAAAGTCCCACCATCTGGCTGAAATAGCTCATGGTGTTTTCGCCTGCATAGGCCTGCCAGGTGGTGGTCGTGGAGAAACTGATTGCCGTATTGAAAGAGAGATCGGGTGAAAGTGGAGTCGTTTGATATGCGGGGAAAAACCAGGGAAGGAAGCGTTGGAACCGGAGAATCGCGTAGAGCAAAAGCGTGCCGATCAGACTGAAGACGATGAAAGCGATTGCGTATTGCGCCGCCGTCATTTCGGCCGAGGGGTCCACTCCCGCGAGGCGATAGATCCATCGCTCCACGGGAACGCATAATCGATCCAGCGCGGTTCGTTGCCCGGTAAAAACCCGGTGCATGTATCCGCCCAGAGGCTTTACGCACACGGTGACGATCACTACAAACAAGATGTACTGCACTGCACTGTACACGTTCATTTCGGCGCCGGCTTGCCGGCTTTCACTCAAACAAAACCCACTTCAGTGTGGCACAATCAAGATAAAGAACTTGGCACAATAAACATAAAGAAAAAGTATGGACTTGAGAGCTCGCGCATTACTGAAAGTGCAGGCAGTTGCCCCATCCGCGTTGTCATCCTGAGCAAAGGTGGTCGCAGACCCCTGCGGCGGCCGGAGTCGAGGAACCTGCCTAAAGATTCAGCTAAGTCCTTTAGATTTGACTCAAACAGGGACCGTCGAATCTTTATGGTCTTGGGTTGCCCAAAGGGCCATGTATGACTGCGGTTGCTTCTTGCGGCGATTGCAATTCCAGAATCACTCTGCCCGGGAACCGGCGCGCGAGCCGCTTCTGAAAAGACGAACGTGGGTATGAATCCAAAGCGCTGCGACTTGGCTCGACAAGGGCTTGCGCGGTGCCTCATATTTGTTGCATGGTCACGAAGATCAGACGCATCGGAATTCTCACCGCCGGCGGCGACAGCCCAGGCTTGAATGCAGCGATCCGCGGTGTCGGCAAGACCGCGCTGGGCTGCTACGGCATGGAGGTCGTCGGTTTCCGCGACGGCTTTCGCGGCCTGGTTGAGAACCACAAGGTCAATCTGGATCGCGCGGCTCTTTCCGGTATTTTGACGCTGGGCGGCACGATTCTCGGCACCAGCCGCGACAAGCCGCACCGCATGGTGATCAACGGGCAGACGAAGGACATGACCGGCGTCATCCGGGACAATATGAAGAAATGGGGAATCGATTGCATCGTCTGCCTGGGTGGAGGCGGCACGCAGAAGAACGCCCTGCGGCTGCATCGGGCCGGCATCAATGTGATTACTTTGCCGAAGACCATCGACAACGACGTAGCCATGACCGACGCCACGTTTGGCTATGCCACGGCTTTGGACATTGCCACCGAGGCGATTGACCGGCTGCACAGCACAGCGCACAGCCACCACCGGATCATCGTGGCCGAGATCATGGGGCATCGCGCAGGATGGTTGACGCTTGGCGGGGGGTTGGCGGGCGGCGCGGACGTGGTTCTGATTCCCGAGATTCCGTACAACGTGGAGAGGATTGCCGAGGCAATCGGCCAGCGCAGCAAGCGGGGGAGCAACTTCAGCATTGTGGCGGTGGCCGAGGGCGCGATGAGCAAGGACGATGGGCGCATTTTTGAGTGCGCGGAGAAGAAGCTGGCACGGGCCAAAACGCTGAACGGCAAGCTGGAAGCCAAGCGCGAAATCGCCGCGCTGGAGGTGAGGCATCAGGGTAATACGCTGCGGCTGGCGCAGCAGCTTGAGCAGCTCACGCACCTGGAGTCGCGAGTGACGATTCTGGGCCATGTGCAGCGCGGGGGCACGCCGTGCGCGGCAGACCGGATGCTCGCCACGCGTCTGGGCAGTGCGTGCGCCGACCTGATCAACGAGAGGCGCTTTGGGGTGATGGTGGCGGCTCGCGGCGACGGCACGGAGCCGGTGCCGCTGGATCAGGTTGCGGGCAAACTCAAGTCCGTTCCGCGCGACCACTCATGGGTGATCGCAGCCCGCCGGGTGGGGACGTGTCTTGGGGATTAGGTGGGCGGCTGTTTGCGGCAGGTATGGGCCGGCGCGGCATTTGGTGCTGGATTGTGGATGCTGGCCGACTTGGCGGGACTGATCCATCCGACCTACCAGCCGTGTTCTGACACAAGGCGCCCGCGCCGTTGAGTCTTTCTGCAAGCAGTGGGGCCGTACCCTGACGCGGGAGCGATTGATGCAACCGGTTCCGGATTAATCTGAGCTGGATTCGCACTCTACCGCTAATGGACGGGCGGGTTCCGTTTGGCGCCGCCGCGCCGGCTCTATATTAGGCAGGAAGGCCGTCAACAGCCCGATCAAGGGCAAGAACGAACAGACGTGGTAAACGTAGACGATGCCCCGCACGTCGGCCACCTTGCCCAGCACGGCCGCGCAGGCGCCGCCAATCCCGAACGAGAAGCCGAAGAACAAGCCGGAGATCATGCCGATGCGCCCCGGCACCAACTCCTGGGCAAAGACCACAATTGCCGAAAAAGCTGACGCCAGCACGAGGCCGGTAATGATGGTGAGTACAGTGGTCCAGAAGAGATTAGCGTAGGGCATGGCCAGCGTGAACGGCAGCACGCCAAGGATGGAGCACCATATGACCAACTTGCGGCCGATGCGGTCGCCGATAGGGCCGCCGGCAAAGGTCCCGACCGCCACCGCACCCAGAAACAGGAACAGGTGTATCTGGGCAGCCTGCACCGACAAGTGGAATTTACCCATCAGGTAAAAGGTGAAGTAACCGTTCAGGCTTGATAGATAGGCGAACTTGGAGAAGATAAGCACCACCAAGACGGTGATGGCAAACGCGACCTTGCTGCGTGAGAGGACCTGGTCAGTGCCCTGCGCGCGAACCGCAGTGGCTTTGGGCTTGAGCGGACCGCGGCGCTTATACCATGCGCCCACCCCGGCCAATAGCAGCAGGGCCAGCAAGCTGAGCAACGAGAAATAGCGCAGGCTGTATTGCCCCAGTGGCACGACGATGAATGCCGCCAACAACGGCCCGATAGAGGCGCCGGCGTTGCCTCCCACCTGGAAGATTGACTGGGCCAGGCCATGCTGGCCGCCGGAAGCCATGCGGGCTATGCGGCTTGCTTCCGGATGAAAGATGGCCGACCCGACCCCAACTAGCGTGGCCGAGAACAGGAGCATGTAGAAGTCGCGCGCCATAGACCATGAGATCAGTCCCATAGTCGTAACCGCCATGCCCGCCGACAAGGAAAAAGGGCGCGGGCGGCGGTCGGTGTACATGCCGATGATGGGCTGAAGAATGGACGCCGTCAGCTGGTAGGTAAGCGTGATCAGGCCGACACGTGCGAAGCTGAGATGAAAGCTGCTCTTCAACACGGGGTAATAGGCCATGATCGTCGTCTGCACGGTGTCGTTCAGCAGATGGCAGAAGCTGATCGTCAACAGGATGCGAAAGAGAGTTTCCGTGACTCGGGCAGGTAGTGGGCTCGACGGCGGGCTCGAGATTGTGGCAACTGGAGATTCTTTGGTGGCCATGATCAGGCCCGCCCTTCCTTGTGCTTTCTAAAGAATACATAGTAATCCGCTCTTTCCGGGAACGCGCAGACGTTGTGCGTTCGATCTCAAGCGGCGCCTGCGTGTGAGGCTGCTGCAGCCGGGGAAATGCCCCAAGCACGGAAGTAATCTTCAAGTACCACAGGTGTTCCGCCGATAGACGATTTGGAGGGGCATGTATGGCGACCACACCTCTATTGCCCGGTAGTTCCCGCGCTGCCGAAAGTGAGTTGGCGGCCGGAAGGCATTACGCGGCGCGGCAACCGATCCTGAACCTGCACGGCAGAGTGCACGGGTACGAACTGCTTTTTCGCAATGGGCCCGAGGAGGCGTTCCGCGGCGATGGCGAGTTTGCCACGCGCAATATGCTGGACAGCGCGATGCTGTTTGGTCTGGAGAAGTTGACCTCGAACCTGCCGGCATTTGTGAATTGCACGGCGGAGACGCTGACCGGCGGCCTGGTGCAGATTTTTCCGGCAAAAATAACCGTGCTGGAGATCAGGGAAGGCATTGAGCCTTCGCCGAAGTTGATTTCGGCTTGCAGCAGCCTGCGGGCGGCTGGGTACAAGCTGGCGCTGGATCACTTGACATGGAGAAGAGGCAGTAAGGCTTTGGTGGAAGCGGCTAATTACGTCAAGGTGGATTTTGCAAGGACCGACGCAGAAGAGCGCCACGAACTGCTGCGCCGCCTGACGGGCGCGCCGGTGGCGCTGGTGGCCGAAAATGTGGAAACACAGGAACAGTTCGCGAAGGCGCGCGCCGAAGGATTTTCCCTGGTGCAAGGCTTCTACTTTTGCCGGCCGCTCCTGCTGAAGAACCGCGGGGTGCCGTCGAACTGGCTTGCGCAAGTGGAGATTTTGCGGCAATTGCAAAACGAATCACTCAACCTACGCAAGCTGACGGAACTGGTGAAGCGCGACCCATCGCTGACGTATCGTTTGCTGCACCTGATCAACTCTCCCATATGCGCGATGCAGCAGAAGGTAACCAGCATTCAGGCGGCACTGCTTGCGGTGGGAGAGGAGACCTTCCGCCGCATGGCTACGGTGGCAATCACCAGCGAGATGAATGCCGGACAAACCACGGAATTGCTGCGCATGGCGTTTGTGCGGGGTCGATTCTGCGAGTTGGCCGCCGCGCACAAGGCGCTGGATGGCACGGAGCAGTATCTGCTGGGGCTGCTGAGCCTGCTGCCTGCCATGCTGCGCGTTCCCATGAAAGAACTGACGCCGTCGTTGCCGCTGCGCAAAGAGATTTCAAGGGCGCTCGAGGGCGAGCAGGTTGCCGAGCGCGGTCTCCTGGAATGGCTGGAATGGTATGAAAAGGCCGACTGGGCAGCTTGCGACAAGTTGGAAGAGACGCTGAACGTCGGCGCGAGTACTCTGATCGGTTGCCACCAGGAAGCCATGGCCTGGGCTGAGACGGCACTGTACTTTGCTTGAGCCGCCGAGCGCCCGATAGCCCGCCCAGAGCGCAGGCCAATGGCCGCGCTTTTCGGGCTCGGGAAACTCCGGTCCTACGTCCCGCGCGAAGAACAGATCTCTGATCTCCGACCCTTGGTCCCCAAACCCTGTTCAGCGATCTGGCCTGTGCGAAAATTGAACTGAACTTGCAGACACAGTCCAACTTTCGCTTACTCGTGGTCCGCTTGGGCGCCATGGGCGACATTCTGCATGCGCTGCCAGCCGTGACCGCGTTGCGTCTTGCTCATCCCACCTGGCAGATCGGCTGGGTTGTGGACCCGCGCTGGCAGGCGCTGCTGAAGGCAAGGAACGAGGGAACGAGGGAACAAGGGAACAAGAAACAGGGAGCAGAGATTAGTGCTGTTCGCGGCAGCGCAATGCCCGTGGTTGACCGGCTGCACTTTGCCTCCACGCGCGCGTGGAAGCGCCACCCGCTGACTGTCAAGACCGCGGCAGAGATCAACGCGTTGCGCCGCGAGCTGCGGGCAGCGAACTACGATGCGGCTGTCGATTTGCAGGGCGCAATCCGGTCCGCTGTCATCGTTCGGCTGTCTGGCTGCCCGCGCCGCATTGGCGAGGCGACGCCGCGCGAATGGCCTGCGCAATGGTTATTTACGGAGCGCGTGCGCACGCGCGGCGCGCACGTGATTGAGCAGGATGTGGAGCTGGCCGCGGCTGTTGCCGGGGATGTGCTGATTCCAGCGGAGCCGTTGCTGCCCGTCGATCCCGAGGCCGAAAGCTGGTGCGATACGTGGCTTGCGGCATCGTTCGGTGGCAAACCGTGGCCCATCGCGCTGCTTGCACCCGGCGCCGGCTGGGGCGCCAAGCGCTGGCCGCCCGAGCGCTACGCGGTGGTCGCTGAGAGACTAAAGCAGCGCGGATTCCACGTGCTGGCGAACTCCGGCCCCGGCGAAGAGCAACTAGCCGCAACCATCGTGGCGGGCGGCGCTGCGGTTCCGCTCACCACGACGATGCCGCAGCTGATCGCGCTCACGCGTCGCATCGCCCTCTGCATCGCCGGCGACACCGGCCCGCTGCACCTGGCCTGCGCGCTCGGCCGTCCGGTGGTTGGCATTTACGGACCCACCGATCCCAGCCGCAACGGCCCCTATGGCACCCGTGCCAAAGTGCTGCGCAGACCCGGCAGCCGCCGCGATCACTCCCGCCGCACCGCGCCCGACCCCGGCCTGCTGACCATTGCGCCGGAAGACGTGCTGCGCGCCGCGGATGAATTGCTGGCGGAAGGGCAGGCCCGATGACCGAGCGCTCCTTCGATCAAAGAGTCAGTCCGATGCAATGGTGGCAAAGGGTTGCAAGGCGCATTCGCGTGCCGCTGGGCTTTGCGACTGCGGCTGTTTTTCTCGTTGAAGTGGCACGCCACCCATCGCATCCTGCGGCGATTGCGTGGAGTCTGGCGCTGGTTGTGCCCGGCCTGGCGCTGCGCGCGGCAGCATCGGGAACGGTGAAGAAGAACCGCGAGCTGACGGTTGTCGGCCCTTATGCGTACACGCGCAATCCGCTTTATCTGGGTTCGGCGCTCATCGCCGTTGGTTTTGCGGTCGCGCTGATGAGTTGGCAAGTGACGCTCCTGGTGGTGGGCGGATTCGCGGCGATTTACGCGCCGGTGATCGCATCGGAAGAGCGTTTTTTACGCGCCTCGTTCGACGGGTTCGAGGACTATTGCCGCCGCGTGCCGCGCTTCATCCCGCGCTTAACTGCGGCCAAGTTCGAAAGAGTAACGGAGTCGGCGTCCGGTTCCCCGGATGGTTCGAGCGCCGGAGCCAGCGGCTTCTCCTTCGCGCTTTACTTGAAGCATCGCGAGTACAATGCTGCATTAGGGGCCGCACTGCTGTACTTGAGCCTGCTCTGCCTGCGGCCGGTGCTGGAAGCACTCCTGAACCGGGCCCGGTGAGCGTTTTCCGATGCGATGAAGTCCAATAATAAGGGTCAGGTCATTTGATAAGGAGCCGTGCCGAACATTGAAGACACGCGCGAACGCAGTCGCCCTCATTTGCGTATTTGCCTTGGCCGTCACAGCGCGCGGCCAGCAGCCGGTTACTCTCACGCCGCCGCGCCCCGGCTTCAGCTTCCCGCAGAAGCAGACCCTCACCTACGCCGTGGATTGGCGTGTCTTTCCCGCGGGCACGGCCGTCATCCACTTTGAGGCGGCCGGAGATCACGAGCGTATCGCCGCTACAGCGGACACCATCGGCGCCATCAACCTCCTCTTTCACGTCGCCGACCACTTCCAGTCCGACTTCGACCGCGAGAAGGGATGCACCTACGCCTTCGACAAGCAGACCGTGGAGGGCCGCCGCCAGATCAACTCCACGATGGGAATCGACTACGCCAACTCAAAATCCATCCTCGACGAGAAGAACCAGGTGACCGGCCAGACTAAGCACCTTGAAGCGCCGGTGCGAGGGTGCCTCACCGATCTGCTGACCGGCGTCTTCTACACTTCGTCGCAGCCCCTGGCGCTGGGGCACAACTTCGTGATTCCGGTGGTCGACGCCATGCGCACCGTCCCGGTGACCATGAAGGTGGAGAGCCGCGAAGAGATCAAGACGCCGCTCGGAAGCTTCAAGACCATTCGCGTGCACCCCACTGCCGATGCCGGCGTGGTGAAAAACCGCGGCGACATCTGGATCTGGTACACCGACGACGACCGCCATCTCCCCGTGCAGATGCGCGCGCGGCTTTTCTGGGGCACCATTACCTTCCGGCTCATCGGCAACGAGAACAAGTGAGGGGCAGCTCGCGGTTCGTGATTCGAGCGCAACTCCCGCGTTGTCATCCTGAGCGGCCGAGCGCGTAGCGCGAGGAAATCGAAGGCTCTGTGGCTGCTCTTGAGTAAGCCCGATTCCCACCGAAGACACCGGGCCAACGAAGCACGGTGCACCACCTTGCGGTGTACACTTGCTCTTCGCGATGTTCCGGATTTTGTTCTGCGCGATGAGGGTTTCCATGCGTACGTCTTCGTTCCTTCCAATTTTCGCTGCATTCTTCTTGCTCCCAACCATGAATCAGGCCCAATCTGTGCAGCCGAAGCGGCCGATGACCTTCGAAGACATGATGCAGATGAAGCGACTGGGCGATACCGCCGTCTCGGCAGACGGCAAGTGGCTGGGCTACTCGGTCACGACGGTGAATCTCATGCAAAACACCAAGACACCGGAGTTGTGGGTGCAGGCCATCGCGGGTGGCGAGCCTTTCAAGCTTGCGGTGGGCCAGCCCGGTGACGGCGGCCTCCAGTTCGCTCCGAACGGGCACTCCGTGCTCTTTCTTTCTGGTCGAGAGGGTGGTCAACAGATCTGGCTGGCGGATTTCGATCCTGCGACAGGCGCGGCGACGAATGCGAAGAAGCTGACGGCGATCTTTACCGAAGCCGATAACGCCAAGTGGTCGCCGGATGGCCACTCCGTGGTTTTTACCTCTGGAGTATATCCAGATTGTCCACCAATCACGACGGCGGACTTCGATTCCGGGAACAAGTGCAATACGGACCGCGATGCGGCGCTGGCGGCGAGTAAGGTGAAGGCGCAGATTTTTACCCACCTGCTCTATCGCCGCTGGGACCGCTTCACGGGCGACAAGAGGTCGCATCTGTTTTTGGTTTCGGTTGAGACCGGCGCCATGCGCGACCTGAACCCCGGCGACACGCACGACGTGCCGCCGTTCTCGCTCGAGGGGGGCGGCTGCGGATGCGATTTTTCGCCGGACGCGAAGGAACTGGCGTTCACCGAGAACATCGATCCCGTCCCGGCCATCTCGACCAGCGTCAAGATTTTCACACTCGATCTGACCGATCCCGCGGCGAAGCCGGTAAAGGTGAGCACGTCGCTGGGAGGGAATTTCACCCCGGCGTACTCGCCGGATGGAAAGTGGCTGGCGTGGCGGTCGCAAGAGCGGGCGGGATATGAGAGCGACAAGTTCCGGCTGTTTTTGTATGACCGAGCCGCGAAGATGGCGAAGGACGTGCTGCCGGACTTTGATGGCTGGGTGGACGAATTCGTATGGAGTACAGATTCAAAGGGAGTCTTCTTTGCTGGAGATGAGGCGGGAGAGGCACCTATTAGTCGTACAAATCTTTCGGGCGGGTTTTGGGAGCTTGCCAGCCAGGGTGAGTTCAGCAATTTACACCCCACGGCAGACGGAAAGTCTGTAATCGCCACTCGCATGTCTGTCGACGCTCCAAGTGAAGTCTTCCTCGTCCATTTGGATGAAACAGCATTCCCAAATAACCGCGATGCTCAGTTGGGCTTTAGCCCGAGTTCTAAATATCTCCTAAATGCCCGCATTGTGAGCCAGTTCACCCACCTCAATGACACTCTTCTCGCGCAACTCGATTTGCCGAAGATGGAATCCTTCTGGTTCACCGCAAAAGACGGCACCAAGCTCGAAGGCTTTCTCATCCGCCCGCCGGGGTTCGATGCGGCGAAGAAGTATCCGGTCAAGTTTCTGATTCACGGCGGGCCGCAGGGCAACTGGGGCGACGACTGGAGCTACCGCTGGAACCCCGAGCTTTTTGCCGCCAACGGCTACGTGGTGGTGATGATCAACTTCCGCGGGTCGACCGGCTACGGACAGGCATTTGTGGACGCAATCAACGGCGACTGGGGCGGCAAGCCTTTCACCGACCTGATGACCGGCCTAGACTACGCCGAGCAGCACTATCCCTTCATCGACAAAGATCGCGAGTGCGCGTTGGGCGCGAGCTACGGCGGCTACATGGCGAACTGGGTGCTGGGCCATACCAACCGCTTCAAGTGCATCGTTTCGCACGACGGTATGTTCAACGCTGAGTCGGCATTCGGGACGACGGAGGAAGACTGGTTCAATATCTGGGAGTTCAAAGGTCACCCTTGGGACTACTACGGGAAACCCGACGATCAAAACCCGTATCGCAAGTGGTCGCCGTCGCTCTACGCAACGAACTTCAAGACGCCGACGCTGGTGGTTCACGGCCAGCTCGACTACCGGCTCGACGTGAGCGAAGGGTTCCAGCTCTTCGACACGCTGCAAATGCTGGGCGTGCCGAGCAAAATGCTGTATTTCCCTGACGAAGGCCACTGGGTGCTGAAGCCGCAAGACTCGCAGCTTTGGTGGAAGACCGTGAACGACTGGGTGGATGAGTGGACGAAGAAAGGGAGTAGTGAATAGGGAGTGAGGGGAAAAACGGGAAAGAGCGGCGTGGTCTGTAATACAATACTTCACATTTGTAGTACACTAGTCATATGGGAATGACGATACAGGCGCGATTGGACGCAGAGACGCAGGCCGCTCTGAAAAAGTTGGTCAAGCGGACCAAGTTGAGCGCCTCTCAGGTGGTCCGCGAGGGGCTTCGCTCACTGGAAGAGCGGTATGCGGAGCAGGAGCGGTCAAACCGGAGCCGTCCAAGGCTGATTGGAGCGGGTGAGTTTGATCCCGGCACAACCGACCTGGCCACAAACAAAAAGCACATGGAAGGCTTCGGCAAGAAGTGGCGTTTGGATAAACAGGGCAATGGCAAATGGGATTGGTGAAATTCGCGGCGCCGTCTTCGTACGTTCTCGTAGATACCAGTTTTTTGGTCTCCGTTTACGACAAACGTGAGTTATACCATTTGCCGTGCATGGCGGCTATGGCTCGCGTCCGTCAACCGCTGGTCACCTGCGAGGCGGTCATCACAGAGGCGATCTATCATCTTCGACGAATCCCAGGGGCGCCGCAGGCCATTCTGGCCAGCGTTCAGGAGGGGCACTTGGAGATTTCCTTTCGGCTGGCGGGTGGGGCGAGCCAGGTCCTCGCCTACTACACGAAGTACCTCGATACACCATGCGATTTCGCCGACGCCTGCTTGATTGCGATGGCTGATCAGCTTGGGACCGGCGATATTCTTACGCTCGATCGCGATTTCAAACATTATCGCTGGCGACGGAATCGATCCTTTCGCCTTTTGATTCCGCTGGAGTGAACTCCATGGCGTTTGCACGCAAATCGGCGAAACCGAAGGCCTTTCTCAACGAGGCCGGGCTCTACGACTACGCGGTGAAGGCGTTGGGGCGGCAGATGCGCTCTGAGGCCGAGCTGCGGAGGCTGATGAGCGTGCGAGCTGAACCGGGCGCGCGCGGCGAGGCAGCCGTTGCGGCCGTCATTGCGCGGCTCAAAGAGCACGGTTATCTCGACGATCGGTCCTTTGCCGAGGCCTACGCGCGCCTGCGCCAGGAAAACGAAAAGCTAGGCCAGCGGCGTGTTCGACAAGACCTGCAACAGAAGGGCGTTCGCGCCGATCTGATCGCCGACACGTTGGAGGCCCGCTACGGCCTCGCTAATGAAGAAGTCCTGGCCCGCGAGCACCTGGAGCGCAAGCGCATCCGCAAACCGGAAAACGAGAAAGAGACCGCGCGCGTAATGCGGCGGCTGGTCGCGGCGGGGTTTTCGACGGAAACGATCTACAAAATCCTGCGCCAGTGGAACGTGCCTGACGAATCTCTGGCGGCGCTGGAAAATCTCGACGCCGAGCCGCACGAGGACCCGTAGCTAAGGAAGTGGTGCGAAAGTCAGCCCCAACATTTGAAAGTCCTTGCGATTGTCGGTCGCAACTATGCATCCGTTTTCCAACGCTGTGGCGACAACAATCATGTCTGTGATGCTGCGCGTCTGTCCTTGATTGCGAAGCGCCGCTTTCAAGCGCCCCGCCCGCTCTGCGATCGCTCCGGAGACGGGAATCCAGTTCAAATTGACGAGTAGTATACGCGTGGCCTGTTCCTCCGCGGAGCGAACTCCGCTGTAGACCTCGGCGATGCTTATGGCGGAGATGGAAAGCGCATGTCCGGAAACAATCAGCCCTGCCAGAAACTGTCTTCTCTGATTTCGGTTCCTGAGTGTGTCGATCAGGACCGTTGTATCCAACAGAACTGCTGGTGGCGCACTCATAGCGGATCGAGATTCTCGTCCCGTCCGGCCAGACGGGTGCTGGGTTCGCTCCGGAGCGAACGCACCCACTCCGACGTTCCTTTTTCAGCTAAATCGGGATGATTCCCGTCACTCCAGGTGGGCTCGTTACTCTCTAAAAAAGCTAGCAGTTTCCGTCTTTTGATCTCTTTCGAGGCTGTTTCCACAAGAAAGGCGCTGCGCCCGCGAGGGCCGACAAGCTCGTCAATCTCCTGCACCAGTTCAGCAGGAAGAACAATATGGGCTCTCAGTGTGGCCATAATGATAGCCCATTCATAGTGGGCTAAAGTAATTATACCCCATTTTGCAGTGAAATGGAGTTCCACCCCGCCTCCAATTACACTAAGAGAGCCATGCAATTCCGCTCGGGAAACGAGATACGCGAGCTGTTTCTAAGCTATTTTGAGTCGAAGGGGCACCGCCGTGTGCACTCTTCCTCGCTTGTGCCTTTAAACGATCCCACGCTGCTGTTCACCAACGCGGGCATGAACCAGTTCAAAGACCTCTTTCTGGGCGCGGAGCGGCGCGACTACAAGCGCGCGACCACTTCCCAGAAATGCGTCCGCGCCGGCGGCAAGCACAACGACCTTGAAAATGTGGGCTTTACGCGGCGCCATCACACGTTTTTCGAGATGCTGGGCAACTTCTCCTTCGGCGACTACTTCAAGCGCGACGCGATCCGGTTTGCCTGGGAGCTGGTGACAAGCCCCGAGTGGATGGGTATTCCCAAGGACCGGCTCTACGTGACGATTTTCGAGGGAGCCGACGGAGTTCCGCGCGACAACGAGGCCGAGCAGTTCTGGCTCGAAGTAGGCGTGCCCAAGGAGCGCATCTACGAGTACGGCGTGAAGGACAATTTCTGGCAGATGGGCGAGACGGGGCCCTGCGGGCCGTGTTCGGAGATCTTTTACGACATGGGAATCGAGGCCGCGGAGACGCCTGGCGTTGACAAGCCCTTCGGCCAGGACGAAGCCCGATACGTCGAGATCTGGAACCTGGTCTTCATGCAGTTCGACCGCTCGGCGGTCGTGGATGCGGCGGGGAAGACGACCTTTAAGCTGACGCCGCTGCCTGCCCCATGTGTCGATACGGGTATGGGTTTGGAGCGCGCGGCGGCGGTGCTGCAAGAGAAGGTGAGCAACTTTGAAACGGATTTGTTTCGGCCTCTAATCGATGAAGCGTGGAATCTGATTCGCGAAGGCGATGACTCTTGGATGATGTTCGAGGGGCTTTCAGATCAGAAGAAGGCCTCTCTTCGCATTATCGCAGACCACTCGCGGGCAACTGCGTTTCTCATCAATGATGGTGTGCTTCCGTCGAATGAAGGGCGCGGGTACGTGCTGCGCAAGATCATGCGCCGGGCAATCCGGCATGGACGACTGCTTGGTATCAAAAAACCATTTCTCTTCGAGATGGTCTACGCGGTGCGCGATCTGATGCAGGGCGCTTATCCGGAGTTGGCGGATTCGGCGGCGCGCGTGGCTAAAGTTGTCGAGGCCGAGGAGAAGCAGTTTGATCGCGTGCTAGAGATTGGTTCGGAGAACTTGGATTCTGCGATTGCGAACGCGAAGCTTCGCTACGAAGCCTTTCCGGAGGACTCGAAATACCAAGGCGACGGAAAAGCTAAACTGCCGGGGGATGAAGCCTTCCGTCTCTATGAAACTTTCGGCTTGCCCTTGGACTTCATGGTTGATGCGGCACGGGACGCTGCTGCCGAGTTTGATATTTTAGGGTTCGAGAAGTCAAAAGCGCAGGAGCAAGCCCGCGCTCGCGCTTCGTGGAAGGGCGGCAGCCAGAAGACGGCCAGCCCGGCGTTTCGCGATCTGCCGAAGACTGTCTTTGAGGGCTACCGGCAGCTTGTCTCGACGAACTGCGAAGTTCTTGCCATTGTGAAGAACGGCGTTGGCGTTCCTGCCGCAAACGCCGGCGACGAAGTCGAAGTTGTTCTCGACCATACCAGCTTCTACGGTGACTCCGGCGGGCAAGTAGGCGATCTTGGCTGGTTCACCTCGAACGACGGCAATGAAACCATTGCCGAGATTATTGGCTGCGTTCTGCCCGTGCAGGGCGTCCGAGCCCACAAGGCCGTGCTCAAACAGGAGCTTGCCGTCGGCGACACGCTCCGCACCGTGGTCGACGGCGACCGCCGCAACGCCATCAAGCGCAACCACACGGGAACGCACCTGCTGCACGCGGCTTTGAGACAAGTTTTGGGCACGCACGTGAAGCAGGCGGGATCGGCGGTGCACCCGGACCGGCTGCGCTTCGATTTTTCGCACTTCGCGCAGGTGGCCGACGAGGAGTTGCAGGAGATCGAAGACATTGTGAACCGCGAGGTGCTGGCCAACGCGAAGGTGGAGACGCTCGAAGACGTTCCCATTGACGTAGCCGTAAACGAGTACCACGCCATGGCGCTCTTCGGCGAGAAGTACGGCGACACGGTGCGCGTGGTGAAGCTGGCCGATGGTTTTTCGACGGAGCTGTGCGGCGGGACGCACACTGCGGCAACGGGCGAGATCGGATTGCTGAAGGTGACCAGTGAGGAGTCAGTGTCGTCGGGCGTGCGGCGCATTGAGGCGATCAGCGGGATGGGTTCGCTCGATACGTTTCGACGCGACTTTGAGCTGGCGCAGTTCACTTCTCAAATCGTTTCGGCGGACGGCAATCTTTCCGACGGGCTTCGCGCGAAGCTGGCCGCGCAAGAAGACGAGATGAAGCGCCTGCGCCGCGAACTGGATGAGATGCGCATGAAGTCGGCGGCCGGTGGGCTCGACGAATCTGTGGCCCGCGCTCAAGAAGTAAAGGGCGTGAAGGTGCTGACACACCGCGCCGATCAGCTGGAGCGCGGACAATTGCGCACGCTGGTCGACAATTTGAAGCAGAAGCTGGGCGAGGGCGTGGTGGTGCTGGCGTCGGCGCAGCCCGAGGGCAAGGTTGCCATCATCGCCGGCGTGACACCGGGCCTGGTGAAGCGCATTCAGGCGGGCAAGCTGGTGGGCGCCGTCGCCAAGATGGTCGGCGGCTCCGGCGGCGGCAAACCGGAGATTGCCGAGGCCGGCGGCAAAGATCAGTCGCAGATCGACGCGGCGCTTAAGGCCGCAACGAAGATCGCCGGAGAGCTGCTGGGATAGAGCAGGGCTGTGCTATCCCACCCTTGGCGCAGGAACAGGAACGCGCCAAGGATGGGGCCCCCTCTTTTCGTGCTGATGAGGCCCCCGGCTTCCGCATGAATTGCGCGAGTGGCCGGCCTCATGCCGTAATCTGACCCCATGCCGAAATTCGACGCCGATCCCACGAAGGTCGCCGCCATGCGCAGCCGTTTGCTTGAGTGGTACGCGCGCAACCGCCGCGACCTGCCCTGGCGGCAGAGCGCAGATCCCTACGCGATCTGGGTCTCCGAGATTATGCTGCAGCAGACGCGCGTGGCTGTTGTCGTGGAACGCTATCAGAAGTTTATGGCGCGCTTTCCCACGCTGGTTTCACTGGCCCTTGCCGAGGAGCAGAAAGTGCTGGCGCTGTGGAGCGGCCTGGGCTACTATCGGCGGGCGCGCATGCTGCACAAGGCGGCGCAGTTTGTGGCCTCGCATTTCGGGGGCAATCTGCCGGAGCGCGCGGAGCAACTGCGCGTTCTGCCCGGCATCGGCGCCTACACGGCGGCGGCGATTGCCAGCATCGCTCACGGCGAGCGGGTGGCGGTTGTCGACGGCAACGTGGAGCGCGTGCTGTGCCGCGTGGCCGGATGGGAGGCGGGCAGCCGCAAAGGCGGCGGCGCTCAACTGCGGCGCAAGATTGAGGATCTCGCGGGCCGGCTTCTCGATCCGGCACGGCCGGGCGATTTCAACCAGGCGATGATGGAGCTGGGAGCCACCGTTTGCGCGCCCCGAAATCCGCAATGCCTGGTGTGCCCACTGGCTGCGGAGTGCAAAACGCGCGGCGAGCACAAGACACCGCGGCGGGCGCCGATGATGAGCCGCGTAGTGGCCTACGCCCTCTCTGTGCGCACGGGACGGGCTCGCGGCGAGAGCCGCAGCGCGAATACCCGCGGGCCTGGAACCCGCGAAGTGCTGCTGGAGCAGCGGCCCGCGCAAGTGACGGTGATGCCGGGAATGTGGGAACTGCCCACGCTGCTCGATCCCGCTGTCCCCGCGGAAGAGCTGCGCATGACGCTCCGCCACGCCATCATGCAGGTCAACTATTACGTGCGCATTCGCACCGTTTTTGAGGACGACGTGGAGGTGATGTCGGCGACGGGCGGCGAACGCCGCTGGGTTCCTCTGCGCGATGCGGCGGGCATGGCTCTTACGGGCCTCACGCGCAAGGTACTTACGCGCGCTCGCCTGCTTCCCTCGGCGCCGCTCGACGCGATAGCGCCGTTGACCGGTCGGAACACGCCCTGACGTTCCATCTGCTTGAGTGGATTGTGATTGAAGAGACGATGTCGCGCGGTCACCCGTCCGGCCGCCATCGGGCTGATGGGAAGGCATTCGACCTCCAGGAATCCGGCAAGCCCGGTCTATTTGATGATTTGAATCAAAATTTCTTCGCTTTATAGCATTTTTCGGATTGGTATGGAGTGCTGCCACAAACGTCTGTGGGCATTTTCCCTGAGAAGATGCCCATTGCACGCCTCTGGGTGGCTCTACAGAAATCCAAAAAATGCCTTAAGGGGACAGATTCGCGCAAATTAGTTGACAATTCATCACCCCGGGCTACAATTCATCACCCCGGGCTACATTGGTTGCAAGAAGAAACGGCCTCCCAGCGCATGTCCTCGCGAAGACGCCGCCCCCCAGCACCTAACAAGCGGAGACAGTCAGTGCAGCCATACTGCTGCGCATGCGGCGAGGAGCCTAATTTGACTGGAGGAGAAATCGTGATGCGCCGGTTTGCAATCTACATTCTGTTGTTGATTCTGGCAGTCAGCGCCAAAGCGCAATTTGATACGGCAACCGTGCTTGGAACCGTAACCGACCCCAGTGGAGCCGTGGTTGCGCACTGCCACGCGGCCTTGCGCAACACGGCAACTGCAGTGGAGCAGACGGCCGTAACAGACGACCGGGGAGAGTTCCGGTTTGTGGACATCTCGATTGGCTCCGATGAGCTGAAAGTGACGGCGAAGGGCTTTCAGCCGGCTACGGCCAAGTTCGAACTGACCGTCGGTGCGCGACAGCGCGTGGACGTGGGACTGAAGGTTGCTACAGCCAGCTCTACCGTGACGGCCACGGCCGAAGCGGCGCAACTTGAGACTGACTCCAGCGAACACAGCCAGGTGGTAGCCGCGCGGGAGATTGCCGCGCGGCCGCTAAATGGCCGCGAGTACTCCCAGCTCGTGGAACTGTCGACCGGCGTGGTTCCAACCTCTTCAACCATACGAATTTCAGCGATCCGAATACGAACCTGCCGGATACGGGGGGCAGGTGACTTCCACGAGCTTTGGCACCTTCGGCGAGATCAACTCAACCCTGCCCGCGCGCATACTGCAAGTAGCAGCGAAGATTACGTTCTAGAGCCAACCAGAGTAAGCGTGCCCTTGCGTTCAGTCGTGAAAGGTGGCTTTTTCTTGAGGGAAAAGCCACTCAACTGACGTGTTTTCGGGGTACATCTAGTCTGGTTCCGCTGTAAACGGCTCTTTTGGTTGCCACGGGCTGCCGAGACTGGAAGCGAAGGCCTCTTCTTCATCGAAGAGGCCTTCGTGCATGTTGTTTTCTTGTGCGATGGTCTGGACTCGCTGCACCGCAATGTGCGCGAAGTGCGGATCGCTGGGCGCGCAATTTTCAGTAATAGTCCGCGCAACTCAGGTAATAGCCGCAATGGGTGCAGACCAGCTTGCAGTGGTGGCCGGTCAGGCGATGGCCGCATGTGGGGCACACCTGGCAGTGGTGGTCCACAGGCTGCGCCTCGAGGTCAGGGTCGCCCGCACCACGTTGTGAGATTTCTGGCGCGGTATCGGGATCAAAGTTGAAATTCAGGGCGCGCGGCCGCTCCGGCAACATGCCCGACAGATTAGCATGGAAGAGAGGTCGTCTGCTCCGCAGCATCCCGGCCGGCGCCCGATCGCTTCGTGCCGTGCCCCCCATGGTCTTTCCCTGGAACGGCGTAACCTGATCGGAGCTCCCGGCGACCCAACGAACAATCACAGGATTCTCGAATCACCCAAGGAGGAATTATGGCAAGCAAGGCAAGTGCGGTTTGGACAGGTTCACTGAAGGAAGGGAAGGGCACAATCTCCACTGCGACGGGCGTGCTCAACAAAGCCAACTACTCGTTCGCGACGCGCTTTGAGGGTGCAGCGAGCGGGACCACCCCCGAAGAGCTGATTGCGGCGGCTCACGCCAGTTGCTTCTCCATGGCTCTGGGCGCGCAGTTGGGCGGCGCGGGACTGACGCCGGCAAAGATCGAGACCCAGGCGGCCGTCACCCTGGCCAAGGTCGACGCTGGCTTCGCCATCACCCGTATCGCTCTCACGACTACCGCCAGCGTTCCCGGCGCAACCAAGGAAGTCTTCGACAA